>Ga0194125_10010226_pt1 | contig 12854 bp, 2 predicted proteins | sample TA2KigC250mmetaG_FD_148626 | JGI IMG/M metagenome (GOLD analysis project Ga0194125, IMG submission 148626) | Freshwater microbial communities from Lake Tanganyika, Tanzania - TA2015034 Kigoma Deep Cast 250m | ecosystem: Environmental > Aquatic > Freshwater > Lake | place: Tanzania: Lake... | reverse complement strand
TCTTCTTTTTATTTTCTGGTCAGCTGCCGGCATGGTAATTGCCGCCAACAAGATACCGGGAGCCAGGGCTACCACTGCTTTTGACCTAAGGAGCGCCAGGCACTGCAGGCTGCATAATGATGTCAATATCCTGGCTCTTTCCGGCGACTGGCTGGAGGAATACCAGGCTAAAGAGATACTCAAAGCCTGGCTGGAGACGGAATTTGAAGGGGCCGAAAGGCACATAAGAAGGTTAAAACAGATAGAGGCGTTTGAGAAAAGCGGCTAGGGATATACTTTGCTCGTAGACAAAATTTTCTTGCTCGCAATATATCGAGATTCCATAGAATACTGTTAATCGTATTTCTTCACGAGTTTCGCGTTATAAAGTATGCGCTTATTTATTTGATAGACTTCACCTGGAAGGAGTCGCTGCGCAACACCTTCCGGGTGGCCCGACTTTGTGTGCCATAGCCTTTACATAATTTGCATTATATAATAAGAATTAGAATTTTTGAACACCCCATTTACTCACAAGAATTGCCTGTTCTATCGCCTAAATCTTGTCATTTATTATTTTAATAGGCAAAAATTTTTTGAAATCCGGTCTGTAACTTGACATTGATATGTTTTTACCTATATAGTTAAAAATAGAGAAGAAAAATAAAATGTTGTTCTATCAATTTTCAATAAATTTTCAATGAAACAATTTTCAAATAATGAGAAATATAACCTCGAAGAAAGAACGGCGAAGTTTGGTGAGGAGATAGTAAAATTTTGCAAAGCCGTAAAGCAGGACCCTATTACAAAATCGCTTGTAAGTCAGGTGGTTCGTTCGGGAACCAGTATCGGGGCAAATTATATGGAAGCAAACGCGGCTAGTTCAAGAAAAGATTTCCAAAACAAAATATTCATTTGTAAAAAAGAAGCGCAAGAGACCAAGCATTGGTTTCGGATGATAGCGGTTGCTACTCCAGAATTGAAAGAAGAGATACGAAAATTGTGGCAAGAAGCTCAAGAACTGACGATGATTTTTCAAAAAATCACTAATTCACTAAGAAAAAAAGTTTGAAAATTGAAACATTAGTTCATTCAATGAAAATTGTAAATTAGCAATTGAAAATTGATCGCCTATGTCCTGCCCAAAAAATTCAAAGCGTATTAAAGAGGGTTTTTGGTCGATGCTTTCTTTTGCCGTTCGTTCTATCAGGCGGCACTTTCCTCTTTTTCTGGCAGTTGCCTTTCTCACCCCGGCGGCCATATTTTTGGGCGTCTTTATCTATTCGAGGTTAAATAAGCCGCCAACCTATGCCGCTTCGTTTAGCGGAGCAGTGCGGGTTTCTAAACAATCAACAACACTTTCTGCGGCGGATAACACCTGGTATAAGGCCATGGCCTATTCCGGGGATGGGGTCAACGGCGATGCCGAATCGGGTAACCTTAATCCCATCCATCCGGGCGGAACGACTGACGGCTCTGCCGGCGGTTTAGCCGTTGGCTATGTAAGCATGGGGGCAACAACAACCTATGCCGCTTCGCAGTTTATCGGTTTTAAGCCGGATCAAACCGGAAATTTGGCTGGCGTGATGCTGGTGATTGAAAATTTAACTGCCACCTCTTTGGCCAATTCGGATGTTGTGGTTGAACTTTTGCAATTTCCCTCGGCCACTTGTACCACTTCCTGTTCCAATTATGTTACCGGTACGCAAGGAGCCTACACTTACCCTTCGGATACGGTGGTCTTGCGCCGGACTGTCTGGCAGCATAACCAGGGATTATCCGGAGAAAATGCCCAGCCGGGCAATCACGGCCGAGCCACTTTTGATTTTCGTTTTGACCCGCCGGTTGCGGTGACGGCCGGAGGCGGAGCCGGCAACCATTACGGCATCAGAATCATCAATATGGGAGCTTCTGCTCCGGTTTTCGGCACTTGGGCCCAGGCCCCGCAAGCCAATGGTTTTCCGGCGATCAACGGCACGATAAGAACCATCGGAGTCCAGGATATTGATTTAGCAAGTGCGCCCACATTTTCACTGCCGGTTGTTTTGAGCGGCAACAACGTCTTAACTACCAGCCCGATGGTGGCCGTCAATTCTTTGGCCGGAGTGGGTATGGCCACAGTCCGACGAACAGAAAATGAACACTGGACCGCCACTTATTCTTCGGCCAATTCCAACTGGACAATCGCCGGTTCTGTTTCCGGAACGCAAACTAACAAATTGACTACCGCTACTGACGGCGGCACCGGCGCTTCCTGGGTGAATGACGGGGTAACGACGACTACTTTGGCCGCTAACATTGAAACCGCCACCACCAGATTTTGCGTGGCCTCCATTACCGGTTTTGCCGCCAATCAATACTTTGATGTTTGGGATGCCAATACTTCCTCGGCGCAATTTACCATCGCCTCGGTCAATGCTTCTGATGCTAGCTGTCCCTCAAGTGGACCTTCGATTATTTCTACTGCGGCAACGGTCGTGAATACTCATAACTATACGACTAACAAAAACGCCACCATTGCCAGAGCAACTTGGAAACAACGAATTGTTCAAGGTGCGATCACTGCTTTTACCGCCAACATGCCCACTACCACCAAAATCTGCGTCGCTTCGGGCTGGGCGGCCAAGTTCAGCGCTAACACCGCCGGCAGCACGGCCAACAATATCGCAGTCTGGGACAATAACTCCGCTATTGCCGCTAACCGTGTGACCTCGACTACCACCAGTGACGCCGCTTGCGGGGGGACAGATAGTTTGACAATAGCCACAGCCATTACCGCTGGCACCTACACCACTGACCAAAGCGCATATGTGGCGGAGTTGTCCGCTAATATCTCTAATTCTGGCACGCCTCCAGACGGAGCCATTGCCCGCTATACTACTTTTAATCACCCGCAAAATCCAACCGGCGCCGCCACCTTGCTTTCCCGCACCACCTCTGTAGCTTTGGCATATGCCAAAATGGAAGCGCCGGCAACCGCCAATACCCGCTACCCATTTCTTTCTAATAGACATATTTTCTTTGTCGCTTACGGCGATGCCGATACTTCTGCTCCGGCCGATGGAGATATTATTATGGTGGGTAACGGCAAATCAGATCCGGACAGCGGCGATTCGTCTACATTAAATGACGATTTAAATTGGTCTTCTAAACAAGCCCATGTCGTTACCATTGACCGTAGTTGGGACGCGGCCATGGCCTATACCGGCTTTAATGGCAGTGCCATTAACGACGGCGCCGGCTCCCGGACTAATTTTTCCGCCTGGAGCCAAAACGGCGGCTGGGTTTCGGCGGTTGTTTCTCCGGGTTCGCAACTGGGAGTTGCCAATACCGCCAACTCCCATTTCCGGATCATTCTTCCCGGAAAAATTGTGGTTGATTCTGATGCTTCGGTGGCCTTTGGCACCAGCACGAGCCCGATTCCTTCGACATCAATGCATGATATTTACTTTGACAATGTGGGGCCGACGGTTTCTTCGTTACTCACTGTCGACTCGGCAGCGACAGCGACTTTAACCGTTGCTTCCACTACCGGTTTTCGGCCGGGCGATACCATTGTCTTGGATGATAATGATTCCGCTCCGACCACCAGAATTATTGCCGCGATTGAAAATGCGACCACGCTGACGCTTACCGCCAATGCCGTTGTCGGCTATACCGTGGCCCAAAGCGCTTTCGTGGCTAAAGGGCCAACGACCGAGTTGCCCACTGGCCAGGACCGGATGGCCGGCGTGTATACCATGACAGGAGTAGTAACATCTACTCAATCCAATCTCCGCGCCGGTAGAGTCAGTCTCTATGCTTCCGGCTCGGCCCAGCTACGAACTTCCAAGTCTGACTTGGCGGTGGATATTGACGGCAATATTGATACCGGCTTTTTAGGCAACAACTTGACCGATGCCGGCAACACCTGGCTGGATGTGGAGGATGATGTGGTGGGCAATTGGCAGCCTTTGGATCAGGTGGCGGTAGGAGGCGGTACCAACCAGGCGGTGGATAATAATATTTCTTCCATCCGCATGGGCGCTAATGACGACGCCAACCAGATGCCGGTTTGGACGGGTTTGCAAACAGCCGGGGGCAGAAATGCGTTACCGGCTCCCAATATGGAAGTAGCGGAAATCGGCACGATTCCGATGACCAGTATTTATAATTCTGACTACAACGGCGGATCGCCTTTGTATTCTTCAAATTACAACAATTCCGCTTCCTGGACTATTTTCAATGACGGAGCCAACACCGAAGTCAATGACGCGGTTTATTTTGGCGATTCTGGCAGTAATATGTTTTACGCCTTGGAGTTTAATCTGGGGACGGCAATGGTTGCTTCGGCCAATTATGTCTGGGAGTATTACAAATCCGGGGTCGGCTGGACCGCCTTTACTCCAAGAGATGCTTATACCTACCAGGTGCGGACCGGCGTCACTTTACCTCTATCAGCCGATACAGTTCGGAACTCTTATACCATCAGTCTGGCCACCGGCGGAACAGTATTTGGGCCAGATCAGGTGGTGATGATTGATGATAACGATTCCGATCCTATCTATCGGCGTCTGACTGCTGTTGCCGCCGGGACACTGACCTTTTCCGAACCAGTACCTGCTGGTTATACAACTGCCCAAGGCGCCACAGTCACGCGTTTAAACGGCGGCCAATGGAAATCCATGAACCCGACGAGTATTTTTACCAATGGTACTGGCCGCCGCATGATTGCCTGGACGCCGTCAAATCTTGGAGGAACCGCCGCAAAAACAACTATAAATAGTGTTAACGCATATTGGGTAAGAGCCAGAATTTCCTCTTTCACCTCCTGGACGACTTCGCCGACCAATCAGACCACGCCGGTGGGAATGAGCGGGATCGAGCGGGTTTCATCGGGGGCTATCACCGTTTCCTCCGGATCGCAGGAAGCCAAGATTACCGAAGTGACGCCGGGAGCAAGTTACGACCCCAATGAAAATTGGATGTTGGAATATGGCAATTCGCCCGGCTGGGTGGAAGTGGCCCGCCAAACAACGGCCGGAACAGTGGAACTGCCCTCCGCGCCGTATTTCTGGCACATTGACAGCGGGACTTTGAATATTAATCAGACCAACCGGGCCCATCTGGCTATCCATAATTCTCAGATGGGTTTAAGCACAACTGATTATACGGTGACAGGATTGGTTTATATGGATCAGGCGGCGGATACCAATGCCCGAAAACTGGGATTTCTCCTTCGACAAAATTTGGACGGCAATGGCTACGCTGTTCTGATAAATAAAACCAGTTCTGCCAATACAGTTTGGTTTTATTCGACTCTGGCCGGCGTACCCACAGCCTTAACCGGAACACCCTATTCTAAAACTTTTAATGTTGACACCTGGTATTGTCTGAAAGCCCAAGTTACCAGTACCACTTTGAATGCCAAATTTTGGGAAACAGCTGATTGCGCGAGCGGTGAACCGGGAGGTTGGGACACAAATACAACTAACGCTACCTATACTGCCGGTCGGTTTGGCGTCTATGCCGGATCCGGCACGAATTCGGTTGGCATGAAAGCCAAGTTTGACACGATAACCACCGACACCAGCTTTTCTGATAGTTTCACCAGCGCCGGCACCTGGAGAGTAACCGGTTCGACTCAAGGATATATTGGGGCGGCTACTCCGGGAACCCCTTTTACCAGTAGTTATCTTAATTTCATCCTAAAACATAAAGGCGGCAAAGACGGGGTGACGACGCCGGAAATCGGCGATAAAATCTATCTTTCTTCAACCGGAATCAGAAGTTACAAGGGACTGGATGCGGCAACCGGCATCACGACAAGCAACACCAACACCAAATACGAGGTTTGGGATTTTGAATGGAATCCTTCAACTTCAAAATATACAGCCACAGGCAGCGCTACCGGTGCGGCCGGTTCTGCCACTCCGGGAACAACTTTTACCTCTTCCAATAATGAGATTAGTCTAAAAATTCCCTCGGGGACGCCAACGGCCACCAAATTCGGCGACCGCATGCTTCTTTTGCAGGGCAATCTGCGCCGCAATAACGGCAGCTGGACCGGAATTAACGGATTTGGCAGCGCGGCTTTGGTTTATCCGACCTACACCTTAACTTCAAGCGCGATTGCCACCCGTTATAACATTGAAGGACAGGCGGGCACGGCGACCGCCAGACAGCGGGGAACCATTGATTTCTGGTTTAAGACCAATTATTCCGGTTCGCCCAATGCCGCTTTTTACCCTTCGGGAATGTATTTGATTGACTACGCGGCCAATAACGATACAGATAGAATATTTATCCGTCATACACCCGATGGTTACCTGGAAGCAGCGGTTTATGCTGCGGCCGTTCAGCAAACACTTCTTCGTCAAAGTTTTTCCGCCACAGCCGGTGAGTGGCGCCATTTCCGTTTGGGCTGGGATGAAACCGAGACAAAAAGATATGCCTGGCTCGGCGGGGTACCTTTTGCCTCAGGAGCCGGTGGGCAGGGTTCAACTCTTGGCGCCAGAGGCGCCAATGCCGGTTTAATCAGAATAGGCAACCGTTATCTTTATGACGCGCCGTTTGACGGCTCGATTGACGAGCTGGCGATTTTTGATGACAACATTGACACATCATCCGGCTGCAACTGGGGAACTTTTGACGTGCCGACTTCTGCTTGGACAGGCGGCGAGACAGTCGGCTGTACGACCGGCAAAGAAGCGGGAATAAATTTATTTAGAGCAAGTTTTGACACGGCGATGAACCCGCAGGAAGGCTTTGTTTGGGCAGATTACGCCTTCGGCAACCCGGCGATGGTTTTTACCAACGGCGCCGATACCGGTAACGAAAGAATACGGGTGGTTACTTATCCGCAGAGGACCAGAATTTGGGTGGATAACAGCGGTGAAAAATATACGCCGTCAGCTAGAATTAAATTCGGTTCCGGGTTTCAGGAAAATGCGACTTTGGCCACACTGGCCGGCTGGAGCCATAACTTTACCTACCATCATAAAGCCGCCCGTCAATCTGCCAGCGCGCCGACCTATTCGCCGGTTCTGAATTTGCGCCGCAGTACCCATATCTGGTCGGACGAGCCGATTACCCAAGCCGGCGCGACCATGGGCGCGCCGATTAACGCCGGCATGGGTTTTGGCATGGGTACAATCGGGATGTCAGGACTGGCGACGATCCAGGTTTCCGATGTTTCCATGGAAAATCAGTACACAAATTTTGCGGTTTTAACCAACCCATATACGTCTCTAACCGCTAAACCTTCCCAGCGCTTTAGCAACTGCGTCTTTTACAACTTTTACGACCGGGCCTACACCGTTTCCGGCAAGACCCAGGGAACCAATTATGTGGGCGCGTATTTTGTCACCACCCATTTTGCCGCTGCCAATATCGGTACCGGCTATAACGCCGGAACTTCGCAGAATGTGGGGATTGACGGTTCGATATTCATGGGCAACCGCAATGCCTATGCGACCGTGCCGCCGGCGGCAGCCAACGGCGCGGCGGCTTTTTACTCCGGCCGTCTTTACACCATTAATAATTCCGAATTCTATAACAACGGTGCTACCGAGGTAAGCGCCACACTGCCGGGAGGATTTTCCGGAGCGCTTAATTTTGGCGCTGGCGTCGCCAAAGTCACTATCAGCAATAATATTTTTTCCATCAACACGAATGGGATCCGTTTGTTCGGGAATGCGTTTATTACCATGTCTAACAATGTTTTTGATGGCCACATATCAGACAATGTCGCCACAGTTGGAGGCGGGTATGGGTCAGGCATCAGATCTTATCAGTCGTATTCTTCGGTGGCGGTAACTGATACCGATAGCGTCTTTGGCCGGGGGATGTGGAACGAGGCGGATATTTCTTTACCGCCCAACACCGTCACTTTTGAGGCCGAGTCGCTTTTGCAGTTTACCGGCGAGGGGACGCAGTTGAGGAGCCCGGTTCTTTTTGGCACCGTCGATTACAGCAATATGAACCGGATTGCCGACGAGTATTTGACTAAAACCATTCCCGGCACTGACGTGAGGGGAATTTATTCGGCCAACAAAAAAGACATTGTCAATTTGACGACCTTGGGCTTGATGAGAACGACCGGCACGGGTTTAACCGATACCACGGTTCGAACCAGCGGCGGTTACGGCTGGCGGCTGGAACCGACCGATCCGGATGTCAATCTTGATTACAAAATTAAGGTCGTTGGCGTAACTGACAAACCGCTTGCGGTAACCGGCTATTTGCGCTTAAACAGCAATTACGGCACGACCAATTTGCCGACCGTCACCCTTTCCGGTTTGGGAATGTCCGGCGCCAACTTGACTTGGACCGCGGCCGCGACAGCCGATACCTGGCAGCAGTTTGTCGTTTCCGGGACGCCGACTGAATCGGCTTTGGCTGAAGTTACTATTTCCGGGAGAAACGATTACATAGTAGCCGCCTCCGGCAACAGCGAGATTATTGCCAACCCCATTGGCAATTATCTGCCCGTACTGCTTGAAGACAATGAAGCCGCTTGGATAACTAATCAATGGGTGGGTTATAAGTTGCGGGATGCCAACGGTAAGGTATTTGAAATAGTCAGAAATACGGATAAGCTATTATATCTGAAAGGGCAGGTCGTGCCCCATCTTCTCTCAACTACCTTTGCCGCCACCACTACCGGCGACTATATTATTTATAACGAACCGTATTTTTATATTGATGATGTCTCGGTTTTGTCCGGAACGGTTGATACCGGAACTTTGGACTTTCATTCTTCCGGCCAGCCGGTCAGCCCCTGGCTTTCCACCGGTTTGACTGCCGAAGGCGTCTGGAACGCACAATTCAGTACTTTTGCCAATAGCGCCGGTTCTTTTGGCCAGCTTTTGGGCGACGCTTTGGTTGCTTCTTATGCCGATGTTTTTGACCTTTCACCGACTGCCACCGAGTTTGATACCAATCTGTCCAACCCTACCGACGACTTTTACAACAACGGCGTCATTATTTTTACCGAAGGCGCCAATAAAGGAGCAGTCAGGCGCATTTCTGACTATGTTGGTTTGAACAAAACGATTACGGTCGATCCGGCTCTGCCTTCGGCTCCGGCTGACGGTGACCGCTTTGCCATTTTGGCGGCGACTTCTTCTTCGGCGGGGGGCAGCGGCGGGGCTTCGGCCGCGGAGATTTGGAGCTATGCGATCCGCCGTCTGACTGACGAAAACCTTGACAGCGGCAAATTGGCAACAGCGGAGGATGTGGCAAATATCCGCGCCGATATCGCCAACGTATTAACCGAACTTGGCACCGGTAATATTTCTGCTATCAAAACCAAGACAGACACTATTAACTGGTCTAATGTCACCGATCTGGTGACGACAAGCGGCGAAATCAAGGCTAAGACAGACACAATTTTATGGAGCGATGTTACCGGCATTGTGACTGCTGCCGGACAGATTAAGGCCAAAACAGACACGATTGATTGGACCAATGTTACGGGCATAAAAACCAAAACCGACACCATCAACTGGTCGGATGTTACTGGAATTGTTACCAGCACCGGCCAGATCAAAGACAAAACCGACACCATCAACTGGTCGGACGTGACTGGAATAAAAACCGCCACCGATACGATTAACTGGTTGGACATTTCTGCCATCAAAACCAAAACCGACACCATCAACTGGTCGGACGTGACAGGGATAAAGTTAAAAACCGATACCATTATTTGGGGCGATATTACAGATATAAAGTCTAATGTGGCGACACTAATAAATGAAATCGGTACCGGCAACATAGCGGCGATCAAAACCAGCACAGACACCATTAAATGGACGGATATTACCGGTATAGTGACTACCTCCGGACAAATCAAAGCCAAAACGGATACAATTGACTGGACGAATGTTACTGCTATCAAAACCAAGACAGATACCATTGCTTGGGATGATGTGACCGGTATCAAAGCCAAAACAGATACTATTGCCTGGGGTGATATTGCCGATATCCAAACTTCCGTTAGTTCGTTAAATGACATTTCCGCGGCCGATGTTTGGACTTATGCCACAAGAACCATTACCGGGGAAGTGGCTTTGACTGCTGATTCCCGAAAGGCCATCTGGGATACGGCCTGCGCGATTTTAAATACTTCCGGCAGTGTGGGCAAGCAGGTTTGCGATAATTTGGACGCGGCGGTTTCAAGCCGGTCAACATTGACAGCCGCCCAAGTCTGGGCGGAAGCCACAAGGACGATTACCGGTTTGGAAAATCCGGCTCTGGCGGCGATTGCCAATAATGTCTGGTCCAATGCCTCCAGGACCCTGACCGACTACGGCAACGATATTACCGCCCAGGACGTCTGGGATGTTTTGACCAGTTCTTTAACCACCATTGATTCAATCGGGAAATTATTGGTGACCAATGTGGATGAAACCATTTCCTCCAGAGCTTCGCAAGTAAGCTTAAATGCCATGGCGGCCAACGTGGCAACAATTATGTCTGAAATCGGCGCCGGCAATATTTCTGCCATTAAAACTAAAACTGATACGATCAACTGGGACAATGTTACAGGGTTAGTCACAACCACAGGGCAGATAAAGTCTAAAACAGACACCGTCAACTGGTCGGATATTTCAGCTGTCAAAACCCGGACCGATACCATTTCCTGGAGCGATATTACCGGTATAAAGCTCAAAACAGATACGATTGTTTGGGGAGATATAACCAATATTAAAACTAATGTCGCAACTTTAATTACCGAGATCGGGACCGGCAACATTTCCGCCATTAAAACAAAAACTGACACTATCAACTGGTCTGATGTAACCGGCCTGATTACTGCTTCCGGCCAGATTAAAGCCAAAACCGATACCATCGACTGGGCAAATATAACAGCTGTTAAGACAAAAACAGACACTATTTCCTGGAGCGACGTAACCGGAATTAAATTAAAGACCGATACGATTGACTGGAGTGATGTGACTGCCATTTCTTCCCGCGTTGACACTACGGTTTCCTCCCGGGCTTCCCAGTCCAGTCTTGACGCCCATGAATCAGCCCAGGCCGCTTTCCGGACCCAAACCACCAATACTTTGGGGGCGATGACAGTCAATGTGGCGGCGATTTTAACCCAGCTTTCCACTATTGAAACAAAAATTGACGCCATTTCTTCAGTTCTATCAACTATTGAAGGCAAGATCGACACCATTGACGCCAACCTGGACAGTGTTAAAACTACGGTTGAAGATACCAATACCAAAGTGGCGGCGATGCAAACCGTGACTAATGATATTTTGGCCAAATGGGGCAGCTACAGCGCCGCGACCATCATCGGCTATATCGAGCTTTGGAAACGAATTTGGGCGACCCGGAAGACGCCACTTCTTCGGCGACTGTCTTTGGCAAGCTGAATCATATTAAGGAAAACAGCGGTTCCGGGGGAACAATTGACCTTATTTATACCCAAACACAGGCTCTCAACACTAAATTGCTGGAAGTTCAAACAGAACTTGGATTTAACGGCAAGTCAACAACTGCCTATGATGAAATGATTGCCATCAAAGGTTATGTGGATACGGTTGAGGCTTCTTTGTCAACCCTTGATACCAGGACTTCTTCAATCGCCTCTTCGGTAACCAGTGTTTCCAATGACTTGAAGGCGGTGACCGACAAGATTGGTAAGGTTTCGGTTGATTCTTTTACCCAGCTTTTTGAAGTAAAAAAGACAGATATTGATTACCTGAAAAACAAAGTGATTGAACTTAAAGCGGTGGCGGACATCAACCGCCAGCTTCTGGAAAAAGCCGTCAACCAGCCGATAGTAAAAGTCGTTATGGAATGGGGTTCAGTCATTATTAAATTTGTCATTGTCAATCCGTCAGACTCCACCACCCAAAAAATCCCCTTCAAAGCCTTTTTACCCAAAGAAGTCAAGCAGGAATACATTATTGATCTTGGCGGCTTGAGCTTGAATTATGACGCGACCACAGAACAATACTACGTGACCGCTGATATTACCTTGCCTGCCGGCGAGTCGGTTATAAGAAGCGTTGAGATTAAAGATGTTTGGTTTATCTCTGACGATGAGATCGCCTCATTGCGGAAGCAGGCGGATGAACTTTCTTCTGGCCTCAAAAACACTTCTTATTTTGCTCAAGGGCTGACCTTGAAAACCGATATCAATACCCGTTTGGATAAAGTCGCCCGCAAACAAAAAGATAATAACGCTACTCCCCAGGACCATATTTTGGCTTTTAGGGAGAATGTAGAAGATATGAAGGCGGTGCAGGAAAACATCAAAGGTCTGAAAGACCTGGTCCTGAATTCCGGCGCCGGCAGCAATTTCCTGGCTTCAATTGGAGGCATTCAGACTTTTGCCACCTGGGGTATAGTTTTGGTCCTGATTTTCGGCATGGGAGCGCTGGGCATGTTTTACTACCAGCTTTGGCGGAAGAAAGTTGTAGCCGTGGCCGTTGGTAAAAAGAAAAAAACAAAGGAGATAGAATTGCCGACCCCAATGCCTTTCGTCCTGCCCGGGTTTAATTTAGCCTGGCTTAAAAAGATTCTTTTCGGCTGGCTGGTTTTTATCAAAATCATTTATGGAATTATCACTGATTTTGTCCGGAAGATACTGCCTCCCGGTCAAAAAGCAGCGGTCAGGGTCTTTTCCGTTTCCAGAAAGACGCTGATTTTGGTTTTGCTGATTGGGGCAGTTGGCTTGATTTTTGCCGGAGCGGCGGCAGTAAAAAGGAACACCACGACTGATTCCCCCTCTAACATTATGGGGACAGCCGACCAGGCGCCTTCGCCGACTCCTGCGCCCTTGTCCAGCAAGGAAGAAAAGGTTAAATCCTTGGTGGCGGAGATGGTCAAAGAAGCAGTCGAGAAAAAGAAAACTCAAGAACGAATTGATGAGT
>Ga0194125_10010222_pt1 | contig 12857 bp, 10 predicted proteins | sample TA2KigC250mmetaG_FD_148626 | JGI IMG/M metagenome (GOLD analysis project Ga0194125, IMG submission 148626) | Freshwater microbial communities from Lake Tanganyika, Tanzania - TA2015034 Kigoma Deep Cast 250m | ecosystem: Environmental > Aquatic > Freshwater > Lake | place: Tanzania: Lake... | reverse complement strand
AAGAGAAGTCACCAGAGAGGCTAAATAAAAAGCCCCTGCATGCATGCATGCAGGGCAAGTTAAGATGAATATACCAGAGGAAAGCACTCTTGTCAAGGGGAAAAAATGAACGCGCAAAATTTACCAGCGATTTCCGTCGTTTTTGCCACCCTTAATGCAGCTCGGGTGCTCGAAAATTGCCTGGGGTCTATCGCACGGCAAGATTACCCGAAAAATAAAATTGAAGTTATTATTGCTGACGGAGGATCAACTGATGATACCTTGAGTATCATCAGAAAGTTTAAAATTAGGGTTGTTGATAATCCCCTAAAGACCAGCGAAGCGGGGAAGGCAGTAGGCGTAAAACAGGCCACCGGAGATTTAGTTGCTTTTATCGATTCTGACAATATTCTTCCAGTGAAAGATTGGTTTAAGAAAATGGTTGAGCCGCTAGAAGATGAAGAAATTGTCGGTTCTGAACCGATAGAGTATACCTATCGCAAAAACGATCCCTGGTTGACAAGATATTTTGCCTTGATTGGCATGAACGACCCAATGTGCCTTTTTATCGGTAATTACGATCGATTGTGCACGCTTACTGGCGGGTGGACAAATTTAAAATTTCCGTTAGAGGATAAGGGTAACTATTTGAAGATTAAATTTGATCATGAACCCTTGCCGACAATAGGAGCCAACGGAACATTATTGCGGAAGAAGATATTTGCTGATTTGGGCGTGGGCGATTATCTGTTTGATATTGATGTCTTGGTAGATATTCTAAGAAAGAAAAACCAAATTTATTTTGCCAAAGTGAAGACCGGTATTGTTCATACCTATGTAGAAGATGACATTAAGAAATTCTTTCGTAAGCAGCTACGGAGAATTAACGATATGTCCTTTCACCGAGCCAAAAAAGCGAGGTCTGTCGATTGGGAGAAATTCTTCTTTTGGAAAATAATCTATTTTCAGCTACAATGTATTTTAGTGTTTCCGATTTTTTATCAAATGGTAAAAGGCATGATTAGAAGGCCGGATATTTGCTGGTTGTTTCATCCAATAGCCTGCTACTCTACCTGGTTTATCTATCTATATGGCTGGATAAAAGGAAAATTCGTACCAAAAGAATCAAATAGGGAAGGATGGAGACAATAGCATGAAGTATAAGCTGAAATTTTCAATTTGTATGCCGGTTTACAATGGGGCTTTGGTGATAAAACCAACCTTGCGGAGTATCCTAAGTCAAAATTTTGATAATTATGAGTTGATTATCGTTGACGACTGTTCAAAAGATGATACAGAGAAAGTAGTAAAAAGCTTCCGAGAAAAGAGGATTAGGTATTTTAAGAATAAAAGTAATCTTGGATATTCTTTAAATCTCGAGGAGTGTCGGAAAAAAGCGAAGGGAGACATTATTTACCTAATGGGGCAAGATGATATTTTAGGGAAAGACGCTCTTTTAAACACTTACAAAGCATTTATGTTATCCAAAGATATTGGAGCAGCGACTAGGCCGTATTTTTGGTTCGATAGGGATATTAATAAACCAGTTAGGGCGAAAGGACAACTTAATCCGCAAAAAGATGAGGTAGTGAAAATTACAGACGACAGGAAGAAAATTATCGCTCTCTTTTCAACTTTAGATCAGCTCTCAGGTTTAGCTTTAAGAAGAGAATACATTGATGTGCCGTTTCACAAAGATATTTTTCCCTGTCATGTTTATCCTTTTGCCTCCATATTTAAAAAGCATCCCGCTGTTTTCCTTAAGGATTATAATTTAGCCGTGAGAATTGGTAGCAGTCAATGTCGCAGCCCAAGGATGTATAAAAGGAAAACCTCTTATATTTATGATAAGTCGCCAATACAATCCTGGGTCGATATGTTCAATGGTGTTTTTTACGAAACGAAATTTAAAGATTTTAGAAAGTATATGATAAAAAATTTTGTCGCGGTTAATTATGTCGGCTTAGTCCAAATTAGGAATTACGCCAGATATCAATACTTACTACAAGAAATATGGATGCTCCTAAAATATCGATGGCAAAATGTTTATAGTCCTCAGTTTTGGTTTTTCAGTTTGGGATGTTTACTTATGCCGCCGGTTTTACTGATTCCTTTGGTTGATTGGTACAAAAGTAGGGTGAATTCATTAAGGTTTAAAAAGATAAAGTTTAAATATCAGGAGTGAAAAATTTAATTAACTTTTTTCATAACTCGGATTTTTTTGGCCAAATTTTTCACACGCTGAATTATTGTTTAAAAAAAGAGTTAAAGAATTGTAAAAGTGTTTTAGATTTAGGTTGCGGCCCTTCTTCGCCCCTACAATATTGTAGGGGAATTAAATACTCTGTTGGGGTCGAACCTTTTAAGCCCTACCTGGAGGAATCTAAGAGAAAAAAAATTCATACAGAATATATTTCAGAAAAGATGGAAGCGGTTAGTTTTCCAGACAATAGTTTTGACGCCGTAATTATGGTCGAAGTCTTGGAGCATTTACCTAAGAAAGTTGGTTATGAAATTTTAAAGAGGGCAGAGAAATGGGCTAAGGAAAAAGTGATTATCTCAACGCCAAACGGCTACTTTCCTATGGGTAAGGTTGACCAAAATTGTTGGCAAAGGCATTTCTCAGGTTGGTTAGCTGAAAATTTTAAGAAATTAGGATATAAATGCTTCGGTTTGGCAGGGCTTAAGTTTTTTTATTATGATAGAAACAAGGTTGTAAGTTTAGTTTCGAACGATAATGATAATTCATCCAACCTTCGATTTAAGCCAAAAAATCTGTTTTTCGTTATTAATAGCTTCTTTCAGATTTTTAACTATTATTTTCCAAAGTTTAGCTTTGAGCTATTAGCAGTTAAAAAACTAAAGAATGTATAGAATATTTTTCTGGCTTGCAAAATTGTATACCTCTGTGGTTAAAGGACAATTTGCCCATTTTGGAGAAGCTTCGATAGTAAAACCATTTCTGAATACTGCTAACCCAAAGTATGTTTATATAGGGAAAGGGGTGAATATTGGATCATTTTGCTGGATTTCTGTAAGCACAGAATTTGGTGGTTATAGATGCGAAAGTAAGGGCAATGTAAGGCTCAAAATAGGAGATGATACCGATATAGGAAATAATGCCTTTATTGTTGCTAATAATGATATCGAGATAGGAAATCACGTCATTCTCGCTCCTTATGTGTATATATCAGATCATATTCATCAATTTGAAGATGTGACAAAGAATCTTCACGAACAACCGCTATCTGAAGGCGGTTACGTGAAAGTAAATGATAATGTTTTTATTGGAATTAAGGCGTCAATCTTGCCTAACGTGGTCATAGGAGAACATGCTGTTATTGGGGCGAACGCAGTAGTTACTAAGAACGTTCCTCCTTACAGTGTCGCCGTTGGTAATCCCGCTAAAGTAATCAAAAGATATGATTTTAAACGAAAATTATGGATTAAAGTTTAAACAAGATGAACATATTAAGAAAAATTAAGAATATTGAGGAGATGACGCCTTTAATAAATAGGATTTTTGACGTAGTTGCCAGAAACCGCTTTTACCGAATGGTTATTTACTCAAAAATTAATCAGTGCACAGAGGATATTAAAGAAACAAAGAGGTATAACATTATTATCGAGACGACAAATTTATGCAATGCCAGATGTGTTATGTGCCCTCACGTTATAATGAGAAGAAAAAAAGGAGTAATGTCCGATAAAATTTTCAATAGAATTGTTGAAAGATTACAGGAAGAGGGAATTGACCCTCCCGTTTTCATTTTAAACGGTTTTGGCGAGCCACTAACAGACAGCCAGGTCTTTGAGCGGATTAGATGCCTAAAAAAAATTTACCCCAAAACAGTGGCTAAGTTTTATTCCAATTTTAATTTAGCTAACGATGAAATAATAAATAAGGTTTTTGAGAGTGGTCTTGATGAGATCAATATTAGTTTTAATGGATTTAGTAAAGAAAGTTATGAAGAAATAATGGGGATAGGTTACAACAAAACGCGCCGAAATTTAGAAAAATTAATCTCAGAAAAGAAAAGGAGGGAGAGCAAGTTATTAATCAGAATTTCTATGGCTTTAGTTATGGCTAACGAAGGAGAAGAAAAAAGGTTTATTGAAGAATGGGAAAGTAAAGTTGATTCCGTTAGCGTTAACAAAGTCCACACTTATGGAAACGCCATCAATGATGCTTCCGGAAAACACAAAATTAATTATAATAAAATACCGTATCCCTGTAAGTATATTTGGAATACTATTGTCTTTGGGATGAGCGGTGATATCTCCCTGTGTTGCCTAGACTATGAGGGAAAATATAATTTCGGAAATATTAAAAAGATGAAGATCTTGGACATTTATTACTCTGACAAATTTGAGGAAATAAGAAAAATGCATCTTAAAAATGATTTATCAAAATTACCTATTTGTCGGTATTGTTATACCCCCTTTAAAAATGGGGCAGAATGGTTTATTAGTAATTTGTATTAATGAAACAGAAGCCTTTGCTTTCTAAAAGTGTCCTTTTCATCTGCCTGGGAATAATTGAGAAAACCCCTGGTTTAAGTGGGGGCGAAATGAGGTTTTTCAAAATAGCCAGTTTTTTTGAAAAAGGTGGTTATCGAATTAACCTTCTCGGGTCAGAAGGATTAAGGTACCTAGCAGAAAAGTTTAAAATTAATTATAAGTTTCATGCGGTAAGGCAGCTTCCAACGTCGAGGCTTGGTTTTATCCTTAAGGCCCTCACCGCGATCTTGATCCCAACGTCATTACTAAACTACAGCGGCGTTGTTTATAGTACATCAGAACAGGTTTATGAAGTACTCCCCGGATTGGTATTAAAAATGCTGAGAAGAGATAAAGTAAAATGGGCTGTAGTTGCCCATTGGATGCCACCACTTAAATTTTGGGAAAGACGACGGGCTACCTTAACTAATTCTCTACTTTTTTTAATAAGTGAACGATTGGGGTTATATTTAGCATACCTTTTTGCTGACAGGCTTTTGTGCGTATCTGCTTCGACTAGAAATCAACTGGCGTCTGCTGGAATGAAATCCGGAAAGATTCACGTTGTTGAGTGTGGTATTGATTTTCAAAAGATAAGAAAAATTGTTAGAGGGGTGAAAATTAAAAAATACCAAGGTATATTTATAAAGCGCCTACAAGCAGTCAAGGGGGTTTTAGATTTGCCTATTATTTGGAAAAAGGTTGTCGAAAGTTACCCTAGGGCGAAGATAGCAGTTGTGGGTGGAGGTTTAGATATGCCTGACGGAAGGATGGCTGTAGTGATGGCCGAAGACGAGGGCTTGGAGAAAAATATTGACTTTCTAGGACCGATTTATGAAGACAAGGCAAAGTTTACGTTATTAGCCGAAAGCTCAGTATTCATCTTGCCGACCTATGAAGAGAATTGGGCGATTGTAATCGGTGAGGCCCTGGCAGCTGGAACCCCGGTAGTTGCCTATAGCCTTAAGGAGCTGAGAGAAGTTTGGCTTGACTCAATAATTTATACTCCCCTAGGTGATAAAAAAGCCATGGCCGAGAGAATTATGGAGTTATTGAAGAGTCCGAAAGAGCTTCAATATCTCTCCGTAAAGGGTATAGAGTTTGTTAGAAGATACACTTGGGATAGAATCGCTGAAAATGAATTGGAAATAATTATTAAATCTAAATGAGCGAGAATAGAGGAAGCCCGAGCCAGACAGAAATCATAAAAAATATTCGCGAACTAGCAAGGGAATTTAAATATAAAGATATTTTAGATGTAGGTTGTGGGGCTGGTTTATATACAAATTTATTTTGTGTTAATAACAATAACGTGACTGGGCTAGATCTACAGGAAGTTGTTGACCAAACGAAAATCCGTTTTAGATTCGTAAAAGGAGATGCCCTCAAGATGCCATTTATTGATTCTTCGTTTGACGCTGTTGTATCATTTGACGTCATTGAACATTTAAGCGACGATCGCTTGTTTTTAAGAGAATGTTATCGTGTACTCAAAAAGGGAGGGCGATTGATTATTGGCACCCCTAATAGACACAGAGTTTCGTTTTTTTTATTGTCTTTTCTTGGGCAAAAACCAAAATTCCCGCGAAATTTAGGAAAAGATCATGTTTTGGGAGATATTATTCATCTTCGGGAGTATACGCTAAAGGAGCTTGGTGGATTACTAAATGAAAGTGGATTCAAACCAAGAGAGATTAGATTAATCTGGCTCGGGTTATCTCTCTTTAAAGGGGTTGAGATAGGATTGAAAAAGCCCCCCCCTTTCTTATCTAGGTTTGCTCAATATATTCTTTTTAGTTCTCAAAAATAACCACTTTGGATATTATTAAAAATTATGAAAATTGCCATAATAATTGGGACGAGACCCGAGATAATAAAGACAAGCCCGATTATAAGAGAATGCAAGAGGAGGAATGTTCCTTATTTTATCCTTCATACAAATCAACACTATTCCGAAAACCTGGATAAGATTTTTTTTGAAGAATTGGAGTTACCAAAGCCGAAATATAATCTTGGAGTTGGTTCGGGAACACATGCTCAACAAACCGGGAAAATATTGATTGGGGCGGAGAGGGTTTTGGCAAGAGAAAAACCAGATGTGGTTTTAGTCGAAGGAGATACTAATACTGTTCTGGGTGGAGCACTAGCCGCAACAAAACTCCACATAAAAGTGGGACATATAGAGGCCGGACTTCGAAGCTACGATCGAAAAATGCCAGAGGAGATTAACAGAGTCTTAGTGGATCATTGCTCCGATTTTCTATTTGCCCCAACCAAGAAAGGAAGATTTATTCTGCTCGGAGAGGGGATACCTAAAAAGAAAATATTTATTACCGGTAACACAATTGTAGATGCCATTTATCAAAATTTGGAGTTAGCAAGAAAAAGAGCAAAAATTTTAGGAAATTTGAACCTGGAAAAAGAAAAATATTTTTTGGTTACCGCTCATCGCCAAGAGAATGTTGATGTAAGGGGGCGACTGGAAGGAATTATGAAGGGTTTAGATTTGGTCTATCAGAATTTCCATCTATCGCTTATTTATCCTATTCATCCACGGACGCAGAGAATGATCAAAGAGTATGGGATTAAAATTCCTAAGGGTTTGGAGATAATTAATCCCGTTAGCTTTTTTGATTTTCTTCAATTGGAGGCGAATGCCAGACTAGTTCTGACAGACTCGGGTGGCGTTCAGGAAGAAACATGCGTATTAAAGGTGCCCTGTGTTACTTTGAGGGATAATACGGAAAGGCCGGAGACAATAGAAGTAGGAAGTAATATTTTAGTGGGAACTAACCCAAGGAAAATCTTAAATGGTGTTAAAAAAATGATAAATAAGAGAAAAGAGTGGAGCAACCCTTTCGGTAATGGGAAGACGTCAGAGACCATACTAAAAATAATCCTTGAGAAATGAAAATTTGCTATATTTTTACGGGTGTATATCAGGCTGAATTTACTGGTCAACCCGCAGTTGGCCTGCTCTTAATCGATCATATCGATAAGAAAGGCAATCAGACTTATCTTATTTCCAATTACCTTTCACCATCGGGGTACTTTTATGAAAATGGTAATAGTAACTTGTTGCTTAAGGGGCCAAATACTCTAGGCACCTATTTAAAGAGTACTCGTCGGATTTTGAAATATCTGGAAGAAATTAAGCCTGATATTCTTCATGTTCGTGGGCTCCTAATGGTGATATATGTGTGGGTTTTGAATAAATTGTTTATGCAATATCCCCTAGTGATCTCAATCTTTGAGACGCCAGAACATCTACATTTTTTATACAGAAGGCTTATTTCCTTTTGCATTAACAGAGCAGAGATAGCCTTTGTTCCCTCAAATTTTGTCAAAAAACAATTTATGAAAAGCGGCGCATTATCGGAGAAAATTCTTGTAAGGCATACCGAATTGGAAAACAAATTCTTAAGCAATCCCAAGGTACGTTTAGCTACCGATACTGATATTGTATTTTTTGGAGATAGTACAAAGGAACGGGGATTCGATGTTATCTACAAGTTGGCAAAGAAATTAAAAAAAGCCAACTTCAAAGTCTTGATTCGTTGGGAGGGAGAGAATTGCAAAAGTGAGCATAGGAAGATCAAAAAATTGAAAAATGTAAGGATGTGGCACTATCCATATAAGGAAAGTCTGGAAAAGATCCTCTCTAAAACGAAGCTTGTTGTTTTACCTTTCCGTTATATGGGTATGAGGCCACCTATTAGTTTATTAGAATCAATGGCATTGGGAAAATGCGTGATTACTTCAGACATGGGCGGCAATGAAGAGCTTATAAAGCACGGGGAAAACGGTTTTATCTATAGTTTTTCTGATCTAGACAGAGTTTCTGAGAAGATTAAATTTTTGTTGAATCATGACGAGGTGAGAAATAGCATTGGACAGGAAGCAAAAAGAACTATCAAGGGTCGATATTCCCCTGAAGAATATGACAAAATTAATAACTACTATTCTTATATAACTGAAAATTTTTATGAAAGAAGAATGTTTGATAGTGTCGGAGGAAAATATGTTTCTTCGAAAGAAGTAAGCTTGGCCAAGAGAATGCTCTGCCCAAGAGAGAATGATTATATACTCGATGTAGGCACTGGTAGCGGGAGGTTTGCCAGAGAAATAGTGATGTCATCGAAAGCCCGTGTGATGGGTATTGATCCTGATAGGAAAATACTAAGAGAAGGAGAAATGCTTCGGAGTATTTTCCTGACAGGAGAGGAAAATAAACGATATAAGTGTATTTTGCACGACGGACATAGACTTCCATTCGCTGATGGGGAATTCAGTAAAGTATTCAGTTTCCGGTCATTAAAGTACTATAGGGACCCCTGGAGGGGGATAGATGAGATGATAAGAGTCTTAAGAGCGGACGGAGAATTGGTTTTAGAGATAACCAGTAATTTAAGTTGGGAATCTTTGGTTAACCTCTTTCTTTCAAAAGCGGAAAGTAAAAGAGAAAGAAAAGTCACGCATTTTTGGGAAAAAAGAATGAGGAGTTTTAATCTCCATGCCGTAAAGAACTATTTGTCAGCGAGAAACATGATATTAATTGAGGAAAAGCCACTCCATAAAATACCGCCTCGCTTATTCACAAAATTAAATAATCAATTAACTAATCGTGTATTGGATGTGTTAGATAAAATTTTAATAAAAACTACCCCAAATTTTCTTTTTTCCAAAAGTATCATTTTGAAATATAGAAAGTTATGAAAAAAGTAATTACTTTGCTAAGAAAAAATTATCATATTTTCTTTTTTTTATTTCTTTCATCGTGGATTTTACTTTATCAAAGGGATGGATTCATTTCGGCTGGCGATTTTACTTTCCCTGTTGAGCCGGCGAGAGCATTAAATATTAGGCTATTTGCCTGGAAAGATTTATATTTTCTCTGGGATTGGTCTACAGTCGATTTTGCAAATATAGTCCATTATTTGCCAATATTTATCTTATATAAAATTGGGTTTTCAATTAATTTTATTCAAAGCCTCTTTTTTATTTATCTTTTTTTTATCGCTTCATATTCTACCTTCTTATTGTTATTCGAGCTACTAGGAGATTTTAAATATAAAAAAATTGTCGCGATCGCCTCAGCAAATTTATACATATTCAATCCTTATGTTGCTCAACTGAAGCTTAGTGCTGGTTATACAATAAGCATGTTTTCGTACTCATTTGCTCCGCTGATTCTTTATCTTTTTTATAAATACCTAAACACTAAGAATTATTTTAGGAATAAGTATTTTTCTTTGCTTGCCATCTGTTTTTTATTAATCACTCCTTGCGTTACGCAACCGGCATATCTCACCTGGATTATTGGTATTTTATTTTTTTACCTTCTATTTTTGTTATTAGTGAGAGTATTTAATAAGGCTATTTTGTATAAATCTTTTCTCGCGGTCTTAATGTTTTTCCTAATAAATTCATTCTGGACTGTTCCGTCAGTAAGCATGTTAAGCCAAGGGAGATTGGTCGAAAATTTAAGTGGATTGAGGGGGGATACCAGCTTGAGTAGTTTACATAGCGGAAGCGGGCAAAGCTTAATTGAGGTTTTTAGATTTTTGGGGAATTGGGCATTGGTTGCTAATTGGCGAGGGGTTCCATATTTCCCCTATTTTTTAACATATTTCACACCGATATTTATTATTATTAGCTTTATTCTGTTGGGTACGGGGCTATCTTTTTTCTTGTTTAAATGGAGAGGAGAACAAGATAAACAGGATGTATTTTGGGCAAGCTATTTTTTTAGTATTTTTTTTATTGCTATTTTTTTTATAGGGGGAGTAAATTTTTTGTTTCCCACTTTTAAGCAATGGCTCTTTGAGAATATCTCCGTGATGCTTTTGTACAGAAAACCATATGAGAAAATAGGCTTCTTTTTAATTTTCTCTTTTGTTGGACTTCTAGCTTTTTCATTAAAAAAAGTTGCATTTTTTTTCGGAAATAGGCTGGATGAGAATAAGAAGGGATTTATCACAATATTTGTGCTCTCTCTTTTACTTTTAATAAATATTTATAGCTTCCCTTTTTGGACAAAACGAATCTTTTCTTCAATTAAATATGCTGAATGTAAAATAAATAGTTTAAATTATTATCCAGACTACTATTATAAACTCGCAGAGTATTTTCAAACAGATAAGGTTATTGGTGGCGTATTAGGCCTTCCTGTTAGTAATTCCCCTATAATTTCTGGAGTAGAAGTCTTTAACTGGGGATATGGTGGAATAGACCCAATTTCTAATTTTATAAATAGTAAATATCTCTTGATCAACCCCTTGATGGCCCCCTTCAAAAATCTCTATGAAAAAACTAATAGTAATTTAGCCAGCATAGTTGACTATGAAAATAATCTGCTTAGTTTTAGCAAATTATTTAATATTAAAAAAATTATCCTTAGAAATGACCTCTGTTGGCAATTCTATAGATCGCCTAATCCAGAGCGAGATAAAAAATATTTAGGGAGCTTTTTAAAGAAGGAAATGAGTTTTGGGGAATTAGATGTTTTTGATATTCCTAGTGGATATTTTCTTCCTCATTTCTATACCCCTCAAAATATAATCTATTCTCCAAATGATATTGAGGTGTTACCGGAAATAGTGGGGTTGGGGGATTATAACGTCAGATCTGCGATATATTTGGGAGAAATTGGAAATAGAGAAATTGAGAAATTGGGAAATTCATCCCGCAAGAGCGGGACTGAAATTATAGAAAGAGCGGATGGGGTGATGGTGAAGGGGGAAATAAGAAATTCAGTAGCGAAGATTCTTAAAATTGAGAAATTAAGAAATTCAGAGGTTGTTTATCCGGCTATCAAATATCGACCGGGAACTTGGCAGTGGCGGCTGGCGATATTGAAAGAAAGGTATGAAAAGTGGAAGGTAAGGGATGAGGCGGAGAAGTTGTTTGAGAAGCATTTGTTTTATGCGAATAAAAGAATAGCAGAATACCTTAGATATGCGGATAATGCGGATGAGGGGCGGGTAACGCGGATGAGCGAGCGCTATCAGGAGGAAATGGCGGGGGCGGTAGAAGAAATTGAGAAATTGGGAAATTCGTCCCGCGAAGGCGGGACTGAAATTTTTGAGAGAATGCTGGCAAAGCTTGAGGGAGTGTTGGAAAGACACAAAATAGAAATTAAGAAATTGGGAAATTGGGAAATTGTTTTTAGAGAATTGGAGAAGAAGGCAGAGGAATTAGAAGTTAAGAGGGATTTTGAGAAGTTGGTTTACCAGATAGAAGTACCGAAGGAGGGGGAATATGAAATATATTTAAGAAATTTGCCTGCGGCGGAAATTGAGAAAAGAGAAATTGGGAAATTGGGAAGTTCGGCTACGACTGAAATTGAGAATAAAGAAATTGGGAAATTAGAGTCAAGTGGGTGGGCAAAGTGGACCGATAAGTATTTTGAAAAGGGGACATGGGAATTGGTATTGCCCTTTGCGGGAATCAGCGAGAATCTGATAGGAGAAAACTTGCAGATTAACGATTATCAGCCAGACTCGATCTACCAGATTAACTTTGATTATCTGGCACCGAAAGGCGGAGGGTTCTTCATCGCCGAGGGAAAGGAAGGAAGGACGGCGGAGATCAGTTTACCAACCAGTGGAGAAGATTTTAGACATTTTGAGATGTACTTTAAATCTTCACCAGAAGCAAAAGAGGGGATAGTGCATCTCTCAATTTCGGTAGCAGAGGAGAAGAATTTGGAGGTGAGGAGAGTGTATCAGCCGGAAATTATGCTAAGAAGCGAAATTGGGAAATCGGGAAATTCGTCCCGCGAAGGCGGGACTGAAATTGAGAAATTGCCGAGGATTACTTTTGTTAAGATTAATCCGACGAAGTATAGGGTTAAGGTGGAGGGAGCGAGGGAGCCGTATACATTAGTATTCTCGGAAAGTTTTCATGAAGGCTGGAAATTATATGTAAGTGGAAATTCGTCCCGCGAAGGCGGGACTGAAATTGTTGCCAGTTATTTTGAGGGGGAGATAAAGGAAGGGGCGCATCGGAATATTTTTTTGGACAGGAATACTTTTGAGACTTGGGGAAGGAAGCCGTTAGCGGAAGATAAGCATCTACTAGTAAATGGTTATGCTAATTCGTGGTATATTACGCCAGAGGATGCGGGGGCAAGTGAGGATTATGAGATGATTATCGAGTTCGCACCGCAGAGGCTGTTTTATATTGGGTTGGTAATATCGGGCCTAACTTTACTCGGGTGTTTGGGGTATTTGGGAATTGAGAAATTGAGAAATATGTCCCGGTAGGCGGGACTGAAATTGGGTCGCAAAGCGACCGGAAATTGAGAAATTAAGAAATTATGGAGAGATATATTACGCTTGAGAATTTGGAAGTTTATATCTTGGCTTGTGAGCTAA
>Ga0194125_10010216_pt1 | contig 12859 bp, 12 predicted proteins | sample TA2KigC250mmetaG_FD_148626 | JGI IMG/M metagenome (GOLD analysis project Ga0194125, IMG submission 148626) | Freshwater microbial communities from Lake Tanganyika, Tanzania - TA2015034 Kigoma Deep Cast 250m | ecosystem: Environmental > Aquatic > Freshwater > Lake | place: Tanzania: Lake... | reverse complement strand
CCCACGCGCCAAGAGGGAAATCCAACGCATGCTAATGCTGAAGCTGGGCTTTTGCCCTTGTTGTCGGCGTTCAATCATAATGGATGATTCTTAAAATTACTTAACGTAGTAGTGGTAGAGAGTAGGGAGTAGGGAATAGGGAGAAAAGAAGGGAATAGTGAATAGATAGATAGGGCTTTATTTATGAGGCCGGATTGAGCCTTCAATGCCTGTTATCCTTTCTCTGTTCCCCTTCCCCTCGAGCGCCTTCAATGCCTGTTATCAGTTCCCCTGTTCCCTACTTCCTACTCCCTTTTCTCTATTCCCTATTCCCTACTCCCTATTCCCTATTCCCTATTCCCTCCCCCCTATCCCCCGCCTTCCAAAAAGTGCGGAAAGCAGCAATTTTTTTCAAAATTTTTATTGACAAAACCTCTGACCCATTCTAATATGGCCCTGGGAAAAAACGAAGACCGAAAGGGGGTGGGGTAAAAACAAGAGATACTAATGAGTTATGGATAGTATGGAAAGGAGAAATTGGTTACCACTTTCCTTAAAAGGGGGGAAACATGAAAAAGACTACCATTACTTTACTGGCCGTTCTTGCCTTGGTGGCGTTTTCCGCGTCGGCCTGGGCGCAGGCCAAGCCTCCGGCGGCGGCAACCACCGCCGGCTGGGAGTTCACCCTGGGCGGTTACGTTAAGCTGGAAACCCAGTGGAATTCCACCCAGATGAACAAGAACATGACCAACCCGGTTTTCCGCAACAACGATCCCAACATGCACCATGGCCGGTTCGGGTTTGCCGCCAACAGCACCCGGTTGAACCTGACCATCAAGGGGCCCAAGCTCTGGGGCGCCCAGGTCACCGGGTTCATCGAAGCTGACTTCGACGCCCAGGGCAACTCCAGCCCGGCGGCCGCGGCGCCCAATAGAGATACCGGCCTGGCCGGCACCGCGGGCACCCAGAACGCCACGGTGGGCGGCCTGGACTTTGCGGCCGGCGGCTCCACCGCGTTCCGGATGCGCCATGCCATGTTCCGGTTCAACTGGCCGGAGACCGAATTGCTCTTCGGTCAGTACTGGGGCTACTTCAGCTCCTACACCCCGGAGACCGCGCAGGACTCCGGCGAACAGTTCACCGGCTCTCCCACCCAGCGGCTGCCCCAGGTCCGGGTAACCCAGAAGTTCCTGGACGCCTGGACGGTCTCCGGTCTGGTGGGCTTGGCGACCAACACCCTGGATCAATCTGACCGGCCCAATTTCGTCTCGGGCGAATCCGCGGAAAGCCCCCAGGTCCAGGTCATGGTGGGCTATGAAAAGGACCACTGGGGCAAGGCGGCCTTCTACGGCCGGCCCCGGGGCTTCGCGGCCCAGGTGGCCTTTGGCTGGCAGCGGGTGCGTTTCCGCAGCTGGCAGAACCCCATTGACGTGAACACCTGGGGTGACAACAATTATGACATTGTCAATGATATCCGGCAGCGAGACAACCAGATCCTCAACGCCTGGATGGTGCAGGGCAGCCTGTTCATCCCGGTGATCCCCACTTACAGCGCCAACCTGGCCGGCACCGCGTCCATTTCCACCCAGTGGAACGTGGGCCAGGGGCTGGCGGTTTTCGGCGAAGGCCAGGCCCAGGACATGAGCTACCTGGTGCTGCAGCAGGGTGACGACCTGTACGACCGGGAGTTGCAGCAGCGGTTCAGCGGGTTCGTGCAAGGCCAGTACTACTTCACCAACCAGTGGTTCGTCAACGCGGTGTGGGGCATGAGCCGGGCCTTCGGCGTGCCCATGGCCAGGGGAGATGAGCCGGGCGCGTTCGCCACTCCGAGCCGGGTGAATACTTTCAACGGCACCAGCGACATGACCAAGTTCTGGCAGCAGTACAACTTGACCCTGTGGTACCGGCCCATCACCGCCCTGAAGTTCGGTCTGCAGTACAGCTACGTCAAGACCATTTACTTCCAGAGGACCAATGTCCCGGCGTTCGATGGCGCCGCCGCCGCAGGCAATTTCCCGGGTTCCACCGACACCGGTGAAAGCCATCGGGTGATGTTCGCGGGGTTCTTCTACTTCTAAACTCTGAAACCAGTTGACTAAACCGAACCCACAGGGTAATATCCCTGTGGGTTTTTTTTTGCAGGTTTCAGGTGTCAGGTTCCAGGAGTTTTAATAGCCTGAGCCTTAGGCGAAAAACCTTTTTGTCACCCTGATACCAAGTTGCATTCGAAAGGCATCAATTGTAGGGGCGTGATTTATCACGCCCGCTGTGTGGGCGCAATAAATTGCGCCCCTACAAGAAAAACCATTGAGTGCATCTTGGTTATGAGCGAAGTGAAGGTCCAATATTTAATGGCAATTTTTTGATTCTTAGGTCCCTTCGCTCCCTCAGAATGACAATTGAGAGGACTTTCGTAGAGCCCCCAACCCGCTACGCACTGTCCACTGAAACCTGAAACCTAAAACCTGAAACCTAAATTCTGCATGGAGCGCATTATGGAGAGTAATCTACGGTGGTGGGTCCGTCTGGGTCTGGTTCTGATTCTGGCGGTGGTGTTCGCGTCCGCCGGCTGCACCACCATGAAACAGTGGGTGGGCATGGAAAAACCGGACGACGAAGAAGATGAAGGCGTCCCCCCTGAAGCCAAACAAGAGACCGTGATGATTGACGGCAAGCCCTACGTCCGCAGCAAGAACCCCTACTGGCTCACTTATCCGGACCAGCCGGAATATATCTACGTGGAAAAGGGCCGGGAGTTCGTCGGCTTGCAGCGCCGCCTGGCCGATGCCGTGGCCAAGGCCGTGGGACGGGAACAGGCCAAGGCCGCCAAGGGCGCGGTGCCCGCGGATAAAGTTCAGGAACTGGTGCGCCAGGAGGTGGACCGGATCCTCCGGGAACAAGGGCTGGCGGCCTTCGTCTCCAAGGGCCAGGCGGGAAAATCGCCCTACGCCGGCCGGGCCGTGGCGGTGATTCCCGATCTGGACACCCCCCGGACGTATGAAGGCCAAAACCGCACTTTGGCCATGGCCCTGGCCGACGCGTTGCGCAAGCAAAAGGATATTGCGGTGGTGGGCGATGATCAGGTGCGGGCCGCCCTGGGCAAAGCCGGGATTGCCGGGAAGCTGAACCTCCGCGCCAATGTCAGGGCCCTGGGGGATTATTTAGGGGTCCAGGGGATCATCCTCACCGGCATCATGCCGCCGGAGAAAGGCGCGGCCGGGGTCCTGGCGTTGGAAGTCTATGACGCGTTCATGGGAACCAAGGTGGCTCCGGTGGTGGCCCCGGCGGAGAGGTTGGACCCCACCGCCATCACCCAATTCGCCCAGGCCAACGCCCTGCGGGTGGCCGCGGAACTGCTCAATATCGAATGGTTCGGACGGGTGGAGTTTGTCAAGGAAGGGAAAGTTTACCTCAGCCTGGGCCAAAATGCCGGGCTCAAGGTGGGAGACCGCCTGAAAGTGGTGGCTCCGGGAAAAGAGGTCCTCAACCCCCGCACCCAGGCGGTGCTGGGATATACCGCGGACATTCCCCAGGGGGAGCTGAAAGTCACTGAACTGTTAGGGAACTCCGGGGCCGTGGCCCAAGCCGCCAGCGGCGGACCCTTTAAGACGGGGGATAAGGTGAGGGCGCGCTAGGCTGTTTTCTGTTTTCTGTTTTCTGTTTTCTGTTTTCTGTTTTCTGTTTTCTGTTTTCTGTTTTCTGTTTTCTGTTTTCTGTTTTCTGTTTTCTGTTTTCTGTTTTCTGTTTTCTGTTTTCTGGATGAATTATGGGAAGGGAATCCCAAAAGTCAAGATCTTTTCATGACCTGGATGTCTGGAGGATTGCCATAAAGCTTACCAAAGATGTTTACCTTTTGACGGAGAAGTTTCCAAATTCTGAGATTTTCGGGTTGACCGGACAAATTAGAAGGGCGGCCATATCTATCCCTTCAAATATTGCCGAGGGTCAAAGCAGGAATTCCAGTAAGGAATTCAGGCAATTTTTATCTGTTGCTTTGGGTTCTCTGGCAGAGATTGAAACGCAATTGGTAATTGCCAAGGAAGTAGGATATATCAACGAACAGGAATTCGCTCCGTTCCTGCCATCCATAGATACTATAAGAAAAATGATTAGAAGCCTCTCCAAAAGCTTACAGGTAACCCTTCCGAAAAAATAACAGAAAACAGAAAACAGAAAACATGAAACAGAGTTACCCTATCACATTAAGCCCACCCATATAAGGTCTTAGCTTCTCCGGCACCACCACCCTGCCATCCCCGGTCTGGTAATTTTCCAAAATAGCCACCATGGTGCGGCCCACGGCCAGGCCGGAGCCGTTCAAGGTGTGGACCAGCTCCGTGCCTTTGGCCCCGGCGCGGCGGAAGCGGATCTCCGCCCGCCGGGCCTGATAGTCCTCAAAATTGCTGCAGGACGAAATTTCCCGGTACAATCCCTGCCCCGGCAGCCAGACTTCGATGTCATAAGTCTTGGCCGCGGCGAACCCCATGTCCCCGGTGCACAGGACCACCACCCGGTAGTGCAGCCCCAGCTCCTGCAACACCTCCTCCGCGTCATGGAGCAGTTTTTCCAGTTCATCATCAGAGGTCTCCGGGGTGGTGAATTTCACCAGCTCCACCTTGTCGAACTGATGCTGGCGGATTAAGCCCCGGACGTCCTTGCCGTAGGAGCCGGCTTCGGAGCGGAAGCAGGGAGTGTACGCGGTGTAATGTATGGGCAGGTCCTCGGCCCGGAGGATCTCCTCCCGGTGGATGTTGGTCACCGGCACCTCGGCGGTGGGCGCCAGGAAGTAGTCCCAGCCTTCCAATTTGAAGAGGTCCGATGCGAATTTGGGGAGCTGGCCGGTGCCGGTCATGGAGGCCCGGTTGGTCATGAAGGGGGGCCAGACCTCTAGATAGCCGTGTTTCCGGGTATGGAGGTCCAGCATGAAGTTGATGAGGGCCCGCTCCATCAAGGCGCCGGCCCCTTTCAGCAGCGCGAAGCGGGCCCCGGTGATCTTGGCGGCCCGTTCGAAATCCAGGATGCCCAGGTTTTCCCCGATATCCCAGTGGGCCCGGGGCTCAAAATCAAACTCCGGCGGCGTTCCCCAGGTGCGCACCACCGGGTTGTCGTCGCTGGACGCGCCAATGGGTACGGAACTATGGGGGAGGTTGGGGAGATTGAGGAGAAAGTCCCGGACCCAGGTTTCTTCTTCCTCAGCGCCGGCCTCGAACCCCTTAATTTCAAAGTTGATGGTGGAAACCCGATGTTTGAGGGGCTGAGCCTCTTCCGTTTTACCCGCCTTCATCAGAGTTCCCACTTGCTGGGACAAGGCGTTGCGTTCGTGGCGCAGATTTTCCAATTCAGTCAGGAGGCGGCGGCGCTTAGCATCCCTTTCCTTGAACTCTTCCAGGGAAACCTCCAGCCCCCGGTTTTTCAAGGCTTGCTCCACTTCCGCCAGATGCTCCCGGACAAACTTGAGATCCAACATGCGCCGCTCCTTAAAGACGGTTTTCGGTTTTCGGTTTTCGGTGGAAAATATACTGGTTACTGGTTACTGGTTACCGGTTACTGATTACTGATTACTGATTACTGATTACTGGTCACTGGTCACTGGTCACTGGTCACTGGTTACTGGTTACTTCTTGCCGAACCAGTCCTTGGTCTCCTCCAGCAGCCGCACCAGGCCATCCACGTTCTGGCGTTGGATGAAATGGAGGATATCGGCCACCGCGTCCTCCAGGGCCCTCAGGGCCACCCGGTTGGCGGGATTGGCCAACTGGATGCAGGCGTACAGTTTGGCGTCTTGTTTGAGCAAATGGCGGGCCAGGCGGTGGAGGGTGGCAAAGGTGGGGGTGGCGTAATCATCCAGGCTTTGGGGGTCCACCCCCAGCTCCCGAATGGCCATCCCCAAGGCGATGAGCATGAAGTGCGATAAACCCTGGACCACGGCCATGTAGCGGTCATGTTCAGTGGCGCTGGTCACCTTAACCTTGGCTCCGGCCGTCTCCAGCAGGTCCCGGAGCCAGTTGAACCAGCGCTCCCCCCGGCCGGGGCACAGGACCACGGTAAGGCCGGTGATGGTCTTTTCGCCGGGTCCAAAAAGGGGGTGGGTGCCCACCACTTCCCCGGGGAAAGCGGCCAGCATGGACTCCAGGGGGCGCTGTTTCACCGAGGTGATGTCCACCAGGGCCGCGTCGGGCCGCATATGAGGGCCGATGGCCTTAGCCACCTCCTTAACGTTGGGGATGGGCACCGACAGGACCACCACGTCGGCCAGGGCGGCCACTTCCCCGGCAGTCTGGGGGGTGTCCACGTCGGCCACCAATACTTCCAGCCCCCGGCCTTCCAGGAAGTTCTTGAACCAGCGGCCCATCTGCCCCCGGCCGCCGATGATGGCAATTTTTACTGTCATAGCCCCGAAAACCCCAAACCGAAAACCGAAAACCGAAAACTGAAAACTGTCATTTAATGGCCTTTTGACGCAGAAGAAAGTCTGCCAGAGTTAACCTCACCATGGCTTGAATCACCGGGACGATGCGGGGTATGGCGCTGATGTCGTGGCGCCCGCGAATGGTTAGGGTGCGGGGCCGGCCCTCCAGGTCGATGGTCTGCTGTTCCCGGGCGATGGAAGGAATGGGCTTCACCGCGGCCCGCACGATGATCTCATCGCCGTTGGAGATGCCCGCCAGGATGCCCCCCGCGTGGTTGGAAGCGAACCCGCCGGGGAGAATGGGATCATTGTGCTCCCAGCCGGTCATGCGGGATGCGGCGAACCCGGCGCCGATTTCCACCCCTTTCACCGCGCCCACGGACATCACCGCCTGGGCCAGGACCGCGTCCAACTTGTCAAAGACCGGCTCTCCCAACCCTAATGGACAACCCCGCACCCGCACCTCGACGATGCCACCCAGGGAATCCCCCGCGGCTTTAACTTCCTTAACCCTGACGGCCATGGCCGCCGCGGCCTCGGGGTCGGGGCAGAAAAAGGGGTTGTCCCAGATGTCCTGTTCATCCAGCCGCTGGGCCCGCACCCCTCCCAGTTCCAGGGTGTAAGCGACTACCTGGATATTATCCCGGTCCAGCACTTTCTGGGCCACCGCGCCCGCGGCCACCCGGGCCACGGTTTCTCGGGCCGAGGCCCGGCCCCCGCCCCGGTGATCCCGGATGCCGTACTTGGCTTGAAAAGTAAGGTCGCCATGGCCGGGGCGAAAAATCTCTCGCAGGGCCTCGTAGTCCTGGCTGCGCACGTCCCGGTTGTAGATTATGAGGCTGATGGGGGCGCCGGTGGTTTGCCCCTCAAAGACCCCGGAAAGGATTTCCACCTCATCCGGCTCCCGGCGGGGTGAGGCATGGGCCTGGACTCCCGGGCGGCGCCGGGCCAGTTCCGATTGGATGTTCTGAGGGCTCAGGGGCAGCCGGGGAGGGCAGCCGTCAATGACCGCGCCCAGGGCGGGGCCGTGGGATTCCCCCCAGGTGGTGACCCGGAAGACTCGTCCGAAGGTGTTACCCGCCATGGCTCAAGGCCTCCCGGGCTTTCACCGCGGCCAGAACCCGTTCCGTCACTTCTTCCACGGTCTGGTCCACGGTATTGATGATAATCTGAGCCGCGGCCAGGTAAAGATGCTGCCGGGCTTTTAGCACTTCCCTCACTTCGCTGATGAGGTCCTTTCCCGTTAAACTGGGCCGGCTCTCTTCCCCGGGGTCAAAAATCAGCCGGCCCTGAATAGTGGCCGGGTCCGCAGTGAGCCAGATGACGATGCCGTTTTTTCGTAAAATCCGAATATTGTCCAGGTCCAGGACTACGCCGCCACCGGTGGCCAATACCAGCCCTTGGCGGAGGCCGTAGCGGCCCACCAGTTCCTTTTCCCGGCGCCGGAATTCCTCCCACCCGCGCTGGGCCACAATTTCGGCAATAGTCTGCCCGGCCTCTTCCACCAGCACCTGGTCCAGGTCCACAAAAGGCCGATTCAGCAAGACAGCCAGGCGCCGACCCACGGCGGTTTTGCCCGTAGCCCGGTAACCGATGAGGACCAGGTTGGGCTGGCCTTCCAGGGTAGAAGGGCTGGAGAACTGGTCGTTCGGTAAGTAGGAACTCGTACCCATGATAAAAAAACCAATAATGGCAAGCGCTTGGCTTATAGTCTACTAAAATTTATGCGAGAAGGAAAGGGGAACTAAAGCTGTGCTGCCGGTTTGTCCTGGGGAACTTAAGTGTCGGGAAAATATTCGAGGTTTTTAACCTTTCGATTATTGCCTTTGTTCCGAAAAGGGCAGCCCTGGTATGGCGCAATTTAGATAAACCTCATATTTCGAAAGCATCAACTAGCTAGAAAAAAATTAGTGGCACAGGCCTCTGGCCTGTGGGGGCCGTCTGTTCTCCCAAGCGACTTTTCCACAGGCTGGAAGCCGGTGCCACCCATGCCATTGTTTTTGTTATTCATTTCAACAAGAAGCAGAGCCGTTTTTAAAGGGCTCTGCCGGAATTAAAGCAGAGTCAATTCCACTTTAACTGGCCATCTGCTACAGGAAACTTCCCTTGGCCCCTGGCAACTCGCAACCCAAGATCACCACTTCCCCCAAAATATCAAAATGCCGATGATGACAAAAGCCACCCCAGCGACTTTTTTCAGCAGGGCTTCGGGGATATAGTGGGCGATGAAGCTGCCGGCCAGGACTCCCAGGAAGGTGGCCAGGATCAGAGCGGTGCAAGCCCCGGTGAATACCGCCAGAGGCGTCCGGGTCTCGGCGGTCATGGTGAGCGCCGCCAGTTGGGTCTTATCCCCCATTTCCGCCAGAAAAATCGTGCCGAAAGTCACCCAAAAGACTTTCCAATCCATAAGGTAGAATTCCTTTGTAGAATTATACTTCTGCCCAAATCATCCCATTTTCATTCTTAAGGAAAAGGGGTTGCAAGCGCGTCTCAAAATGGCGAACAGCCGTCCCCGGCTGTTCTAATGGCTAAAGTGGTCCCTCAACCCGGTCCGAAGACGCTTAAGTAAGGCTATAGCAGGTTCCTTCCCGGGCGGCATCGATGAATTGGGGCCCCCCCTGGGCCGAAGCCATCTGCCGGGCCTCCTCCACGATTTCCTGGACCTCCACATCGCTGCGGCTGGGGTCGTGATGAGTGAGGATGAGGTTGCGCACCCCCGCCTGGGTGGCCAAAGCCAGCACTTCGTCAAAAGAGGAGTGCCCCCAACCCCGGCGCTCCGGAAAATCCTCGGGCCGGTACTGGGCGTCGTGAATCAGGAGGTCACAGCCCTGGACGAATTCAATGAATTCGGACATCCGGTTGCCATGGATTGCGCCCAGTTCGTTGTCCGTAAGAAAGACCATGGAATGGCGGCCTTCCCGGAACCGGAACCCCAGACCCCCTTGGGGGTGGTTGAGGCGGATGGAATCGATGCGGACGCCGTCCACTTCCAGGTAGCCCTGGGCCAGGCGGTTGATATAATCAATGCGGGCCTTGAGGTGGTCGAAAGCCACCGGAAAAAAGCCGTCCCCCATGTGGCTGTCAAAGACCCGGGTCATGGCCTGGAAGGCCGGGGGCCAGCCGTCCACCAGGATCTCCGTGTCCGGCGCATAAATGGGGTCGAAAAAGGGGATACCCAGAAGGTGGTCCCAGTGCCCGTGGGTTAGAAGGAAGTGGAATTGGCAGGGGCCGCCAAGTTTTTCCAATTTTTGGCCCAGCAGCCGAAAGCCGGTGCCGCCGTCAATTACCACGCGCCGGCCGGAATCCAGCAGGACTTCCACGCAGGTGGTGTTGCCGCCGAATTCCAAGGTATGGGAACCCGGAGAGGGAATGGAACCACGAGTCCCCCAGAAGGTTATTTCCATAAAATCAATCTCCTGGCATTGTAACCCAAGGCCAAGGGGCGGTGGGGATAAGCATGTTTCTATTATAAAGAATCCGGCAGCAGATGTGAACTATTCTCCTTTTCCAGAAATGCGGCCGCCAGACCGAAACAGCCGGTGAGCATCATGTCCCCGAAGGGGGAGGCAAAGACCCCGGGCCAGCCCCGGGCCAGGCGCCGCCGGGGCCCGGTGATGACTGTAAACCTGAAGGACTGAGCCGGAGAGTAGTCCGCCCCGTAAGCGCAGCCGTGGCCGTGGTCGGCAAAGACCTCCTCGTGGGTAAGCTCTCCCGCCTGGAAGCGGGCCAGGTGGGAAAAGAGCCGGTCCGGGGTCAGTAACCCGGTATGATGTTCATAAATGGCCCACAGGCGCTCCCCCTGGGCCAGGGCCGCAAAGGTATGGGCATTGCCCAGGTTCACCACCATGACGCCTTCCCCTTGCTGCTCCCGGGCCTGGGGGTCCAGCAGCGCCCCCCGGACCCCGGCGGCGCAGGTGTCCATGAGGAGCGCCCCCGGCAAGGCCTCGGCCACGGCCTGCATCCGGGTGAGATAAGCCGGAGGCTGGCGGTAGGCCAGGTCAGAGAGCCGGCCTCCCCGGCTAAGAAACTCTTGCCAGTGCTGGAAGCGGAAGGCCCGGTTGCTCCCTTGGGGGTAAAAACCGTGGTCCTGGACCGCTACGGCAAAGTGGGTGGGAAAGGGAATCTCCCACTCCGCCAGCAGGCGGCCCAAACCCTCCACATCTACGTCTCCCAGGGAAATGGCCACGGCCTGGGGCGGCGGGGCGTCCGTAAGGATCATCCCCCACTGTTGCACCAGGTCCAGGCGATCGCTGAAAGTGTAGGCGGCCGGGGGCGCGGCATAAACCGGCAGTCCCTGGGCCAGGTGGCGCCGCACCGCCTGGGTCACCGGACCGCCGCCCATGACCCGGCCCTTAAGAAATAAAGGCTGGCCCTGGCTCGTGACCCGCATAATGCGCCGGGCCAGAACCTGGGTGGGCGCGGGAAGCACCATTTTCACCGCATTTTCCATGGGCTGCCCCGGCTCCCAGATGAGCAGGTCCTGGGTGCCCCCGCCCACGTCCAGGGCCAGGAGCGTACCGTTAAACATTACTGTTCTCCCATTGCGCCGCGGTATCCAGGGCCAGCCGCACCGCCAGGTCCCGGGCCTGGCGGAACCGGGCGGAGCGGTATCCGGGCTTCCAGGTTAAGTCAGCCAGTTCGTCGGATACCACCAGCAGCCCGGCCACCGCGATCCCCCGGAAGGCCCCCGCGGCAAACAGGGCCGCCAGCTCCAGGTCCACCCCCAGAGCCCCCAGGACCTGATAGTGCCGCACCAGTTCCACCGTTTCCCGGTAAAAGGCGTCGGTGGTCCAGACCATCCCGGAATGCCAGGGGACCGGCGCTTGGGACAGGTTTTGCCGGAGCAGATTAAAAAGGCCGGGGTCAGGGGCGGGAGCCGGAGCCGTTGGATCATAGTGGCGGGAGGTGCCGTCCCCCGCCAGGGCGCCGGTGGGAAGCGCCAGATGGCCGACTTTCACCTGGGGCTGGAGCGACCCGCACCACCCCAAAGCCAGGACCAGTCGCGCCCCCAGGGCGATAAGCTTTTCCAGCACCATCACCGCATAAGGCGCGCCCACCGCGGGCGCGGTGATGGTCAGGGGCCGGCCCTGCCAGCGGCCTTCCCGAAGGGCGCAGTCCCAGATATAGCGGGGCGCTCCGGCCTGAGTCTGGCGGCTTAAGAAATGGTAGTCCGGCCGGGCGAAGGTCATGATCACCCTGGGGGAAACCGGAGCTTCCCAGGGTTCCGGAGCCGGTTCGATGATGGCCTTTTCAAGGGTTTTCGGTTTTCGGTTGTCGGTTTTCGGCATAAGCGCCAGCGCCGATTCACTGAATTAAATTTAAACCACAGATGAACACAGATTAACGCAGATGTTGAAGGTTGAAAGTTCGAGGTTCAAAGTTGAAAAACCTTGAACCTTGAACTCTTCAATATCCATGTCTATCTGTGTTTGTGTGGTTAAAAAAAATCTCTGGGGGCCGCGCCTAACCTATACCGAATTCCGGGAAGCCCGCACTTTCCAGACGAAATAGGCTGCCGCGGCCAGCAGCCCCGCCACCACGAAATAATCCAGAATATGGGTATACTGCTGGATGAGGCGCCAGTTTTCCTTGAGGCGCACCCCGCAGTAAACCAGGAACATGTTCCACATGGTGGCCCCCACCAGGGTGTAAATGATGAAGGGCATCAAGGACATGCGGGCCAGGCCGGCGGGGATGGAGATGAGGTGGCGCACCACCGGGATGAACCGGGAAATGAAGATGGTCTTGCCGCCGTGGCGCTCAAAAAACTTTTTGGTCCACTCCAGGTGGTGGGGGTTGAGGAGCAGATAGCGGCCATAGCGCAGCACCACTGGCTCCCCCAGCATCCCCATGCCGTACGAGAGCATGGACCCCACGATGGACCCCAGGCTGCTGGCGATCAAAACCCACCAGGGGTCGAAGTGGCCGGTGAAGATAAGGAAACCGGCAAAGGGCATGACCAGTTCGCTGGGGATGGGCGCGATCATGCTCTCCAGGGTCATGAGAAAAAAAACGCCATAATAGCTGCAGGAGTGAATAAGCTGAGTGTTGTAATGGCACAGAGTTTCCGTGAGTCCCATTGATGTTTTACCGATAGTCCTTTCAAATCAAGAGTCAGGTTATCAGTTCAAAGTTCAGAGTTCAAGGTTCAAGGTTTTTCAACTTTGAACCTTGATGGATTCGTAAAAAGTCGCTTATTGTTAATTATCTGAAATAATTTAAGATTATGGTATTTTTTTCTTGTCGGGCGTTGCTTTTTATGGCATAATTCGGTGAAAAATCAACGGGTTAATGGCAAAAAGATGATTCGTACACGCGATCCCCGACAAGCCTCATTAATTGATCCCTGGGGGGATTTAGGTCCTAAGCGCCGCCAGTTGTTGGAGAACTCCTGGGCCGGGTTGTTCCGCCAAGAAATCCTCTCGGAGCTGCCGGTCGAGCAACTGGCCCCCCGGTTCCGGGTGGATTTTG
>Ga0194125_10010215_pt1 | contig 12861 bp, 15 predicted proteins | sample TA2KigC250mmetaG_FD_148626 | JGI IMG/M metagenome (GOLD analysis project Ga0194125, IMG submission 148626) | Freshwater microbial communities from Lake Tanganyika, Tanzania - TA2015034 Kigoma Deep Cast 250m | ecosystem: Environmental > Aquatic > Freshwater > Lake | place: Tanzania: Lake... | reverse complement strand
TAGACGCAGTGGACTCAAAATCCACCGCCCGCAAGGGTGTGCGAGTTCGACTCTCGCTCCGAGCACCATGACAAGATAAGGGAATTCGGCCATGCCGAATTCCCTTTTTCATTCCGCGTGACGGATCACCGACCTTGTTCGCGTATGATCCGCACTTGCCATTCCGCTCTGGTTGGGTCATGTTAGAGCGGTTTTCCAGTAATTAAACACCAGAAGCATTTCCCAACCACCCAGCACCATAGGCCCAAAACCGCCACTCCCGCTACGACGGGAACGAGACTCAGTATAACGCCGATTACAAGAAGCTCCGGGTAAAGCTGAGACAAGATCTGTCCCAGAGTAGGGCTGCTTGGAAAAAACTCCGAAAAATACTGAAGCAGGATTTTTTCCATGACTCACCTCACTCTCGCGGCAGCGACGACCCTCGTAGCAGCGCGAAAAGTCTGAATAATGCCGGCGCCGGATATGAGAGAATCGCTCTGCCCATCTCGACAACACCGTTTGCCTTGGCCCGCGTCCGTTGAGTGTCGTTGAGACCTGCCGGACAAGCGAATAAACCGGATCGCGAGGTTCAGTCTCCCCTTGACCTATTGACGTTTTTCCCCCTTTACAGCGCTTCTTTTTTGTTTTATTGCGACCACTGACGGACAAAAAAGTTCCGTCAAAGACTATCGCAGTCCACCGTTCCAAAGAGCTACAAAGGCTTACAGGACCAGTAGAAGAGCTTGAATCAACAACAAGCGAGATTCGATTTTGTAAATTGGACAGATTCTCGTCGGAATTATGAGGCGGACTTGTCATTCCGGAGATTTTGGAGGTCAGAGCGCCGCATGATTCCGGTTCGCCGCGCGGTTGCCTCTTTTTTGCCCGACAAAGAGCGCGGAATAACTGAAACAAAAGAACGCCGCTGATGTCGGGAAAGGTGAAGCATTCTGCTGATTTTCGGATCGTCAATCGTGCGGTGTGCTGCAATGTTCTTGTAACGGCTGCCGTTTTTCTTGGCCTGTGCTTGATAAGCCTTTACAGCTACCTAGTGTTCCACAGCTTGGTCGAGACCTTCAGCATTGTGATCGGATGCGGGCTTTTTCTTGTCGCGTGGAACGTGCGCCAATTTCTCAAGAACAACTATAGTGAACGGCATTGAGATTTGCGCCAAAGGTCACCCTCCCCCTTCCCCCTCCCATCAAGGGAGGGGTCATAAAACCCTCTCCCCTGGCGGGAGAGGGAAGGGAGAGGGGGATTCTAGCCTTAGCCAAAGGCGCAGATCTCAACGCAGCCTTCTATATCTCCTCTTCATCATCGCTCCCCTGTTCATTGATCGAAAGCCAAGAGCCCATGTCCTCTTCGCCGTATATGCGGCAGCGTTTACGCTTGTGCTCATATCGATTTTTTTTCGCGGGTGTTTTCACTGCGTGCTATGTGGAAGGTGTTTGAAGATGCATTATTAATCGTGAGGGCACGACGTTCAGGCACATCACCCAGGGTTTCCGGTCGGGTTACAATGGATTAGGGGCGATAAAGGCAACGCGATTTCTCGCCTCGGAAATCTCTTGGAAAACCCAAAGCCGTAACGGAAATCCTCGGCGCGCGCATACCAACGGAATAGTGGTTCACCGGACTCGCTCATCCATCACTACACGTGCGTCCAGGTGAATCTTTACCCTTTGACTTCGCGCGGGCAAGCAATTGCTTCCATCGGGTAGAAAGGCGCCGGAGGGCCGCCTCATTTGCTGCGCCGAAATGAACTCTTGCAAGGATCTGGGACGCCGGCTTTCCCGCATTTCTTGTTTCCCGGATGACGGGCGCCGCCGATCTTTCCTTCTACAGACCTGCGTTTGTGTCATTGAGGCGCCGCATCCTACCCGAGCTTAAGGATGCCCCTGAAGATCCGGTCGAAATCTTCGGCGGTGGATTCCCACGTGACGCCGGAGTCGACAATCAATTGTCGCGCCGCAGCGCCCATACTTCTTCGCAATTCGTCGTTATTGACCAGTTCTGACACGCATTTCCGGAGGTCTTCCACATTGCCGGGCTCGTAGAGCAGCGCGGTTGAGCGTTCCTTGACCATCTCAGGGATCCCGCCGACGCGACTAGCGACGACTGGCAAACCCGAAGCCATAGCTTCACGCACGACGTTGGGCTTTCCCTCGGTGTAGCTTGGCAAGCAGAGGATGTCCGCTTGACGCATGAGCGCGGCCACTTCATCCGGTGGCCGCATTCCGAGCCATTGAACACGATTCACAAGCCCGAGCCGTTTGGAAATGGATTCCAGCTCGGACCTGTGGAAACCGTCTCCCACCACATCGAGCGATACCTGACTCAAAGAAGAATGCGCAAGCGCTGCCAGCAGATCCTGGACACCCTTCTTGGGGATGAGACTCCCCACAAAGAGCAATCGTGAACAGGTTCTTTGGCCATTGTGGTCCGCGGGATGGAACATCTCCGTATCTACACCGAAGCGAGGCAGATAGACCTTATCGGGCGGGATTCCCAGATCCACGAGTATGGCTCCGATTTCTTCACTGACCGGAGCTATTGCCGATGCTCGCGCGGAAACCGATCTGGTGAGGACTCGCCAGAGCCTCCTATCCCGCGCGAGGTACCCGTCATCGCCACGAAAGCTGACCACGAGCGGCTTTCCGGTAATTAGGCTTACAAGAGCGCCGATCAACCCGGCGCCGAGCCAGTTGGCATAGATGACGTCACACCCCCCAGCGTATCGTAAAGAAACCAGCAGGAAGACCGCCATCATGGGCACAAGCTGAAGCCTTGCCAGCCGGCTCTGGTTCAGAGTTTCCGGGATGCCTCCTGCGCCGCGGGTGAGGCGGAGCAAAGACCTCGGCCAGAAGTACCCGAAGCGTATTGTATCGATGCCGAAGATCGCGCGCCTTCCGAAGAACGTTCCGTCAGAGGGCGCGACTACCGTTGCCTGGTAGCCTTTCTTCCCTAGAGCAACGAGTAGCCTGGCGATGAATGCGCTGAGCGGGTCGGCTTCGTTGGACGGGTATGAAGTGGTGAGGACGACGAGCTTTGGCATGGTTCCCTGGATCATTGGTCTCCTGCAACTAGGCTCGTAGAGACAAGACTCAACGCCACTACTAGCGCTAAGCGCTCCATCGGAGCCGAACCTTGTCTCCTCGGCCGATCCCCAGAACCTCCGATGCGTTGCGACGGTTCACGGAAATCTCCAGGTAGCCGAAACTGTTGATCAGCGCCAGGGGCCGTCCTTCATCCACTTCGCCGAAATATCTGCTGAGCCTTCGGATGTACACGGTCCCCGCGCGAAGATGAGCGAAAGGCTTGTCCAGCATCGACGCGTCTATGTTGGTGGCAAGATTGCCAAAGCGATCCACGTGGACGATTTCGCCATTGACACCCCGATCGGTCCGGATCGGTTCCGGGAAGTGAAGCAACACCGGATCGGCGACCTCAGGCCCAAGGACTTCAAAGGGAGCGCCTGCTGATAGATGCGCTGCAACCGGCGCGAACACGTCTCTACCGTGAAACGTGGGATGAGGATCCGGACGCATGTAGTCCCGGTTGCGGATCTCGCGGGCATGCCATAATCCGGCTGCTCGCAAAACAAGTGAAAACAGCCCGTTGTCCGGGCCCAGGTATATCCGTTCGCCGCATCTGAGCGCCAGGCCCCTGCGCGTGCCGCCAACCCCCGGATCGACCACCGCGACGTGTATGGTCCCTTCAGGATAGTACCGAGCGAGGCCTTTGAGGACCAGAGCGCCCTCCACTATGTCGAACGGCTGGATATCATGGGTCACGTCAATCACTGTGACCCCTGGGTTGATCGTGTAGATCACTCCTTTCATCTGGGCCACATAGCCGTCTCTGGCGCCGAAATCCGTGGTGAGAGTTATCATCGAAGTCAATTGGTGTTGAACCTCCTGGACAGGAGTTATATGCTACGTATTCTCGTTTGGGAATACTTCTGTTGACAACCATTTATCGCCGGCACGGCCAGCGGCCCGGCCAGGCCGGTTCACGCATCGTTGTTGAAGCGATGTTCGTCCACCGGGACGAGACAGGCCTACGATGGACCCAGAGAGCGCGCCATGTTCCAGGGAGATTTATCAGCCCTGAAGGACGCATTCTGCGACCTCTTTTTTCCTCCCTCGTGCGCTTTCTGCGGCCGAGCCACGATGGATGGAACTTTCCTCCGAGGAATCTGCGAGACATGCTCGGAATCAATCCTGCCGATTGAGCCGCCCATATGTCAGCGGTGCGGCCTTTCTTTCCCCGGGCTGAATGACCGAGCCGCCGAAATATGCGGACACTGCCTGGCCGACCCGCCTCCGTACGAAAGAGCCCGCTTCGGCGTGAGGTACGATGGAGAATTGCGCAGGGCTTTGGTAAGATTCAAGTATTATCGAATGCTTTCATTATCCGGAGTCCTGGGCGGGATTCTCATCGAGGCATTCCACCGCCACTTCACACCGGGTCAATTCGACCTGATTATTCCGATTCCGATCTCCAAACGGCGCCTGTTGATCCGAGGCTTCAACCAATCGGCGATACTGGCCCGATTGCTTTCAGCCCATACAGGCATATCCGCGGACTTGACTCGCCTGCGCAAAGTGAAGGAAACTCTCCCACAAGTGGGCCTCCCCAGATCCGAAAGGGTCGCGAATATACGGAATTCTTTTGGCGTGTCGAGACCGCGGCGGATCCAGGGCCGGCGAGTGTTACTGGTTGACGACGTGGCAACAACCGGCGCGACCATTGCGGAAGCGGCCCGAACGCTTCAGCGAGCCAAAGCCGCCTCCGTAGACGCCCTGGTCCTTGCTTTCAGGGTCACGTCATCCGCTCAATCGCTCGCGAACAGCGCGGACGAAGCGACAGCCGACGACGCCCCCGATACTCGCTTCGCGAGACAACCGTAGCTCCGAATCTACCCAACCACAGGAGAGGAATCATGGCTCTAATGACGCCCGAAGAATTCGAAGTCAGCTTGAAAAGGGTGAAACCCAGGGTGTTCATGAACGGCAAGAAGGTCGAAAGCGTGCTCGATAACAGGAACACGCGGACCGTGGTCGAGTCGAACAAGGCCAGCTACGCCTGGGCGATGGATCCTCGTTATGAGCGGATAATGACCTGCCATTCACCCCTCATCGATGAGAGGGTCAATCGCTACACGCACGTGAGCCGGAGCATCGAAGATCTGGTAGCCAAGGCCCAGGCAGGGACTTTTACGGCGGAACATCTCGGGACCTGCATCTACCGCTGTGTTGGATATGATGCGTTTCATTCCCTCGCGGGAACCACATGGCAAATGGATCAAGAGCTTGGCACGGAATACCACGCCCGATTCAACGAATACCTCAAGATGGTGCAGCGCAAAGACCTCTCGGTTGCGGGCGCGCTTACCGAGCCCCGTGGCAGCAGGCAAAAAAAGGCCCTAGATTGGCCGGACCCTTACCTCTCCCTTAAGATTGTGGATCGCTCCAAGGACGGGATTGTGGTGCGGGGCGCAAAGATCAACATTAGCGGCGCGTTTGCAAGCCACGAGTTGGTGGTACTACCCCAGTCCTCGCACTCCCAGGAAGAATCCGATTACTCGGTGGCCTTTGCTGTTCCTTCCGATACGGAAGGCATCACGTACATATGTCAGTATTCACCTTACTCTGCCGAGCGGGACCAGGCGGAGAACATCTACGAGCTTGGCAACCCTCTCTTCGGGCAGAGAGAGACCTCTATGGTCGTGTTCGACAATGTGTTCGTGCCTTGGGAACGCGTGTTCCACTGCGGCGAACACAAGTATTCGGGCTTACTGGTGACCCGTTTTGCCAGAACTCACCGGATGACGTGCGGCGGGACCTGTAAGGTCGGCTTCATGAATCAGATTGTCGGCGCATGCAAGCTCGTGCAGGAATACAAGGGGCTCCAGAAAGTCCAGCATATCAATGAACAGCTCACTGAGATGGTGGTGCTGCGTGAAACGGGTCGGGCATGTGGTTTGGCCGCGGCGCAGATGGGCAAAGAAGAGCCACCCGGCAGCGGAGTGTTCCTGCCGGATGAACTCATGGGCAACGTAGCCAAGCTCAACATCTGCAACGCCTTTTGGCGCACTATGGCCCTCGCGGGTGATATCGGCGGCGGACTCGTAGTAACCATGCCGTCGCTCAAGGAACTCAAGAACCCTGAAACACGCGCATACGTCGAAGAGTTCTACAGTTTCGGGTCTGACGAACCGACCGAAAACATCCTCAAGGTCCACAAATTGCTGCAGAACTGGACTGCCGGCCAACACGGAGTCGGAACCTGGCACGGCGCAGGTCCTGTGATGGCTCAGAAGATCATGATCCAACGGGTCTGCGATTTTGCGTACGAAAAGGAGCTGGTGAAAGAGACCCTGAACCTTAGAGACAAGCAGGCATGTGAATCAGAGAAGGACGACGAGAAATCCAAAGCGAAGAAGATCCCCGTCACATAACGGTCATGGCTTTGCCTTCGAGCCTGATTCAGAAAACCCGTACACCGCGGCCAGAGCCTTGAACGGGCTCACCTGAGCCCCATATTGCGAGATGGGGTATCGGATTCCACGTTTGTAGAGCGTCTCCAGATTCTTGAGAATCCGCGCGCAATCCTCCGAAGGTAGTCCCATCGCCAGCTCGTCATCCTGCGCATGGCCGAATCGGCGCTCGCCGTAACACGGGATGGAGAGAGCCGGAACCCGATCCACAAAGCAGCGACCGATTACATCCGAGCAGGAGCTTTCGCCTACGGAATAGAAGACCGTGCGCTCCCATTGGTCGAACTGGATGGCATTGACGAGCACGGACATCTGCGCGGGATTTCCATAGAGCATCACAATGTCCGGGATGAAAGGATCGTACGCTGTGGGGGCCAGGAGGAACGCTCTGTATTTTCCATAAGGAATGCGTTGTATTCCCGCTTCGCATGAGGCTGCGTCTTGCTTCTTTTCGAGCCAAACAACATTCCGCATGGTTCCGTCGGCTACCCACTCGGGAACCTCTGCCAGCCCCAGCATGGTTGCACAAATCGGCGGCACCAGGTCATCAGAAGTCCCTCCCAAGGTCCAGTCGAAAGTGCGCACAATGGTGATCATCTGACAGAAGGTAAGTTTCTCCGGTGTTCTCCGCACCCACGGGTTGTGTTCAAGCTCCGCGGGATCTTCAAGCATCTTCAATCCTACCGGGAAGGACCTGAGTCTTAAGTAGTGCTCCATTTGACGGGTCCATTGGGACCATTTCACGTCTTCAGGTTTCATGCCTTCTCCTTCAGTAGCGGTCTGATCGTCGCGGGGGCCTAGCGGTATCCTTTACTTCATCCTCCGAGTGGTGTGTCGGCCGCTGAGAATCGCTCCGATCAGGTCCTTCTCATCGCTGATCACGTCTTGGAATTCGGTGATGCACGTACCGACCGCTCTTATATTGTGGGCGTCGCTTCCTCCGACTTTGAGAAGACCCATCTCGTCGGCCACGCGGCGGGCCATTTCATTTTCCTCGTCGGTCACCAATGAATTGCAGACTTCCAAACCGTGCACTTGGCTGAATGTGGGGTTCCCGACGGCCTGAGTCAGGTCCATTTGCAGCGCGCCGAATCCAAAGAGCAAAAACCCGCGGAAAGGGTGGGCTGCAACGGCCACTCCCCCTACCCTATCGACCTTCTCTTTCAATTGCGCAGGAGTCCAGATTTCGTGAGGCTCCTCTTCAAGGCCGAAAACAAGAATGTCCCCGCCGCTGGTGGTTACTTCCATGCCGCTAAAGACCTGAAGGCCGTGCTTTTCCCACAAGGCGCGGGCGTCTTCCTTATTCCAGAGTCGATTGTGTTCCGTAATGCAGATACCGTCCAAGCCGGCTTGAATGGCCGCTCTTGCCGCGTCATCGGGGGACATGGTGCTACATGGGGAAAAAACAGTGGTGTGCACGTGGAGGTCGATCTTCATCACCAAGCCGCCCCTGTCCTATACAAGTTGCAGGTAATCCTTGAGTTCGGGATACCGGCGAAAGAAGTCTTGGACGAACTCCTTCTTGTCCAGACCGGGATCGACTTCCAGCGCGGCGGCCAGTTCCCGAGTCAGCTCGGCCCGGGCCACCGCCCGACAACAGTCCACCATGAGAATAGCCATGTGGCGGCATCCCATGCGGCCTAGTTCCTTCTTGATTTTCCCATCCAGTTCCGAGTCAAGTCTCCAACCTTCCGCGCGCGTGAACACCTCGGACGCCAACGGGCACCGTTCAGTCGTGAAGCGCTTCATACGGGTCTGCACCGATTCAATGGTGAGCGTGGGCCAGTCTACGGCAATTTCGCACTGCATCGCGTAAAGCTCGTCCTCCAGGACTCCGCTGACCACCCTACGGTTCTCCCCCTGTTTCTGCGCTCCAACCGACTTGATTCTCGAATAGATAAGCATCTATCAGCAATCCTCTTTTCTAGTTCAGGCGCGCCGGTTGGGCGCGTCTTGTGTCGAAGGCCGAGTCCTCACGTAGGGTCACGAAAGACCACGCAGCTATCCTTGAGTCGAGGATTGGACGCCATCATCGCGGCTTGTTCCGCTCCGATCACTCGATCATTGAGGAACACCTTTGGGCCGTCGTGCGGAAATACCACGTCCTTTCCCATGGACTGCGTTACCTTTCTTAGCTCGGGAACGGTGAGCGCGTTGACAAGCATCTCCATCGCTTCCAGCATCAGTTCAGCTATTCGAGCGGATCCTGTTTCGCCGACGATCAGGCCGCGAACGATCTTGGTCATTCCAGGTCCCACGCGGACACCGATAAGCTTGTCGGAAACCCCGGACAAATCCGGCGTGAGACCCAGCGCATCCCGCTTCACTTCGATCCTTGCGTTCCGGATATCAAGGGCAGGCGCCATGATGTCCAGGATCACTTCCGCAGAAAAGAGCGTGTCCTCGGTTCGTGCGGTGACACGCCAGAGGCCCTGTGCGAGGGGCTGGACCGTCGCAAGGCTGTTCGTCTGATATTCAAGGATCACTTTGACCTCTCCATCAAGGCTTGGAATTTGCTAAGAGGCTTGGGAAAACCTGGCAGGACAAGCGCGAACGCGAAGGGAATTGTCGAACAATTCGTGGAGAAAGTCAATTGCCGCTTGGCATTTTCGCGTTCAAGCGTCATCTTTGTAAGATTTGAAGCGGACCCTTATCGCATCCGCGGCGCGATGATCCAGAGAGAACTCGGCGCCGTCGCTCCTGGTCACGTTCCAGCCGGTATCATCATCGGAGGCAGGTCCGATCGTAATCTCGTCGCCGACGGCAAGACCGACGGACGTCGCTTGAGGATCCATCGACTCAATTACCGCACGGGCTCCCTTTCTCAACATACTGATACTGCGCACGCTGTCCGGCGCGAACGCTGCGTAGTCATCGGGTATGAGCGCGTCGTGGGGGTCGAGCCTCGGGCGCCCCAGAAGATCGTCCAGGTACTCCACCGATTCCTCATCGTGAACGTGCTCTAATGCGTGGGCCTTCTTGTGCAGCTCATTCGGAGGCATCCCCACGTGTTGGAGGTATGTCTCCCAGAGCCGGTGCGCTCGAAGCACGCGGCCGGCCTCTCGAACACCTGCGGGCGTGAGGGTCAAGCCTTCGGGTGTGCTGTGGAGCAGGCCGTCTCTCTCCATCGCTCCGACGACGCGTCCGAGCCCGCGCGCTTCGCCTTGGACAAAAGCAGCCACCTTATCCAAGGGCAACGGCGCCCCTTCCCCGCGAACCACTGCTCCCAGAATGTCTTCTATTAGTTGTTGAGGGACCATGCGGCGCAATCGCAACCATCTCGCCAAGAGACCGTACCTTGGAGCTATCACCAGAACCACGAGAAACTGAAACGTGCAAAAGAGCATAATGGCCCCGCCGCCTGACGAGTCGAGCCACATGCAGAGATAAAGCCCTCCCACCACACTGGAAACCCCAAAAACCGCCGAGAGCGCCATCATGCGGTCGAGTCGATCGCTCAACAGATAGGCAGTGGCGGCCGGAGTGATCAGCAGCCCTACGACCAGGATCACTCCTACCATGCTCACCGCGCTCACCACTACCAGCGAAACACAGGTTGTGAGCGCGTATTCGATAGCAACCACGGGCATCCCGATTGCCGCGGCCATGACCGGATCGAAACTGGTCAACTGGAACTGCCTGAAAAAGAGGATGATTGTGGAAAGCACGACAGATGCGGCCAACCCCGCGGCCCATAGATCGTGATCCGCAACACCGAGGACGTCCCCCATGATGAAGTGCATCAGATCGATGTGAATATAATTACGAAAAATGGAAACCAAGACCACACCCGCGGCGAACACTCCCGTGTACATGATACCGATGGCAGTGTCGTCCTTCAGACGCGAAACCCTGCTCACAAACCCGATTGATGTAACCGTGATCACGGTCGCGATAAGGGAGCCCACAAGCATGGCAGGCGCATGGGCTTCGATGTCGAATAGGACCTTCATAAAAAGGTATCCGCCCGCCACTCCCGCAATCATGGCATGGGACAACGCATCCCCCAGAAAAGCCATGCGCCGGAGGATCACCAGACAACCCACCACGCTGCACACCACCGCGGCAATCGAACCGCCGATGAGGGCTTTCTGAAAGAAAGTCTGCCGAAGTGGCTCTATGAAAGCATTGGCCACGAGTTCGATCATCTGCTCGCCCTTGCGCCCGAAAGATCGGCAAAAACTCGGAGCCTCCCCTCGTAAACCTCGCTGAGGAGCTCAGGATTGAGCACGAGTTCCGGTCGACCGTACGCAAAGAGGCGCTGTTTGATCAGGATCAGGAAATCGAAGTACTCCGCGGCGGTAGCCAGATCGTGGTGCACCACCACGAGAGTGCGGCCAGCGCGCTTTGCGCGGTCGAGCACGTCGAGTATCGCTCTCTCCGTGGCCGCGTCCACACCGGCAAAGGGTTCGTCCAGGAGCAGCACGTCAGCTCCCTGCGCAAGGGCCCGCGCCATGAAGACCCGCTGCTGTTGTCCGCCGGAGAGTCGCCCGATCTGACGATGACGGAACTCGGACATCCGGACCATCTTCAGCGCGTTCTGAACTTGTTCCTTGTCCTCAAGGCCCGGATCTTTCCACCAGGGTATGTGGCCGTACCGACCCATCATGGCCACTTCTTCGACGGTAATCGGGTAGTCCCAATCCACGGCGCCTCGCTGAGGAACGTATGCAACCAGGCCTCTCGCTTGATCCGCGGGAATTCCCAGGATGCGCACCTTTCCGAAATCCGGCTTTACAAAACCCAGGATCGCCTTAATCAGAGTCGATTTGCCCGCGCCGTTGGGGCCGATGACACCAACCGCAAGACCTGCCTCTATCGTTATCGAGACATCGAGCAGCGCCGGCTTGGATCCAAAGCTGACGGTCAGATTTTCCACGTCTATGGCCGGGTGATTGACGCGTTCAGCGGCCATGCCGATCCTTCCTCTTCTCTTCCTGCGGTCGCACCTGTATGCGGAACGTGGCCGCGAGCTTCACTCCCGGTTCGGACCAGAGGGTCCGGTCAGCGATCTGCTCCCCGTCCCGCACAACTTTCGCTCTGATGGCGTGAGCATTATTGGCCTGATCCAGGGGCGGGTTAGCTTCCACGTAAAGTTCGTTCTCCCCTTCGATCATCTCGGTGATGTTCTGGGCTACGAGAGGCGCCCCTCCTTCGACCCTGTCTTCGCGGCGCAAGACCTCTCGTCCGTTTACTTTCACAATGAGCGCGGCAGGCTGTTCTCCGGAACTTGTCCGCAGCGCGAAGGGGTCGGGTTCCACAGTGAAGCTCGGGGTGATTTCAAGAGAGAAGCCCCCGACCGCGGGCTTGCTTTCAACTGTCCGGAATCCCGAACCTTCGTGCTTGGAGCTCATGAACAACGCCAAGCCTCCCAACAGGACGAAACACACGCATACGGCAAGGACAGGTCGCATCGCCTGATACCGCTTCGCTTTCAGAGAGGTAAGAATCAGGGAGGACCTTCTTGTAAGAAGGTCCTCCCCGACCCCCTCTCCAAGAACTTCCACCACTTTTCGGAATGCTCATTTCTCCTGCAGGGAAATGAGCATTCCGAACACCGTGGAAATTCCTTGGCTGAGACGTGGAGGACCCTCTCTCACAAAGAAGATTTCCCCGATCTTGCCTCTCTGAATGCGCATCAGTGTGACACCACTCCTCGGAGAACTCTACCTCAGCGCTCCTATGATTGTGAGCACGTTTTCCCGCATCATTCCAATGTAGGTCTCGCCCGCGGATCCCGATTCTCCCATCGAATCGGAATAGAGCTTGCCACCAACCTTGACTCCCGCATCGGTCGCGATCTCGCGCACGAGCTTGGGATTCACGCTCGTCTCCACAAAGACGGCTTTCACTCCGAATTCCCGTATTGAGTCGATTACTTGTATGCGCCTTTCAGGGGTCATGCCCGCCCCGATTTCCACTCCTGTGGACCATCCGACAGGCGCCCGGTTCTTGAACCCATACTCTTCAGCAAAGTAATTGAACGCGTCGTGACTCGTTACCAGAATACGCTTGTGAGGTGGAATCACGTTGAATTGCTCTCGAATCCACGAGTCCAGCGCTCGAAGCTGCTGTAAATAGAGCCGGGCCCGAGCTTCATATTCCCATTTGCCCGCAGGGTCCAGCTCCGAGACTGCTCGTACGATGTTATTGACGTACACAGCCGCATTACGCGGAGTGAACCAGCTATGGGGGTCGTTGACCTTCTCGCCCCCCTGTTCCAGCGTGATCGGCTTGATTCCGTCTGTGCAGGTGACGAGCGGCTTGCCTGCGTCACGAGCGAGAGCGGCCATCCAGTTCTTGCCTTCCAGATGGAGGCCGTTCTGAAGGCACAAATCGGCCTTGAGAGTGAGTTGCGCATCTCCCGGGGTAGGCAT
>Ga0194125_10010214_pt1 | contig 12861 bp, 8 predicted proteins | sample TA2KigC250mmetaG_FD_148626 | JGI IMG/M metagenome (GOLD analysis project Ga0194125, IMG submission 148626) | Freshwater microbial communities from Lake Tanganyika, Tanzania - TA2015034 Kigoma Deep Cast 250m | ecosystem: Environmental > Aquatic > Freshwater > Lake | place: Tanzania: Lake... | reverse complement strand
TTTGCCGAAACGCCTTCGTGAGCTGGCCTTGCGAGTCCCGCAGCCAGAATCCCGCATGATGCGCGATGTCCAGCTTGCCGTTCGGATCCGTCGCCAAGCAATGGTGCCCGGTCTTGTCATGCGACCCGGAGCCCTTCACGGTGGCATCGTTCTGCGCCACGTGAAAGTCCACCGTCCAGGGCCGTAGCGCCGCCGTGAGCTGGCGCAATGCCTCGTCCAACACCGACCGGTCCCGCCAATCGTACTCCGCCGGCAGCAGGGCATCGCCGGGCGCATTATACCCGACGGCGTACAGCAGCGTGTGCGCCATGTCGGCCTGGAACCCGAGTGTTTTGGGCCGGCCGACCGCCTCGAGCAACCGCACCATCTCCCGCCAGCTATGCATCGCCCCCCAACAAATCTCGCCCTCAGCCGCCAACCGTTCGCCGTAGCTCTCCGCCACGTCGCACGCCTCGCGGAAGGTCTGCGCGATGAGCCGCGTGTTGCCCTCGGGATCCTTCGCCCAATCCGCCGGCCCGCAGGCCGAGTCGATCCGGACCACCCCGTGTGGTCGTGCCCCCATGGCCCGCAACCGCGCCGCGATCCGGCACCCCTTGCGCACTTGACCAACGAAACTGCGCCGTTCCTCCTCGCTACCCATGGCCGATCCACCTCCAGTCGGCGGCCAAATGGGTGCCACCACCGACCCCACCACAAGCCCTTTCGCCTGGATCTTATCCCCGATCCGTTTCAGGTCGTCGTCGCTGATGTCGATGTTGATGTGCGGCTCGAACAAGAAGATGTCCACCCCATCGAACTTCACGCCGTCCACTTCCGCGGCGGCCGTCAGGTCCAACATCGTGTCCAAGTCCAAACATGGCTCCGCGCCGGGGCTCCCTTTGCCCACCAACCCAGGCCACATGGCGTTGTGCAGTTTCGGGTAGTTGTGGTTGTGCATGCTCATCCAGGCTCCTTTCGCGTTTCTCGTTGTGACACCGGCACCTCAGCGCCGCGCCCTCCCGCGGAAAAAACCCCCGCGGAAAAAACCGACGGCCCCGACTTCGATCGTGCCAGGCGCGCGCTGCATTGCGTTGCGGTTAGCGATTGACTCGGAAAATCGCCGCGAGCGTACCAGGCACCGCCCCCCAATCAACCCCAAACTGCCCAATCAACCCCAAACCGCTCAGATCGCGCCCCAGCGCCCCAGGCGTCAAGACCCCCATTGAGGCAGGCTGGCGGGAGCGAAGAGACCGAAGCTGGAGATTCATTCTGCCAGGAAACTAATAGTTGACAGGCTTCATTGGCCTTGGCCGAGATTGACCCAGTGCGGCAGTGCGGCAGTCGGCGAGCTCAGGACGCTGGTCGCTGGAGGACGCTGGAGGATGCTGGATGCTGGATGGTGGATCGACCAAGGCCAATGGAGTCGAGCGGGTAGTGGAGTAGGGCAGGGGACAGGAAGCGAGAAGGCCGAGGCTGCGGCTGCTTCGGCGCTTCAGAGCGCCATGGTCTGCGCCGGTGTCAATGTCAAAGAGTTCACTGAGCGAAGCCCAAATGGCTGCGCAAAGCTCCATGCGACGAGAAGTTTATTGACTGACCACTGGCACTGGCACCCTGGCCCTCGCCCTCGCCCTGGCCCCGGAACCGTCCCGCGATTTTGTCCTCGCTCTAGCTGGCCGCCGCTCTATAACAGCGACATGAATCTGAGACCATTATGGCCGGCGCTTGTATTATCGATGTCCACGGTTGTCCTTGCTGCGGGTGCAGGTGCCGAGGGGCAGGACGGTTGGGTGAGCCTTTACAACGGGGTGAACCTGGATGGCTGGGTGCAACACGGCGGCAAGGCCAAGTACCGGGCTGCAGGGGCCGAGATTGTGGGCGAGGCGGTGCCTAACACGCCGAATTCGTTCTTGTGCACCCGCCGGAGCTACAAGAACTTCATCCTCGAACTCGAATTCAAGCCGATGACCGGCCTCAATTCCGGTGTCCAGATCCGCAGTGAGGTCTTTGACGAACCCAAGACGGTCGAGGTCAACGGCAAGGCGATGAAGATCTCGGCGGGTCGGGTCCACGGTTACCAGGTCGAGATTGACCCGAGCGCTCGAGCTTGGAGCGGAGGTGTTTACGACGAGGGCCGGCGCGGTTGGCTGGCGGATTTGAAGGATAACGCAGCCGCACGCGAGGCTTTCAGGGCCAACGACTGGAACCAGTTCCGCATCGAATGCCGCGGCGAGTCGATCAAGACCTGGCTCAACGGCGTGCCCGCGGCGGACCTCAAGGACGGTCTCACACCCGCGGGCTTCATCGCCCTGCAAGTCCACGGGATCGGCACCAAGACCGATGCCCTGGAAGTCCGTTGGCGCAACCTCCGGCTCAAGGAGTTGCCCTGAACCTTCCGGACGCCGCCCGCCTCTACGCCTTTGTCGATGCCGCCTATCTGCACGGGCGTGCGCCCGATCAGGTGGCACGCCAGCTTTGCGACGGTGGGGCGGATCTGATCCAACTGCGGGCGAAAGAGTGGCCGGTGGAGGATGTGCACCGCGTGGGGGAGCGGTTGTTGGCGATCACGGAGCGGGCGGGCGTTCGATTGGTCATCAACGATCACCCGTGTGTGGCCTGGGAGCTTGGCGCGCCCCTCTGCCACTTGGGCCAAGAGGATTTCTTTGATGCAGGTTACACGCACGCGGATCAGCTTCGCGCTCAGCTTGCCTCGGTGTCGATGTCGGGGCCGCGGTCAACCGCGCTCGCTCCGGGTGCAACTCTTGGGTTGGGCTTAAGCTCGCACGCGCCAGACCAGGCCGAACGGGCGGTGGCGGCTGGGGCAGCCTACGTGGCGGTGGGGCCGGTATACGCCACGGGCACGAAGCCGACGGCGCGTCCGGTGACGTTGGAGTACGTGCGCTGGGCGGCAGCGCATCTGACCGTCCCCTGGTTTGCGATCGGGGGCATTGATTTGGGGAATCTCGAGGCGATCATGGAGGCTGGGGCGCGGCGGGTGTGCGTGGTTTCGGCGCTCTTGAGGGCGACCGACCTTACCCGGGCTTGCCAGGAACTGAAAACGCGCCTACTGTCCGCCGCCGTTTGAGAACTCGCAGCCCGTAGATTCCATGAGCGTCCTGGTGGTTGGTTCAACAGCCCTCGACTCGATCAAAACGCCGCGCCGGGCGCATCCGCGCCTGTTGGGGGGCTCGGCCAGCCACGCGGCGGTGGCGGCCAGCTTCTTTGCGCCGGTCAAGCTCGTGGGGATTGTGGGGGGCGACTTTCCCAAGCGTTACATCGAGCTGTTCCGGCGGCACGGCATCGATTTGGACGGGCTCCAGATCGCGGCGGGCCGGACCTTTCATTGGTCGGGGGAGTACGAGGTGAACATGAACCACCGTCGCACGTTGGCGACGGAGCTCGGGGTGTTTGAGCGGTTCCTGCCGGTGCTGCCGCCGACGCACCGCCGCACGCCGTACGTCTTACTGGCGAACATCGCGCCGGCCCTGCAGCATCATGTGTTGGACCAGATGCGCCGGCCGCGATTCGTGATTGCGGACACGATGGATCTGTGGCTGAACACGGCGTTGGAGGAGTTGCTGCGGTTACTGGCGCGGGTGGATGCCTTGGTCCTCAACGACAGCGAGGCGCGGCAGTTGGCGGGTGAGGACAACCTCATCAACGCGGCCCGGCGCCTGCATCGGCTCGGCCCCCGCTACGTCATCGTGAAGAAGGGCGAACACGGTTCGATTCTCTCCTCGCGCCAAGGCCTGTTCCTGTGCCCGGCCTATCCCTTGGCCAAGGTCGCCGACCCAACCGGCGCGGGCGATTCGTTCGTGGGCGGGTTGGTGGGTTACTTGGCCAGCCGGGGCGGCGCGGTCGACCGGCACCTGCGCCAGGCGATGCTGTACGGGAGCGTGGTGGCGTCGTTTGGGTGCGAGGGGTTCGGCTTGACGCGCACCACCCGCCTCCGCCGGGCGGACCTCGACGAGCGCCTCGCCAAACTGCGCCAGTTAGCGGCCTGCTAGACTCAGCGAGCCGCCTCGCACTCGGCCACTTTCTCGTCGTAGAAGTCGTCCGCCAACAACCCTTCCTCGAAGAGCAACTTGAGCTGGCGCAAACGCCCGGCGACCTGTTGGGGCGTGAACTTGGGCGTGCCTGCGGCCGAGGCGGCCGCCGCGACGGTCGGGTTGGGCGCGGGTGGTGTGGGCGGACGCGCGCGGGCCAGCCGCCGGCCCGGCGCCGTGAACCCTGGATCGAACACCATCGCCGGCAGGTCGCTCGCAGGCACCAAGTGTCGCCACAGGAAGGCCTGCATGCGGTCCTCGGCCGGCACAGCCTCGCGCACGACGTCTTGCTGGCCCAACCGCGCGCTGCCCGCGACGGTCAGGTTGACCGGCTCGGATGTGGCCACGGCGGTGGTTCGGATGCTGATGCGCGCGACGCTTTGGGTCCCGGCCATCGTGACCGGCGCCGCGACTAAGCCTGCCGGTGGATCTTTGAGCGTGAGCCGAATCGGGCCGGCGAAGCCGTCTCTGCGCAGGGCCAACACGGTGAGTGTGGCGGCTGATTTGCTGCGCAGGCTCAGGGCCGAGGGCACCACCCGAAGCGCAAAATCGGGCTGAGGCGCGCTCAAGCGCACCCGGTAACCGTACGCGCGCCCCCCTTGACGCGCGGTATCGCCGATGCGCAGATAATAGGTCCCGTCCGCCGGTAACTGCGTCAGGATGTACGAATCCGCATGATGCGTGTTGGCCCCCGCCCCGAGGTCCTCGTAATCGTCGTTGAAGGCGAGGATCGCGCCCGTGGCGTCTGTGAGCTGAATGACCGAGTCGAGCGGCGAACCCAACCCGCGCGCTTGGACCTCGACGACCACGGTGGCGTTGGCTTGGCCCGTGAACTGGAACACGTCCGCGTCGCCCGGTTGGTCCATGCGCCCGTTCAGGATCACGGGCAGCGTGACCGGCTGCGCAGTTGCCGGGGTGTTATTCGGCTCCTGCTCGAGGCCGTCCGGCAGCAGGTCGCGCGCGAAGGGCAAGGGATTGGACCAGTAACCGAGACGGCACGCTGCCAAGAAGGAAACGCCGGGGCTGGCGTCTGGGGCAGGGGAAGAGAGTGTGGCGCCTTCAAGATTCCAGCCCGTCATCTCCGGCGTGACGGCGGAGCCGACCTGGGCGCCGAGCGGGAACAGGCTCGTCACAAAGGGCAGTCCCCCCACAGTGATGCGGTACACGAAGTCTTCGCGTCCGCGGTAGAGGCTATCCTGGATGGCCAACACATACTCGCCGTCCGCGGGCACGGCATACATTAGCACCGGGTCCGGCTGGAACCGGTAGTCATCCGCGTAAGCCACTTCTTTCCCGCGCCCGTCATGAAGCGTCAGCACCGGCTGAAACCATCCAGGTACCGCGTCGGCAATGAACGGGATCAGCTCTCGCGCCTGGGTGCGGAGGACCAGGCGCTGGCCCCGGCGCGCGGTGAACCGGTACCGGTTGACCTCGCCGGAGGCAATCTGACCGTTGAGGGTGCAGGGGAGGGTGACACGTTCCTCGACCTCGTCGACGGGGCGGCGGCGCAGGGCTTGTTCTTCCTTGCCGAGCACCTGTTTGGTGGCGGTCATCATCGGTTTGCGGCTGAATTCGGGGAGTTGACCGACCACAAAAACCAACGGGTTCGATACGCCCCGCGGCGTGACCAGGCGTAGCTCGCGTTCGCCCGGTTCGGCGTCGGCGGCGAGAACGACCTCGAGGCTGACCAGGCTGGCGATCGAATCGCAGGCGGGCGTCTGGACATGTTCGCGGATGCGTTTCTCGATCTGGGCCACGAGGTCCGACGTGGCCGCCCCGGATCCCGGCTCCGCCGCCGCCCGGTCCGACATCGCCATCATCGCCTCTGTCTCGCCTGTTTTGGCCGCCGTGGTCGCCTTGGGTGCGGCTGCAGGTCGGTCCGCCGGTCCGCCGCGCCGCAATTCGCGCGCTTGTTCATTCAAGAGCCGGATCTCTTGCGGGTTGAGTTTGCGGCGGTATTCGAGGACCCGAGCGGTGGCGCCGCCGCCGGTGATCACCGCAGCGTGGACATCGTCCAGGCCTTGTCCACCCAAGCGGACTTGGACGGTCGTTCCGGATTGGGCGCCGGCCGGGTAAACGTACCCGATGTAGGGTCGGGGTTGGGCGTGCGCCGCGGGGCCAAGGGCCAAGCCCGCGGCCCCGCCAATGAGTACGAGCCAAAGAAGGTTGCGCATAAACGGATTCAACCTGCGCGGGTCAAGCCAGGATCCTGGCTGGCCCCGGTTCACATGATCTCGGTCAAGAGCCCCGCCGACTTGGCGCCTTCCGCCTCAGCCGGCAACACGCGCGCCTCGAGCCCGAGCGGGTGGGGCAGGGGTGCCCGGGCATCGATGCCGCTCAAGGCATAGATGCTGCCCAGCAAATCCACTGGATAGACCGGCCGGTCCTTGACCTCCTCCGCCTTGGCATCTGAGGCGCCCACGACCTGGCCGCCTCGGAAGCCGCCGCCCGCCACCAGGGCGGTGAAGACGTTGCCCCAATGGTTGCGGCCGCCATTCCACGGCGGTTGCCAATCCACCTTCGGGCCGCGACCGAACTCGCCACAGCACCAGACCAACGTGCTGGCCAAGAGCCCGCGCTCATGTAGGTCGGCCAACAGCGCGGCCAAGCCCTGGTCCAGTTGCGGGCATTGCCGGCGCATGGTGGCGAAGTGGTTGCTGTGCGTGTCCCAGCCGCCGGGGTAATTGATCACAATGTAGGGCACCCCCGCCTCGACCAGACGGCGTGCCGCGAGGCAATCCTGGCCAAAGGTGTGGCGGCCGTACCGGTCGCGCAGCTCCGGCTTTTCTTTGGCGAGATCGAACACCTCCCGCCCCTGGCCCAGGATCAAGTCGTACGCCTGTTGTTTGGCCGCCTCCGAGGCCGCTACCTCGGGGTGACCTGCCAAGGCTTGCCCCAGCGTGTCCATGCGCTCGAGCAACTCGCGCCGGGCTTTCTGCCGGGCATCGGTGATCCCTCTCGAGACCACCCCTTCCACCTCGAAGCGGGCCGCATTGGGGTCGCTGCCGGTGGCGAACGGCTTGAGTTTCGGCCCAAGGAATCCTTCTTCGGAGAATCGCCCTTGCGGCCGCGTGAGCACCACATAGGGTGGGATGATGCCTTGGTAATCCTTGCTCTTGAACAAGGCGAACACCGCCCCAACGCTCGGATACGCCAACCGTTCGCCCGGCGCATGCGCCGTTTGCATCAGGTAAGCGGCGGTCTCGTGGCCGTTGTTGCGATGGGTCATGCTCCGGATCAGGGAATACTTGTCCGCCTGTTTGGCCAGATTCGGAAACAGCTCGCCCAATTGGATCCCGTCCACATTGGTTGAAATGGCCTTTGGGAACTGACCCATGTAATCGTAGCCGGACTCCGGTTTCGGGTCCCAGGTGTCGTTGTGCGACATGCCGCCCCACAGGAAGATCTGAATGACGGACTTCGCTGTGGCCGGGCGCGCCCCGGCAGCGACGCGGGGGCTGCCGGCGGCGGTTGGCGCCGCGGCCTGGGCCGGGGTCGCTCCCCAGGCCCGCTTCTCGGCCAAGAGCAATCCGGCGGTGCTGAAGAGACCCAGGCGCAGCGCTTCGCGTCGCGACACTGGCAGACTAAGACGCAAGCCGGTCAGGCCCGGCTGGCAGTGCCAGGATTCGGGCAAGGAACGGTGGTGAGCATTCATCATGCAGGAGGGTCGAGTGGGTTGGGTTGATCGGGATCAGTGGCGGTAAAGGAACTCGGTGCTGTTGATCAGCGCCCAGGTCAGGTCGAGCCAATCCTCGCGCCGCTTGCCTGGCGCGGGGCGCGCCGAGCGGTTCGCCGGGGCGGGCGCCGCCGCTGCCCCGTAGGCCGCCGCCAACTGCACCTCGGCTGAGGTCGGGTAGCGCGAAAGGGTGGTCAGGTACAACTCATCGAGGACCTCGCGCGGGGGCCGACGGGACTCGATCAGGGCTTTGAGTTTGGGGCCTTGCTCGAGCTTGCGTTGGATGTGGCTCGAGTTGAGCAGGTGCAGCCACTGGGCCGGCACCGGCTTGTTATCGCGTTCGTTCTCCATGCCCGTCGCGCGCGCCGACCGCCCGAATAAGGCCAGGAACGGACTCGTGATGCTCCCGTCCGCAAGGGCGACGGCCGGTTGCTGCTCGGGGATGTAAGTGAAGGGCTCGGGAATCGGGCTGGTGTAGAGATCGGACGCGCCGGTGACCTGGTTGAGGGCATCGATCAGCACCTCCGCATCCAGACGGCGTAACGCGTAACTGGCATACGAAGCCTCCCCCGCCTGAGCGTCTGCCCTTGGCAGCGTGGAAGACTGGTAAGCGGCCGAGTTTAGGATCAGCCGGTACAGGCGCTTGAGATCGTAGCCGCCGGTCACCAACTCCCCTTCCAGAAAGGCCAACAACTCCGGGTGCGCGGGCGGGTTATCGGGCCGGAGATCGTCCGGCTCATGGATGATCCCGCGGCCCAGCAGCCAAGCCCACACCCGGTTCGCGATATTGCGCGTGAACCAGGGGTTCTGCGGCGTGATGAGCCAATCGGCGAAGATCTCGCGCGGATCGCGGTCCGGCGGCAACTCGACCTCCGTCCCGTCCGGCAAACGCCCTCGCGAGGGCGCGCCCATCGTGCGGGCGGGAATCGAGGCCTGGGCGGTGCGGTTGGTCGCTTGGCTCGCCGGAGCGACCGCAGCTCGGCCCGGAGCGCTGTTGCCGGGCGCAGTGCTGGTGCCCAGCGGATCCCAAAACACATGCTCTTCCTTCCATTCGCTGGTGGGTTTGTAGCCGATCTGCGAGAAAAAGACCGTCAGGTCCGCCAGCCGATTGCTGGGCCATGACTCCGCCCGCGCGCCCATGAACGTCAACGCCACCGCCGTCGCGATCCCTTCAGGCGTCCGGTTTTGTAGCGCCCGATAGAAGTTCACCGGGCCAACCCGGAAGTTGCTCCCGCTCGAGGTGAGCAACTCGCGGACGAATGTGTGGTAGGCCTTGTTGGCCGCCAAGGAGGCCAATACCCAACGATGATACGCCTGCGCGGCGTTAGGCCAGAGATTGACCGGGAACTCGGCCTTGATGCGCAGCAGGTCCCCCCACTTCATGGCCCAGTACACCGCAAACTCCTCCCGCTCGAGCAGCCGGTCGATCAACGCCCTGCGCTTGCCCGTGCTCGAGTTCCGGATGAACTGCCGCGCCTCGTCCGCCGTGGGCAAGGTCCCGATCGCGTCCAAGTAAACCCGCCGCACGAACACCGCATCCGAACACCGAGCCGGCGGCGCCGACCCTGCCCGCTGCAGGGCATCTAAGATCAACCGGTCCAGCGCGCCGGGCGGGCTTGAAAGCTCCGGACCCTCGAAGGGGTTCACCGGGGCGGCCGCGGTCGGTTCAGGTGCCGGTTGGGTCAGCCCAACCGAGATTGCCCCCACCGCGAACGCTAAAGTCAACAGCATCTTCATTGCTTGTCAGGGCCACACATCCGGTCATTCAAGACACACACGCACCATCGCCTCTGCGGCCGAACCCAGCCCTTCCATCGAGCAGACGGCCCGTTCTGCGGCCGGGTTACAACCCGTCACCGCTACCGCCCGCACCAAGCCCGCACCCGCCAGACTCGCGACGGGCGCACCCTCAACCCCCGCGGACGGTCCCCGACCGAGCGTGGCACGTCGGCGCTGGCCTACGGCCTCCCGCCAGGACCAGCACGGCCACCCGGTGTCAACTCGCACGCCACGAGATCCGCTGGATCAACTCCCGGCCAAAGCTGTGCTGGAGCCGCTCGAGGATCTCTCGGCGGCGGTAGCCCACGATCTCGGCTAACCACACACTGCTATCCACCGCCACGAAAAGGGTCCCGCGGCGTAAACCCGTCGGCCGCGCGTGCGCCGTTACTTGCGGATCGACCAAATGCGTCCACGCCTTAAACACCTCGGCCTCCGTCTGGCGTTGTTCGAGGCCCAACTCGGCCAGGACCTTCGGCAAAACCGTCTTCAAGGGGCGCGCCGCATCCGTCTGCGCCCGCTCGAGCGGTTCCAGGTCCACGCCTCGCCATTGGGCCAGGATCGCACGGCGCGCCTGCTCCGGTCGGCCCTTCGCGACCTTGGCCTGCACGGTCGAACCGGTCGGCCGGGGTGAGGCGGTCGGACGTCGAACGCGGCGCGCGCGCTGGATCGAGCCGCCTTTCTTCATGCGCGCATCGGTGTGGCGACTCGGCCCCCGGCGCCCCGCGCCGTCCGCGGCGGGGTCTCGGGGGCGCCCTGGGGGCGACTCGGCCGGGGCGGCGTGGTTTGGGTTAGGTGGGGGGAGCACCTTTGGCCATGTGTTCGTCCAGGACGAGGACGCCGTGGGGCGGCAGGTCGTAGTTGCCGGTGAACGTGTTGCCGGTGAGGTAATCGTGCATCGGCTTGTAGAAGGTGATGCGCACCGGCGTGCCCTGGTGGTTGAGGAGGAAATAGAGGCGGGTGTCCTCTTTCTGGCGCATGCTGACCTCGACATTGTCGGGCACCTTGAGCAGCGGGAAAAGGTTGCACATCTGGCGCAGCCACGCGACCAGGTCCTGGTAGAAGGCCGGCTGCCCCATGAACCCCAGGTAGATCGCCCGGCCCAGCCCGAAGTTGTTGATCGTCATCGCCGGTCGGCCGGCGTAGAAATCCTTCGAGAAGGTGGCCAGGACCTGGCATTCCTTGGGCTCGATCACGTCGCACCAGAGCCGTGCCCCGTGCAGATGGTTGGCGGGAAAGGCCGCCTTGAAAACCAAATGATTCTCTTCGCCGGGCGGAATCGGGTCGAACTCCTGCACCTCGAGCCCGAACAGATCGATGAGGTCATGCGGAAAACCGTTGTCCGGCGCCATGTCGTGCTCGTCCACCAGCCCGGTGTTGAACGTGGCGATCAACGTGCCCCCGTTCTGCACATAGAGCTTTAGCAAGTCCGCTTCCCCGCCCGCCAACAGGTGCAACGAGGGCGCAAACACAATCTTGTACTTCGATAGGTCCTCGGTCGGGCGCGCGAAATCGACCGGGATGTTCCGATCGTGTAGGGCGTTGTAGAAAAGCATGACGTGTTCCCACAACCGGAAATGCCGGGTGTGCTGCTGGGGTTGGCGCAGCTTCCACGCATTCGGGTGGCTGTACAAAATGCACGTCTCCGCCACCACCTTCGTGCCCCGCAAGACCGGCGCCAACAGCTTGATCTCTTCGCCCAACTGACTGATCTCCCGGTAAACCCGGTTGTCCCCCCGCCCGTCGTGCGTCAAAACCCCGCCATAGAACTTCTCCGGCCCAATCCGCGGCGAACGCCAGAAAAAATACAGCACGCCCGTCGCCCCTCGGGACAGCAACTGATACGTGAACAGCCGGACCACCCCCGGCCGCAGCAGGGAGTTGACCTCCTGCCAATTCACGTTCCCCGCCTTCTGTTCGATCACCCAAAAACCCTCCTCCCCGCCGGGGGCCTTGATCTCGATCTTCCGCAACGAACGCATGATGTCGAACTCGACCGCGTTCTCCGAGGGCCGCCGCTGCAAGGTGGCGTAGGTGTCCAACGAAACGAAATCCAAAACCTCGGCCATGTCGAAGTGGTCATAGTGGCGGGAAAGACAACGCAGATTCGTCGTGGCGGGGACCTGCGGCGTCAACTCGCGCAGCAAGTCGGCCTGCATCTTGACATACGCAATACACGTGTCGCTCGAAAACCGCATCCAGTCCAGCACCAGCGCCGGATTGTGCACCGTGGGAGCCACCATGGGCATCGGGATCTCGTCCCAGTCCGTGACCACCTGTCCCCAGAACCGCAGCCCCATCAGATCGTTCGCGTTCGCCACCGTCTCGTACTTGGCCCGTAACCAGGCGTGCCAATCGTGACGCGATTCTTCGTTGAACGAAAACTCCGTCTTGTGCCCGCCAATGCCGTTGTCGATCTGCCACGCGATCAACTGAGGATGTTTGCCCAGGGCCCCAGCCAACTCCGTCACGATCTTGCGCGAGTATTCCCAGTACACGTCGCTGTTCATACAGTAAGCGTGGCGCGTCCCTTCGTGCAGCGCCAAACCCTGCTCGTCCAGCGGCAAAACCTGCGGATGCTTCCGACTCAGCCACAACGGCGGCGCCGCCGTCGGCGTCCCCAACACCACCTTGATCCCAGCCAACTTCATGATGTCCATGCACCGCCACATCCACCCGAAGTCGTATCGCCCCTCCTCCGGTTCGTAGAGGCCCCAGACAAATTCGCCCATCCGCACCACGTTCACTCCGGCAGCCACCATGAGCTGCGCGTCCCGTTCCCAACGCGCTTCAGGGTGCTCCGTCGAGCCCGCATACGGGTGGACCCAGTGTTCCGGATGATAGTCGACGCCAAAATACATAGTCGTGCCTGGTTGGGTTTGTGTGCCGCAGTCTATCGGCGGCCCCGCCCTGCGCAATCTCAATCCGACACCTCGACCCGTGCACCCCAGCGCCCCGAATCCTGAGTGGGGAAAATCCTGGGTGCGCTGGAGCGTGAACGGTCACGTCCGCTCAGCAGCTCTGACCACCCGCGCCCCACAAAGCGCACCCCGGGGCACACCCGGTATCGCCCCCAGCAAGGCACCTCGCCCCAGCCCCGCGCTTCCGCAGACCCCTCGACGCCGAAGCCGCCGCCGACAACCGCAGCCTCAGCCGCAAAAAAACAGCTTGCATTACCGCAAGATTGCATTATGATATCGCCACGATAACGCACGGCGACGTGCTTCGCAGAAAGGACATCCATGAATGCGCCCAAGCAAAAGGCGAAGGTCTCATACTGCACCTAATGGTGACGATGGTGAACGGGTCTGGGTTTGTTGGGTCTTGGGGGCGTAAATGGCGCGGCGTCGGTGGATTTCGGCAATGACATCGGGGCTGGGGCGC
>Ga0194125_10010198_pt1 | contig 12877 bp, 10 predicted proteins | sample TA2KigC250mmetaG_FD_148626 | JGI IMG/M metagenome (GOLD analysis project Ga0194125, IMG submission 148626) | Freshwater microbial communities from Lake Tanganyika, Tanzania - TA2015034 Kigoma Deep Cast 250m | ecosystem: Environmental > Aquatic > Freshwater > Lake | place: Tanzania: Lake... | reverse complement strand
CCTTCAGGAGAGGCTGTCGGCCGAGATGGAGCAGCGTTTGCAGGCCGGTTTGGCTACGAACGAAGCGAATCTCCATCTGGCGCTGGCGGACCAACTGCGGGGCGATTTGCAGCTTTTCGCCGCCCAGTTCACGGCCGGCTCGGAACGACGGCTGGAAAGGACGGTCGCCGAGCTGATCCAACTGATCGAAGAAGCCCGGCTCAAAGACCGCCAGTACGTGGCCGAGGCCCTGGACCGGATCGAGCAGAGCCGTGTCCAGGACAAGACCCGGATCGTGCGCTCCCTGGCCGCCCTGACCCCCCAGGCCACGCCGGCCATGCAAGACGCAACAACGACCCGGTAGAAAGCCAAGAGAGAGGTGAAGCCACAGAGGACACAGAGAGGACTGAAGATAGGAAGGTGAGAAGGTAGGAAAGTCAGAAGGTGAGAAGGCATTTCGACCTTCTTCCTTTCTCTGTGTGCCCTCTGTGGCCAAGACATGGCCTGGCCGTAAAGCGGATCATTGAAACTGAACCATGACCCGCTCCCAGGGCCGCAAGGCCCTGGTTTGTAGTGTGCTCGTAAGAGCATATCTGTGAAAGGATAGAATCGTGATCCGCATCGAGCGAGCTTTCGTGGCTGTGATCGTGTTGGCCCTGTTGCTCCCGAGCTTCAGCCGGGCCGGACAGGCTCGGGACGGCACAGGCACAACCGTTTCCGAGAAGATTCTCACGATCTCCGGCAGTGCCGGTCTGAGCGGTGTCGTCCTAAAGGGGCTGCCCGGCAGTCCGATCACGGATGCGACAGCGGGCTACGCCGTCGCCGTACCCTATGGTTGGGCCGGCAAGGTGACGCCCGACAAAGAGGGGTACACGTTTTCGCCCACCTTCCGGCAATACCCGAAGATCGCCTACGACCTGCCGGGTCAGGACTACAAGGCCGAAGTGCGGATGCTCACCATTTCTGACCGAATCATGGTCGGCGATGAGCCTATTGCCGAGGCGAGTATAACGGCGGAGCCGGGCGGCTATACCACCATGACCGATTCGCTGGGGCGGTACATCATCAAGGTGCCCTACGGATGGAGTGGACGCGTGACAGTTGAGACGGGAGACGGCTCCAAGGCAGTCGCCGCGTTTGGGAACGTCAGGAGCGACTACATCGACGGACGACCCGTCCCCTCGGCCGGGTCGCCGCCGTCATTCCTGTCCCGAATACCGGCCCCCGGGCGGCCGGTTCTGCCGAGCCCGGCGGGCAATGTCTTCGTGATTCCCACGGCCCCAGTGGTGCCGGAGACGGTCGCCGAGACGACGGAGGACCTGCGCATCATGTTGCAGATTCTGCGGGAGAAGGTCACGGAGCCGCGGATGATCCGGGGCGCCTTCATGGATTTCGGCAGTTTCTTCGACGACCGAAACCGGGCGCTGGAGGCGTTTCACCTGCAAGGTTCGGCCGCGGTGTTCGTGCTGGAGATGGATGCGCCGTTCTCACCGGCGGCCCAACCGCGGAGCGAGGACCAGGTGCGGCCGGAGGCCGCCGATCCGGTCTGGCAAAGGGCGCGGCAGAAACTCTACGCGCCGCCGGACCAGGCGATCCCCGGCTCACCCGGCGCACCGGGCGAAACGCGGGAAATGGACTTCCAGCAGTTCCAGGAGGACCTGCTCCAAACGCTCCGCCACGCCGCGAATCTTCGCCACGTGGAGCCGAATGAAGCGGTCATTCTGACCATCGTCGCCCGCGAGGAATCCGCCGGCTGGCCCGGCGCTGGCGCCGGTGCTGGCGGCTCGTTTTCGAATCGGGGCGGCATCTGGTTCGAGGGCGGCAGTGACAGCTCCAGCAGCGGCACGTTCGGCCCCTCCGGCGGGACCTCGCAGGCGGATTCCCGCAGCTACTCCCGCGGCTCGGCGACCAGCCGGGCCCGCCCCGGTTCCGATTCGGCGGGCGTGGCCGCGCCAAGCACCGTCCTGACCCTCCAGGCGAAGAAAGCCGATATCGACGCCTTCGCGCAAGGCGATCTGAATTTCGAGCAGTTCCAGCACCGGGTCAAGACGTTCACCTATTGAGAGGAGAATCCGGCGATGGGGAAGAAGACAGTATTGCTGAGCTTGATCCTTGGTATCGCACTCTTCACGCGGGCCAATCGGTCTTTCTCCGGGGCTCGGCCCCCGCGCACGCCGGCCGACCACCAGCACTGGGTCCAAGAGCAGAATCGCAAGCACAAGCAGCGGTTCGACGAGTTCCAGCGCCAGGTGGAAGAACAGCGGGGGGAGACCCAGGAACGACAGAAGGCGTCGCGAAAGATCACAGAGGAATACTCGGATGAGGCGTATCGAGAAGCCGTGGGCGCGACGGCCGAGCAATGGAGGACCATCAAGCCCAGATTCGAGCGAGCCCGACAATTGGCGAACACACCCGCCATCCGTATTGGCATCTATAGCTTCGGCGGCAGCGGCAGTTACAGTACCACGAGCTCGGCGCAGGGCTCGGGCCAAGGCCGCGGAACCGGCAGCAGCGGCCAACATTCCGCCAGCGCCTTCGGAGGCGGTGGGAGTGCCGGTGGCTCGGGTTTTGCCGGCGGTGGTGGAGGCTCCGTGCCGGCAAAGAAGACCGTGGGCGATCTGAACCTCGGCTGGCAATGGGGGCGGCCGTCTCTCAACAAGGGCCCCGATACGCTGACCGAGGGCGAGAGGGCCTGTGAGCACTTGCTCGATCTCCTCGAAAAGGACGGATCCAATCCCGAGGAGGTCCGCCGGCGGGTGGAGACCCTGCGCCAAGCCCGTGAGCGGCAACGCCACGAATGGCGGGACGCGCAAGAGCAACTTCGCGCGGTCGTCACGCCGGAGCAGGAAGCCAGGCTGATCCTGATGGGCTACCTGGATTAGAGGCAAGGCAAGGAAAGTGCCATGCGTTCTGCATCGACCGGCACGATGGGCACGTCAACGGGCTCTTCGTGGATTGGTCCGTCCGGAAGGTGGGGCTGAAAGAGCTTTGGACTTTGAAATGGAACGGGCAGTGGACCGCGGCGGGCCCCTGGACCAGGACGGGCGGCATCACGCCGGAGAAGTGGCCCAAGTGGATGCGCAGATTCAAAGACTATTGATGTGACAGGACAACCGGGGAAAGGAGGGATGGATAGGACCGGCATAGAGCGCAAAGGTCTGTGGGAGCCGGGTGTCGGGGGCGAGGAGCAGCGGATAAGAGAAAGCGGAGACTGCTCCGGCCCGGTGCGGCATGACCCCTCGGCGACACCCACGAGGCACGATGCAGCGGCGAGTACACGTTGGAACCATGTTCGAGTTTCTAAAAGGAGGTACGACGATGTGGAGAAGGAGTATTATCGGTTTGATCGTGGTTGCCCTGGCCGCAGGGACGCCGGCGGCCCCGCGACCGGAGCAAGCCCTGGAGGGAGATATCCTCGTTCTGGCAAGTGAGGAGCCGGCGATCCCGAATGGAGGAGGTCTCTCTCTTCAGACGGAACCCACGAATGTGTGGGTCCCGGCCGAGAACATCGTGGCGCGTTGGGAGTCCCTGACGGCGCAGTCCAAGTGCTACAATCCTCTCGGGCCCGGCGGTGCCAAGGCTTCCGAGCGGTCGCTGTCGCTCTCGGCCCGGGTCGATGTCGTGGATGTCAGCGGGCTGATCGGGTTCGATTCGACCGCGCGGGGGACTCTGATTCTCGACGAGAAGCTCCGGGCGGTTTACAGCAAGGCGGTCCCGGAGCGGTATTGCCACTTCTACTGGCCGCTGCGGTACACGAGAACGATGTCGGCCGGCCAATGGGTATCTGAGCTCCAGCCCTATCGTCTGACCGTGGAAATGCCCCTCGACCCCAACCGCCCGTATCCCCTGGTCCTCAGCCGGGTCGAGTGGTCCATGTATGCCCTGGTCAACACCGAGACCAAGACGGTTGATGTCCCGTTCAGCCCGACCGCCGATTGGCTCACATTGGCGCTCGGGGTGGAAGTCAAAGTCGAGCAGGCGACGGCCGAGCCCGGCAGGTACCAGTATCGCCTCGCCACCCGGTACAATCGCAACAAGGTCCTGTGGGCCCCGAGTGGGGCGGCCATCAGCATCTGGACCCATGAGCCGACCCCCGAGGTGATCGTCACGGCCTTGGATATCCTTGATGCCCAGGGCAAATCGGTCCGCGACGCGACCGGCAGCGGCGCCTCCGGCGGCGGGGCCGGCGCCGGTGGAGTCGGTATCGGCAGCGCGCCGGATGCCGGCACCGCCAGCGGCATGGGCAGTCACAGCACCAGTGTCACCGCGACCACGTTCCGTTTCACCCTCGCGTTGAAACCGCGGCAGCAGCAGTTGCGCTTCATTCTGGAAAATGTCCCCGTCCCGCTGCTCTGACCAGCGGGACCGGCATCCAAGACGGAAGACCGACGGGTGGCAGCGTCACAGTGCGGCTTGTAGTGTGCCCGTAAGGGCATAGCGCCGGAAAAGGGGACATTCTACTTTTTCTTCCCGCAAGGGGAAAAGTAGAATGTCCCCTTCTTTGGTTCTCGCGCGGGCACGAAACGCGAGAACCGCGTTCTCGGGCCGCCGGTCTGAATCCCCGAGAATTCAAGAAATTTCTGCACGTGGCTGATTTCCTACGCAGGCCCAATATCCCTTTTGCGAACGTCCCATGGTAATATGGAGGAACCGGTCGGAGCAGAAGGAGTATGGCGGCCATGACATCCGTGTCATCGTTCGCCCTCCGGCGGTCCTGTTTCTGCGTGGAGCAAACACGCGCGGGTCGCATCATGGCAGGCCGTGACGGCCGACCCCATATTGAAAGGGACTGCCGATGCGCATCTTCATCAGCTATGGAAATGATGAGCACCTCCAGATGGCGCAAAGACTGAGGCGGGATTTGATGAAGTCTCGCCATCAGGTCTGGCTTGCCGAGGACAAGATCCGGCCGCCCGAGGCCTGGGAGGCTTGCATCGAGCGGGGACTGGACTGAGTGGCGGAGAATCCCAAGAAAGGGCGCATCCTCTTTCTCATGACGCCGCATTCCGTCCGGCGCCCCGATGGCTTCTGCCTCAACGAGCTGGCGTGGGCCTTGAATCGCCGCCTGCACGTGGTTCCCGTCATGCTGGTCTGGTGTGAGCCCCCTTTGTCCATCTGTCGGCTCCAATGGCTGGACATGCAGGACTGCATTCCGCTCCGCGCGCAAGAGCAGCGGTATACGGCACGGTACCCCGAGCTCCTGGCAGCCCTGAAGCGTCGGCCCGACAGAGCGGAGGAGACAAGCCGTCTCCTGGACGTGCTGCAACCGTTGCCGTTCGAAGCGGATTCCCTGCTGCATCTCCCGCGGTTCACCGGGCGCGAGTGGTTGATTCGACAGATCGACCGGTGGTTGGACAAACCCGATGAATCACGTATTTACTGGCTGGTAGGCGATCCGGGCGTGGGCAAGACGGCCTTGGCCGCCTGGCTGTGCTGGCGGCACCCGCGCATCGCCGCCTTCCATTTGTGTTCGCACGGTCACACTCTGAAAGCCGACCCCCGCCGCTGTTTCATGTCCCTGGCCTACCAGTTGGCCACCCAGTTGAAAGACTACCAGGCGCGTCTGGACGATCTGGATCTGGAGCAGATCGTCCCCCAGTCCAACGCGACCGCACTGTTCGACATGCTCCTGGTGCAGCCCTTCGCCCGGGATTTCCCCCGTCCGGCGCAGCCGGTGGTCCTCTTGATCGACGCCCTGGACGAAGCCAGTCAGGGCGACCGGAACGAGATTGCCGAGGTGGTGGTCCGCGAGTTTCGCCGGACGCCGGCCTGGCTGCGCCTGATTGTCACAAGCCGTCCGGAACCGTCGGTCACGGTTCCCTTTCAGGAGCTGACGCGGCATCCCCTGGAGCGGTCCTCGCCAGGCAACCAGCAGGACCTCCGCGATTTCCTCGCCCGTGAGCTGCGCGGTCCCGCGGCCCCCGGCCAGAGCGTGCCGGCGCCGGTGATCGAGACCATCCTCCGACAAAGTGGCGGCATCTTTCTCTATGCCGAACTGGTCCGTCGCGAAGTGAAGGAGGGGCGTCTGTCCTTCGACCATCCGGAACATTTTCCCCAAGGCTTGGGCGGGGCGTTTTACGAGGCATTCCGTCGGCAGTTCTCGGATTTGGATGTGTATAAGAAGACCGTCCGGCCGGTCCTGGAGGTCGTTCTCGCCGCTCATGGTGTGATGCTCCCGGAGACACTGGCCGCCGTTCTCGGCTGGGATGCGTATGAGTTGGACGACATCTGCACCAAGCTGGGAGCGCTCTTTCCCGCGGGCGCCGATGGGATTCGACCCTTCCATGGGGCGTTGGCGGAATGGGTGACGGACGTTTCCACCGCAGGCCGTTATCGTGTTTCCATTCAGCAGGGGCATAAGCGCCTGGCCGCCTGCGGCTGGGGCCAGTATGAGTCCGGTGTCGCCAACGTGTCCTCCTATTTTCTCTCCGCGCTGCCCCTCCATCTGGCGGCGGTGCGGCGGTGGGAGCCGTTGGGGCGCTTTCTCTCGGACCCGACCCTCATCGAAGCCCGATGCAAGTCCCACCTGGCTTACGACATGATCCGGGATCTGGCGCTGCTGGGCCAACTGGGACAGCCTTTGCAGCCGGTGGTGGAGTCACTCGTTCACGTGTTCAAGGACAGGCTGCTCGAACCGATGCGGCAACAGCTTCGCAGTGCCTTGAACCAGTTCTTTGGTCCGTATGACACCTGGCCTCTGCCTCTGCGGCAGAAACTGGAACAGAGCACCGACCTGACGCTCGTGCTCTTTCTCGGTGACACGCTGGATATGGAGGAGCGGTTCGACCGGGCCGAAGCGATCTATCGCCAGTTGTGGGAAACGGCGGCCCCGACCCATCCGCGGGAGTATGCCACCGCCTGTGCCCGGCTGACGGAAGTCCTGGAGCATCAGGACCGGCCCCAGGAAGGTCTTGCGATCGCGGATCGGTTCAATGCCCGGCCCGATCTCCGGGAACGCTGTGGCTCGGTATACTACTGGTGGGTGCAGTACCAGCGCGCCATCTGCCTGCGCCGCCTCCATCGCTATGATGAGGCCGTCGCGCTGCTGGAAGAGGTAGGCGCCGCGGAGGCGGGACATCAGGTGTCCGCACTTCACCAGAGGGGCGTCATCGATCTGGAAGTGAATCGCCTCGCCGAGGCGCAGACGAAGTTCGAGCTGGGGCTCAAGCGGAGACCCGGCCACAAGTGGAATCACCGGCGGGCGTTTGAGCACCGTCGGATCGGGCAGATTCATGCCCTGTCCGGCCGTGCCACGGCGGCTCGGGAGGCCTTGGAGCAGGCGCTCACGATCTCGGTCAACTGCGGGAATCAGCGGTATGCCACGCAGGTCCGGCGTGACTTCGTGACGTTCTTGGAGCTGCCCGAGGCGCTGCGAGGCCAGGACGCCGACATCCTCCATGGCGAAAAACTGGCTCAGGAATTCCACGTCACCGAGCCGGAACTGAGAATGGCCTTTCGCGTGCTCTGGCACCAGGGGCGGGGCTATCTGCCCGTGATTTCCCCGGAGACCGGGATGCCCACCGGGGAAGCGGTCCGGTGGGAGGTCGCGCATACCCAGGGCCACTGGCATGCGACCGTCATGGTGTTGATTTTCGACCCGGACGGCCATCTGGCTCTGCAGGAACGCCACGAGAGCGACTCCCGGGGCCGACTGGACGTGTCGGTCTCCGGACACGCGGAAATCGGCGAGCCTGACATCCTGGCCGCCATTCGCGAGACCGCGGAAGAAACCGGTCTCATCACCGGAGCCGGGAGCCTCGTTCGCGTGGGCAAGTCCCTGCAATGGATCAAGGAGGGCTCCCCCGATACCCCGGCCGAGACCTACGAGAGTCGGTACCGGTACCATTATCCGACTCTCAAGGTCAACCGGGAGCGCATGAGTGTTTTTGCCCTGCGGGTCGCGAACCGGGCCCAACTCCAGGCGCGCGGCATGCATTGGCATCCCCTCCCCGACGCGGTCCGCATGGCACGACAGCAGCCGGCGCGCTTTGCCAGCGCCTTCAAACAGCTTCTCTACGACCAGACGCTGGGCGAGCTCCGGGAGATGCTCGGGTCGGGAAAAGTCTGAAGAAAGGGATCCCATGTCCAGGGAGACGACGATGAATCAGTCCGGCCGCGATCGGGACGTGCTGCGCTACTGCCGGCAGGCGGTGCTCAAGGCGATGGATCATGTCCGGGCCAGCATGCGCGGCTCGAACCGGCTGCGGCTCACGGACGTGGTCGTGGGCCGCGGGGTCGAGAAGTCGCCGCTGAACCTGACCAAAGGGATCGATGTCCTGGCCGAGGAGCTCATTGTGGCCACGCTGGAGAAGAAGCTGGTCGGCAAGCTGGGCCTCCGGCCCCTGACGGTGTTCTCGGAAGAGCTGGGCATCCGGACGCTGCCGGAGGGGGCGCGCGAGAAGGAGTCGCGCTTTGTCGTCTTTATCGACCCGATCGACGGCACCGAGTTCATCGAGTCCCTGCAGGGCGGGTGGTGCCTGATCGCCGTCTATGACCGCCGGGCGAGCGAGGTCGTCTGTGCCGTCGCGGGCGACATCTTCCTCAACCGGCTGTACTGGGCCTGCCGCGGCGGAGAAGTCGAGGCGCTCGACTTCATCACGCACTCCTGGTTCCGATTGGACGGCGGGCCCGACCCGAAGGAGCAACTGGCGGGCGCCCGGGTGAACTTTCTCACGACCAAGGTCTCCCGCTACCGGTCCGTCGCCGCCCAGAAGCGGCTGCTCGAAGCGATCGAGCAGGACGACGGCCGGGTCAATCTCGCCTGGGGCTCGAACATGATCCGCCAGGTAGCGGCCGGCTACGCGGATGCCGCGGTGGAATTCACGAAGGGGTTCGCGACGTACGACCTGCTGCCGGGCCTGTTCATCGGCCTTCAGGCCGGCCTGACCATCCTCGACCCCCGGACCGGCCAACCCTGTACGTGCCGACTCGACCTCGACGACCTCTTCGCCACCTACCGCCGCGACCCCAAGAGCCCCCGGAGAACCCCCTTCGTCGCCGCCGGCACCGAAGCCCTGGCCCGCCAGATCGTGGCTCTCCTCGATCGATAGACCGCCCGTGCCCAGCGGGCCGCACCGGGGGCGACGATTGACGAAATGGCGCAAGCGCGTTGACAATCTACGACACGAGCGGTATAGTATTATGCGGTGCGGACGACTGCGCGGCCGGGAAGCACGGTTCCCCAGGATGGGCAGGCGCAACGTCGTTGTGGTCGATCGGAAGGCAAACGCTGATTGGAGAGGAGAACACACATGGAAGAGCAGACGATCAAAGTATTCCTGTCGTATCGCTTCGATACGGAAGAGACGAGCGAAATTGTCACTTCCGACGGTCAGAAACTCATCCTCAAGCCGGCCCAGTTCGTCCCTCGAGTAAATTACTATCTCAATAAACAGGCGAATATCGAGTCCTTCTGTTACGCTCTGGGGCCCGGACGGCAGGACTGGGATGAGGTCCTGGAGGGCCAGTTGGACCGGTGCAACCGGTTTGTCCTGTTCTGGAGCGGAGAAGCCGGGCGTACGCAGCGGACGGAGGTGCGGGAGTGGAAACAGAGACACGACAACCATCATTACACGTCGGTCCTGGTCACGTTTTTCGGCTGTCTGAGTGTTCCCACGGATTTCCATCTGGGCGCACGCATCGATCTCGACAAGATCTGCAAGCCGTATTTTGACAAACGGTCATCCACCGCGGAGCCGCATACGAACGCCGATATCAGCGACGATCTTGTCTGTCTGTGTGCGGAGGCCATCTACAGGGACTTGTACCGGAAGGAACTGTATCCCGATCAGCAACACATTCCCCCCTGGATTCCTCCGGACGGTCTGCCCATCGGCTATCCCTTCGAGTATGAGAAAGCTGTCATTGAGGAATACGTCCAGGGCAAGGGCCGACTTCTCACTGACACCCGGTTGGAGCAGGGCTGTCCGCTGGAATGGCCGCGCGTCCGGCGGGTGGCGGCGGACAGGTTCATGTCGAATCCCATCGACGAAGGCACCACCGGCCGCCACCGGGATCCGAGCAACGAGAACATCATCGTCGATGTGCGGTCGCAATATCACCACCCCGGCGGGCGACGGGGCTGCGTCTGCCTCGTGCGTCCGGCGGAAAGGCCCATCTCCTTTCTGGAAGCCGGTCCTCGAAAAGAGATCTGCTATCCTCTCCATGACGATATCCGGGTCGGGGTGGTTGTCTCCGGCGGCATCGCCCCGGGGATCAATGCGGTGATCGCCGGGATCTGCACCCGGCACGCCAAGTACCACGAGGAGCACGCCGAGCGCTACGGCGACATCAAGAGATACCAGCTTTCCGTCACGCTGTATCGCGACGGCTTCTTCGGCATTCTGAATGATTTCAAGATTCAGCTCGAGCCGGAGCAGGCCCTCAGCCATACCAACGCCAACGCGAGCCTGGGGGCTCCTGGATCAGCACCGCCCGGCACGATGAGCTGCTCGATTCCAACGACAAGGAGTTGCGCCGGGAGCGGCTCGACGAGATTGTGAACGGGCTGCGGCACGATCAAATCGACATCCTCTACGTGATCGGCGGCGAAGGGACGATGCGGGCCGCCCACGCGATCGCGACGCGGGCCCGGCAGCGGTGGTTGTCCGCGCCGCCGCAGGACCACAGTGCCAAGCAGATATCGGTGGTCGGAATTCCCAAGACCATGGACAACGATGTGCTGTGGGTCTGGCAGGCATTCGGTTTTCTCTCCGCGGTCGAAAAGGCGAAGGAGTTCATCGCCCAGTTGGATACGGAGGCGAAATCGAACCCGCGGCTGTGTGTCGTGCAACTGTTCGGCTCGGACTCGGGCTTTGTCGTCAGCCACGCCGCCTTGGCCAGCGGCGTCTGCCGGGCGGCACTGATCCCCGAGGTCGGCTTCACGATGGCCAAGCTCTCGGATTACATGCGCAGAGAACTCGCCAAGGACTTCGATTCCAAGGATTCCAAGCTGCAGCAGAGCCCGTACGGAATCATCTTGCTGGCGGAAACCGCGATCCCGCGGGACATAGAAGAGTACATGGATGAGCCGGAGTATGCGGACGTGAAACTCGATGAGGACGAGAAGGAAGCCATTCGCCGTTTCGTCGGTTCCGTTCTGCTCAACCCCGGGGATATCCTGAATTGGTCGCTGTTCTTGCGGGATCTCAGCGGGGAGAACGGCGGCGCGGTCGCATCCTCCAACGTCGTGTTTGATCTGCTGCCGGAGGATGTCAAAGAGACCGTGCGGATCTACAAGCCTCGCAAGGGCAGCCGGACACGAACATTCCGGGTGAGGTGCGATCGCTCGTGGTCAAAGCCCTCAACGCGATCATCAAGAGCGACCAGTTGATCAGGCAAGAGTCCGGCAAGCCGGGGACGGAGGCGTTCAGCCGCGAACTCAGCCATTTCTGGGAATGCATGGATGTGATCGGCATCGCCCGCCGCATGAGCGCTCCCGCCCTCGAAGAGGTCTACGAGTATCTGTTGTTTAAGCTGAGGATCAAGACCGGCAACCACGGAAATCCTCTGCAGCGGGACCCTATCGCCGTCCTGCAGGCGGTCGACAGATATCCTCTTCCCTACGAGGCGAAAGCGGCTGTGAACTCGCTCGTCGAGCGGATGTCGAAGAAGTATCTGGAACGCGTGGCTCGTGATCCAACGGGCCAGCGACGGGCGGACTGGATCGGGCAGTTTCAATTGTACTGCACGGAGTTGTATCCGGAGTTGGTTCGGACGTACAAACGACTATTCATGGAACATGCGTTTGGCAGGCACATTCGCAAGCGGACGGCATTGGGCGACCGTCGTGTTCATGGTCAGACGCCGGACGCACTTCGTTCGGGCGGGTTGAAGGTCGTCTCGGCCGTGCTGCAACAGGATATCCGGCGGAAGATGACCATGTATCAAGACTACTGGGGGCAATTCCGAGTGTTTGTCAATGAGCCTCGGCACCTGATTCGGGCGATCTCGCCCAGCGTTTCGGACGTCATCTTTGGACAACGCCTGGGCATGTTGGCCGTGGACAACGCCATGGCCGGCTACACGGACTTCATGGTCAGTCAATGGCTCACGGAGTATGTCCTCGTACCACTGGATTTGGTGGTTCTGGGCCGCAAACGTGTGCCGGAGAACGGGATTTTTTGGAAGGGCGTGCTTCAGAATACCGGCCAGCCGGCGAACATGCTTTACGGGGGGGACAGCAGCCATACCGACGCCCAGTTGTTCGGCGAAGGCGATACCACTACGGCGCGGGCCGACGTGCAGGAGGACGGTGCGACATCCGGCGGGTCCGGGTAGGATCGGAGGCGAACACGGCATGTTCGCGTCGGTTGAAGAGGGTTACACGGGCGGTCAGGCGACTGAACGGGATACCATCTCCGTCTCTTCTATTTCCAAGAGGCAGCGGTAGTATTCCGCCAATTCCTGTTCGGATTGGGCATCGAGGAATCGGGGATTTGCGGTCTCGTCCAGCTCGCAAATCTGTTGTATCAACGACTCCTTGCTGCTCATAGACGCATCCCTGACAGTCGCGTAGGCTCTTCCCGTGTTCGAATTCCGATCTTATATCGGCGTTTTTGATTGTGATCCTTTATTTTTTCCCCGGCCATAGGGAAAAAGCGAGTTCCCCCGGGCATTTCCCCCCTGGCCCGGAACCGAGGGACCCTCTTGGACCGCGGGGGGATGGCGTTCGTAACTGTAGTCGCCAGCGTCTCTTAGACGCATGCGGCCGTGGACGGACCGGCCGTGGGGCGTTCTTGCATGGACGGCCGACTGCCACGGCGGTAGAATGACTCCGGGAGCCGCAGGCCGGAAATCCACGGTCGTACCTCATGATATTGGTAAGACTTTCTTGCGAAAACGACAATCCAAGGCCGATTCTTGTACGGCATTGCGTTCCTCAGCCCAGATGTCACGC
>Ga0194125_10010188_pt1 | contig 12886 bp, 19 predicted proteins | sample TA2KigC250mmetaG_FD_148626 | JGI IMG/M metagenome (GOLD analysis project Ga0194125, IMG submission 148626) | Freshwater microbial communities from Lake Tanganyika, Tanzania - TA2015034 Kigoma Deep Cast 250m | ecosystem: Environmental > Aquatic > Freshwater > Lake | place: Tanzania: Lake... | reverse complement strand
CACGAACTCCCCCGCATTTCCATACGCCACGCCGGCCTCGACATCGCCCACCGCGGGCGAGGCGAACGTGCCAGTGTACTCTGAGGCTGGCCCGTAGACCACGCCCGTTTGCACATCGCCCGTCGCAGGATAGCCGCCGGGGTCGGCGTGTTGGATGGCCCCGATGTCGAGGTAGCCCGTGTTCGTGCCGTCGCGCATCGCGCCTGGGAAGCCCTTGGCCCGGCAGGCCGCGCCCGCGCCGGCCGTGTTGTTGAGGGAGAAGTCCCCGCCCGCCGCGTTGGTGAACGCCGAGCCTGTGAGTGTGACGCTGTTCGCTCCCACGTGGGCCGCCGCGCCGCCGTTAGGCTGGACGCGGTAGGTTTCGTTCACGCCGTTGTTGTAGAAGGCATTATAGTCCTCGAAGGACTGGAACGTCGCGGTGTCCACTTCGATGCCGTACTGGTTGTTGCCCTCGAAGATGCAGCCCTGGATGAAGTTGTTGAGCGCGGCGTTGCACCGCACGCCACTGCCCGCGACGCTGCCGTAACTCACGCAGTTGAACATGTGGATGCCGTAAGTGGCGGCGTAGAACCCGTCATCCGCCGCCCCGTCGGCGATGCAGCCGACGAGCTTTGATGTGTAGTACCCGCTCATGTGGAAGCCGTAGGTTCCGGCACTGTAACTGCGGCAGGCGTAGAAGATTGGCACATAGGAGCCGTTGAAGTAAAACCCCGCCGCTGCCGAGTCCTCGACCCAGACGTTCACCAGGATGGGAGCCAACGAGGTGATGTTGACGCCGTGTGCGCCCGCGCCCGTGGCCTTGACGCGGCAGTTGACCACATAGGGCGTGTTGGCCGTCAGGCTGATGCCGTGGATGCCCGCGCCCGACATGTCCACGCGCAGGTTCTTGATCATCACGTAGTTGGCGCTCATCACGATGCCTGCGGTGACGCCCACGGCGTTCGACTGGATGAGCGGCAGGTTGCCGTTCGGGCAGCCGTCGCCCGCCGTGGTCTCGTAGCCCTCGAAGACGAGCAAGTAACCGCCCGCATTGTCCACGGTGCATTGCTCAGAGTACGCCGATGCGGAGTATTTGATGTTGCCCCTGGGCGGGTCGCCCGCGGCGTTGCGGGTGGTGTCGCTTACCGTGCTCATGAGGAAGTCCACGGTGGCGAAGGCCCCGCCGACGCGGGTGGCCTTGTTGGCCCCCGCCGTGCAGTTGGCGGAGACCGTGATCTTGGTGGCGTCGCCGCCGGGGGCGAGGGCTGTCACGCGGCGGATTTCCTTCACGCCGCCCGTGTCCCAAGTCAGGAAGTCGTTGACCAGGACGCCCGCCCAGTTCCCGCCCGTGTTGTCCACCACGGTCGTCAACGCGCCCGCCGCTACGGTCGTATCGGCCGGCGAGTAGACCGGCCCGTCGTTCGTGCCGAGCCGCGGCCCGCCGCCGTTGAGGTTGCTGGCCGCTGAGCCTTTTGTGACAAAAAATTCGGAGTATGCCACTATGATGCCTCCTTGCACAACTCGGCGTACCCAACAAGCCGAAAGGATGGTGCGTCCGCATGGTTCGCACACCACTGTTGAGCCGCTCGGAACTTTGCCTCACTCCGCGCGTCTGCCCTAGACTTCTCTGGGCGCACCTCGATCAATTCCATCTCGCCATCCGAGTACTCCACCCACAAGTCCGGCAGATAATGATGGACGGACCCATTCCAGTCGTAGGCGATAGCAACCGGCTCAGGACGGTACGAGGTCACAATGGTCAGTTGTTCAAGGCGCTGATACCACCTGCGTTCAAGGAGTGACCGATACCGAAGTTCGCACCGGTTCTTCTCGGAATAGTAGTACCCGCGGGTGCCGTTATGCTCTGGGTGGGCGCGACCATCCTGAATCGCTCGAATCTGGGACAAACTCATGCGATTCCGACTCTCAACAGAACGCTTGCGACCACGATTAGCCGCCGCCCGCTTAGCGACACTGGAGGCGGTCTGTTTACGACCGCGGCCAGCCGCGCCTATTTTGGCCCGCTGCTCTGGTGATAGATGCCTGCCAACATGCCATTCCCTGTTCTTTTGGTTGGCTTCCGCGGTGTGTTGCTTGCCTATTCGTCCCGCAGCACACTTAGCCCTGGTATCGGGGCGGCGCATCCGCATGCTCATGTACCGCGAATATGCGACACGTCCTTCTGGTGTGGTGCGGTCGAGCATCAGGCAGCCCTCCTTGCACTGTGCGCCATCCTGTGGTACACTATAGGTATCCCACTAGGAGTCGTCCCAATGACAAGACGCGGCGTGCTGGCCTCTCTGGTTGTGGCACCGTTCGCTTGCCTCTTACGCAGGCGGCGGGCATGGCAAACGGGGCGTTGCTGCACAGTAGGACAGAGCGGCGTTGTGGCGCACCAGTTCTCTGGCACCGTTTGTATGGACGGCTGGGATGACTGGTATGTCCTGCCAGCCGATCTCCCGCTTCCTTCAGGCTGTCGTGGTCGGCGGTTCGAGGAAGTGGGCGCGGCACTATCAGCGGGCCTCGCGCACCCGCGGCCGGTTCGCATCAACGTGGTGTATGGACACGGCACCTTCGATGGCGACGTAGTGATCTTGGAAGGCGAAGGAATAGCCATCACGTAATCTCCAACCTGCCGTCGGGCGTTTCCTTGACCACCTTGCCCTTGAACTCAGGCTTGCCGTCAATCGCCGCCTGTAGCGTGGCGCGCAGTACGTCACGCGCCGCCTTCACCTCGGCGTCGGTCATTTCCCGTGCCAGGTCGCGCCGGATGTGCTCGTAGAAGAAGTCCGGTGGGCTTTCACCCTTCGGGCCGATGTCCACGCCGCACAACGCCGCGATGCCCCAATAGTCCATGCCCGCGACCTGCAACGGGGTGAGTTTGTCCTTCGCAATCTTCGCGCGGGCCTTGTCCTTGTACTTCTTCACGTCAGGCTCCCGTCACTTCGCACCACACGCGGAGATACGTCCCGTCAGTCAGCCCGTAGTCCACGAAGGCAGTCCAACATTCAAACACGGCCCACTCGCTGTTCATGTCGGGCTCCTGTCACGTTGTCGTACACCAGTTCCCACTCGTCGGGGTGGGACTCGCAGTAGTCGGCGATGTCGTCGGGCGCGGCCATGTTCGGTGGGCAGCCGAACCGCACATGGGCGCACTCGTCGAGCGTCCAGGCCACCTCCCATGAGCAGATTGGGTACTTCGTCATCCCGATCAACCGGCGGAACAGGTAGACTCGCTTCACTGGCAGGAGCTTCTGCAACAGCCCGTCAAGGGCGTGGGCGGCGTTCTTCCACCAGCCGTAGCTCTTGCCGGCGTAGTGGGCAGCCTTGAACCGCATGCAGTCGAGGCTCCAATCGGAGAAGCCCGCCCTGTAGCGCCACACCTTGATCCGCCGCGTCGGGTCGAGCCGCTGGACGGTGAAGCGCCCCAGGGCCTCGCCGATGTATTCGGCGTCAATCATCCGGCCCGAGTGGGCGGTCCAGGTCCTTGGCTCGAACCAGCCGCGCGTGAACCAACAGATGGCTCTGCCGAACCACCGCTGGCCTAGCTCGCACACCACGTCGCCGCATTGGAACATCGGCAGCTTCACGTCAGGCTCCCGTCACTTCGGGATGATCACGGCTTTGCTTCCTCTGCCGTGCCAACCACCTCGATGCTCACCACCCGCCCGCTCGCCACGGCGTCCCGGACGGCCCCCCAGATGTTGTCAGCGGTTCCATTGCCCTGGGAGGCGCCCTTGGTAAACGAGTCAGCACCCTCCTGGGCAATCCCGACGGCTGCCGCCGCCCAGCGCGCCGTGCCGCGCGCGAACGCCACGATGCCGGTGATGAGGCTGCGCCGCGCCTCTTTCGCCATGCCGCGGTCCATTGCGGAGCCGCCGCCGGGCGCAAACGTCATCCGCAGCGCCCAGGGCTTGCCCGGAAGCACGGCCACCAGAGGCGCGTTCGGCAGAGCGGGAGCCATGCCCATCGGCGCAGGGGCGTCCGACTCAGGGCCGATCACGCCCGCACAGCCCGCCACGAGGACGAGGAGCGGAAGAAGCCAGAGCGCTCGCATGGTCAATCTCCTTTCGCCGTGAGTAGGCTCTTATCCCACTTGGGGTGCTGGCGCAACAATGCCATTGCCACGTCCCACCCCGGAAAGCCGCCCAAGTTGCGGTCATCAATGTACACGTCGGCGTAGACCTTCTGCGCCGCGAAGCCCTCGATGCCGGGGGCGTTCTCGTTGATCAGGGCGGAAATGCCCCACGTCCGCAACCACTCTCGCACGGCGTCACGCTTGTCACCGTCGCGGCATGTCCAGATGATCAGCGTGTGGGTATCTGCAATCAGGCGTAGGGCTTCAATGGCCCCGTCAAGCGGCAACCCGATCTTGGGGAACTTGTGCTCCACAATGGTGCCATCAAAGTCTATTGCCACGATCATTGCACGAGTCCCTTCACTCACACGCCACGTCGGCCCAGAAGCCCACCCACCCTAGGTGGATGTGCTTCACTCACCCCAGCCCCGACCGGCCCCACACCCACTTCTTCCCCGAGGCCCCCAGAAGGACGTAGCCGTTCTGGTATCCCCACGCCCGCACGTCGGGCCGCGGGCCGATCCGCAGCGGCGGCGTCGGGATGCCCAGCACGGACACCTCGGCGCTCAACTGCGGCCTGCCCGACAGGGTAATCCCCGCGCCCCCGCACCCGGAAGCTGTCATCAGGGCTGCGGACAAGAGGGCGGCGGCGAGGGCGCGGGCAGTCCGGCTCATGACCGTCTCCTGTGAACCGCGTCCGCTATCTCTGTGGGCAGGTTGTCCAGCTTGCGGAAGATGACCGCCTGCCCGTCCTTGAGCGTTTGGATCGCCTCTCCATGCGCGGCGAGCTTCGCCTCGTGCTCCGGGATGGGACACCCCCCGTTCCCTTTTCCGTTGGCCTTGCCCCGCCCGACGCGCAAGAACAGGGCTGCCGTGATGATGGCTGCCGCTGCCGGGCCGCCCACGACCTTCAACACCTCGATGGCCTCAGACATCGCCTACCCCTTTGTGTGTATCCTATCACTATTCGCAGGATTGTCAAGGACAACCTGTGCCGCCGCGCGACGGGCCGCCAGGAGAGCCCGAACCCGCCGCGCATCCCGTGCGGCGTCACGCGCCGCGGGCGTCTTGGGCAGTCAGCATCGGCGCTCCTTTCCGCTCATTGGTGCCTCCCCGTGTCACTGTCGCCGCGGAGCCTTCCGGGCGGCACGGCGTAGGGGCCATCAGGAGCATCGGGCCGCTTCGCCGCGTCGCCCGCGAGCAGCCACGCCGCAGGCACGTTCGGCAATGGCTCAACCTTGCGCCCGCAGATGCGGGCGATCACTTGCTCCGTAGCCAGGTCGTCAAGGTCACGCGCCATCGGGGAACATCTCCTGCTCCACAAGCCGCGCGATGTCATGCAGCACCTTCAGGTGCCACTCCTGGCACTCTGGCGTCCCCTCCACTGGCGCGCACAGCACGGCGTCAATCTCCATCCCCATCTGCCCGCCCCGCCCACCGGACAGCCCAATCGCCACCATGTCCCGCGCCAGGGCCGCCGTCACCGCCCGCAGGACGTTCTCGCTGTTGCCGCTGGTGGAGAGCGCCAGAAGCACGTCGCCCTCCCCGCCCAGGGCGTCCACCATGCGCTCGAACACGCGCTCGAAGCCGTAGTCGTTGGCAATGGCCGTGATTGTCACGGGATCGCACAGGGCAATGGCGGGCAGGCCGGGCCGCCCCCGCTTCATGAACGCCCCCACGAGTTCCCCCGCGAAGTGCATGGCCTCGGCCAGGCTCCCGCCGTTCCCGCAGACGAGCACCTTGCCGCCCCGCCGCAGGCAGGCCACTATCACGCGAGCCGCCTCGTCCGCGGTCATTGCAGACTCCTACAGTGACGGCCACTGGTACTTCGCACACCGCCGCGCAAACACCGCGGCGGAGTAGGCATTCTCGACAGACCGCTGCGGCCCCAGCCTGCCGACGCCCATGTGCGGATGCTCATGAGCCACCAGGCACGGGCCGTTCTGCACCACGCGCGTCTTGTAGCCCTTGCTGTGAAGCGAGAAGCAGACATCCGTATCCCCCCGATAGCACAGGCCGTAGCCGTGATACCAGGCCACGAGGTCGGGGTCCTTCCCCGCGAGCAACGCGGGCAAGGCGAACATGCAGCACATGCCGGGCGATTCGGGCGGCGTCACGGCACCCGTCTCGTCAATGCTATGCCTACCCATCGTCTCCGTGGCGAGCCGCCAGGACACGCAGCCCGTGTCGGGATACTTGCGAAACACGGCGAGCATGGCCGCCGCCGCGTCACCTGTCCAACGCACGTCCTGGTCCTGGAGCAAGACGAACTCGCAGCCGCGGGCCGCGAAGTGTTCCAGCATCCTGTTACGGGCGTTCCAGCAGCCTGTGTTGCGGAAGCTCCGAATGTAGGGCACCCTGGGATGCGTGGCGGACATCCAGGCGGGCGTGGCTGCATCATCCCCGTTATCAAAGACCAGAAGCTCGTACTCAGGCTTGGCGTGTGCCAGGATGCTCGCCATGCCCGCCTGCAAGTCGGACAGGGCATTGAAGACGAGGATGCCCACGCCGAGCTTGTCAGGCACCGTGGGGGCCACGTAGCGGCGGCGAAACGGCCCCAGTGACCACACCTTGCTGTCCACTGCCACGGTGCTCACCCCTTCACGTTCAACTTGTCGGCGGCCCGCCTGATGGCGGCCCGCCACTTCTCCGCAAATACGGGCACGTCCCACTGCTGCTTGGCATGCTCGCGCGGCACGTTCCAATCGCGCCGTGCCCAGGCCGCGGCCAGGGCGTCCGCCACGACTTGCGGCTTGTCACGCTCCCGCCAGAGAAACGTTCGCACCCAGGGCACGGCTGGCGCGGGCCAGGCCACGCCCACGGCGGTGCTGACGCAGCAAAGGCCCGTTGCCGCAGCCTCTTGCAGAACCGTCGGCAGGCCCTCGGCGGCGGACAGGCAGAGCCATAGGTCGGCCTCCCGCATGGCTGCGGGAACCTCTTGCGGTTTGCAGTCCAGCCGACGGAAGGCGAACGTGCCACGGCAGGCGGCCTCGACGCGGGCGATGTGCTCGCTGCCCTTGTTGGGATCGGCGCAGTGGTGCAAGACGACGGGGATGGTGGGGCGCGCACCCGTCTGGCGCGGGCCTGGCGCGAAGGTCGCGCAGTCTACCGCGCCTGGGATGATGCAGTCCGCAGCTACGCCCATCCACTTCTTGCCACACCAGGCCGACCACTCGGAGCAGGCCACCCAAAACGTGAGCTTGCGCTGCCCCGCTGCCCGCTGCTTCGGCACCAGGGCAACGCCCGCTTTCCAATCAGGCACGCGCGCCAGGTGCTCGCCAGCATTGCCGTGTTGCACGGCCACGACGGCTATCCCGTCCGGGACGGCCAGAGCATCATGGTTGTCCACAATCACGAGCGACTGGCCAGGGCGCGCATGCTTTGCCACGTCCGCAAGGGGAACGGCAATCACATCAAGGCCCAGCGCCCCGACGCCACGGATCAGCCTGTCCCAATACTGGGCAACGCCAGTGGGCCGCCGCAAGTCCACGTTGCTCGCCAGCACGACGTTCATGCTGTCCCCTTCAGGAGCACGTCCCACGACACGATCTCGCCGCGGTAGATGTCCGCAAAGCGCCGCAGATACTCGTTGCGCGGCGTGGCCCACGACTCCCAGCAGGTGTGGAGCGTTACGCAATCCAGCATGCCGAACGGCACGGGATGGGCAGCGTCCAGGAGTGCTGGCGAATCACACAGGTACCCGTAGTAGGCGCTGGGCACCTCGGTCGCCCCGTCAAAGCGAATGGCAGGGCAGTCGCGCCGCGTCTCCGGCCCCGTGCAGATGTGGCGGAATCCCGCCGCGATGAGCTTCCCGACGGTCGGCTGATTCAGTCGGTTGAACGGCGGAATGGCGATGCGGCTCGGAAAGAGGCGCGCCAGCGCGGCTATGGCTGCTTGATCGTGGTTGGGGAATGGCCTATGCCCCATGCCGTGGGCCGCCAGCGTCAGGCCCGCAAGCCCGCGCAGCCGCTCGATATCGTTCATGGTCGCCCACTCGTCGCACCCGTCGCCCACCACCACGGCAAGGCAGAATGGGGCGCGGAGAATGCCCATGAAGCCATCCAGCACCGCCCAGGGGTCGAAGAACCGCCGGCCTTGCGGATCGCACCGCGGGAACTCGTCCACGCGAATCAGCATGGCCCGCGCTCCAATCTCGCGCAGACGCGCGTCGCCGCCGCCATGTCCCCGTTCACCGGGGATACCCAGGCTGCGTCAGGCCCGCCGGCTAGGCCGTAGTGGAACAGGGCTGTCCGGATGAGCCGCAAGCCCGCCGCGGCCCACAAGGCGGCGTGATCGCTCAGCGTCCGCCGCCAGCACGGGTCCGCGCGCCCGGTGTCCCAATAGCTCTTGCCGTGCGCCAGGCATTCCACGACGTAGAGCCGCCCACCATCATTGAGTTGCGCGACCAGTCTGCCGTAGAGCGTTTCAGCCCCATCGTGGTTGTGCTGAATGGCGTTGCTCGCCACGATGATGTCAAACTCAGGACGGGCAATGAGGGCCTTCTGCTCGCTGATGATGACGTTCGACTTCTCTGCCAGGTTCGCCATAGTGGCCGCGCAGCCCGGATTGCGGTCGTGCCACCAGGCGTCCGCACCCCACTTGGCAAGCAGCGGTAGCAGTGGGTAGCCGTTCGGCCCGAAGTCCAGCACGCGCTTCCCGCGGAAGCCGTCCGGCGTGACATCCGAGATGATCCAGTCATAGCCCATCTTCTGGCACACATGCACGGGCAGGGCGTGAACGTGCGGGTTGAACGCCGGCGTCGCCATGTCACGCGCGCTCCGTGGGGTTCACCAGGATCACGGTCTGTCCGTGGCACGTCTTGTCCCGCTTGACGGTCTTGACGACTCGGAACTTGTCTGGCCGCGCCTGAATGTAGGGGAGCACCTTGAGGCCCTTCTTCGCCACATCGGGGTTGTCCGTGTCGTCAAGAATGAGCGTGGCACTGGGCGCGGCCAGAGCCACAGCCTTCTCGAAGATCGCCATGCAGGCGTCGGCATCGTTCGGGCCGTCCAAGTAGATGAATCCGAAACTGTTGCCATCCGCCGCCAGTTGCCCCAGCACCTCGGCGGCATCCCCATTGAGGAAATCAACCTTCTTCAAGGCATCGGGCGGCAGAACGGCGCGACAGGCCGCCTCCGTCTCCGCGGTGATGTCTATGCTCGCCAGCCGCATGACCATGCGATGCGCCGCGATGTGAAGGGTGCTGTGGCCCGTAGTCTCCTTCGGGTCGCGGAGCCTGCCCACCTCCAGGGCGTCGCAATGATAGGGCAAGGCATCTAGGGCCGCCCGAATCATGCGTGCCCGCGTCATACCTGCGTAGGGATCGCCTGGCGCAATGGGGGCCTGAGAAGGTCGTCCTGCCACGCGCTCAAACACCCACAGCTTACGCAGGTGGAACAGGGCGTCATCGTAGCCGGACACTTCCCCGATCAGCCGGTAGCCGGCGGCTTCTGCCCTGCCGGCAAAGTCGCATCCAGGCACCCATACGTGCCGATGTGGGTTCCCCGGCTCATCTCGGATGGTCTCCGCAGAAAACTCCCGCCCTCGGCGCGGCACCGGCAAATGCAGCATCAGGAACCCACCCGGCTCCGTCACCCGCCAGAACTCCGCGACCACCTCGCTCCGCAACTCGATGTGCTCAAGGGTGTCCGCGCAAATCACACCACGGAACCACCCGTCCCGCCAAGGCAAGGGTTTACCCAGGTCCACTTTCACCACGTCCGGCGTCTCTGGCTCGATGTCGCATACCGTCAGCCTGTAGCCGCGCCGCAACGCCTGTTCCGCGAGGCGCGGGTCAACGAACTTCGTGCAGGCGTCGAGCAGGCGCGCGCCCTCATCCCAGGGCACCTGCGGAAGCAAGAGGCCGGGTAGGTTGACGCGACTTGGGAGTTGCCACGGGCACATGCTCAGGCGCTCCTTCCCGTCGGGTAGTTCGGCCCCAGCGTCTCCGCAAAGGCCGTCGCCCATTCAAGCACCCGCCCCGGCTCCGGCCGCCACGAGGCATACGGCTCTGCATGCACGGGCGTCCCGTGCGGGTTCCACGTGCTGCGATAGCGGCCCACCACATGCTGCCGCTCCCACGGGCCACCCCCGCACCAGACCACGTGCGGGCACTTGCACAGGGACGCCAAGTGCATCGGGCCGCTCGACGGGCCGATCGCCCACTTCGCGCTCCGCAGCACGTCCATCTGCCTGTGCAATGGAAGGCCACGCGCGTCCTCGCACTCAGGGATGACCAGCGCATCCGTCGGCGAGCCGATGCACAGCACCCGGTCCGTCATGCCCGCCGCGCGCAGCCCCGCCACCAGCGCGGTCCAGTTCTGCAAGGGCCAGTTCCGGGCAGGCACGTGCGCCCGCGTCCGCGCGTGGCAGACCGTCACCCCGGCGAAGGCCGCATCAGGCTGCCCATAAACCACGTACTCGCCCGATACCGCCGACTCGCCCGATGCCTCCGATAGGGAGAGGTATGGGCCGCGCACCCATTCGGACTTCAGCGCCCGTAAGTGCTCCGCCGTCTCCGGGGCAATGCCCATAGGCTGGACGCCCGACACATCGCAGGCGATGTCGTGCGGGATGAACTCGGTGGCGAAGTCGGCGTAAAGCGCTTCCCTGCGCCGCCATGAGCACACGGCACACCGGCGGAACGCGCGAGCCGCTCGGCGGGCCATCGCCGCTACCCGCAACTCCCAGCCGAACTCGGCAGTGACTGGACCGACGTGCAGGGTGGCGTTCTGGATGGGCGGGACAGCCAGGATGCCCCCCACTTCGGCTGTCTCGCGTTGGGGAAATCGCACATGGGCCGTGCCCCGCAACGGCGATGGCACCCATTGCTGGCGCTGGTCAATGATCTTGCCCATGCGTTCCAGCGAGCCGTCGCGGCGGTAGCGGAAGGGTTGGATGCCCATGTAGGCCATCGGGTCATGCCTTCTTGGACACTGCCTTGACCTTGAACTTGCACGCCGCGATGGCCTCTTCGAGCTTTTCGGAGAAGCCCATCTGCGGCGGCTTGCGCTTGGGCGCTTCCGTTCCCACTCTCGCGGGAGCCATGTTGGCGCTCTCGGCCACGCTCCAAATGAAGCCGCCCCCTGCGGCCTGAACGATTTTGGCTTCATGGTACGCTCCATTCGCGTCCGTGAAGTACGCGTGGAGTTCGTTGTCGCGCACCGACCACTCCGGGTTTGGTGCTTTCATGCGGCTTGCTCCTTCCGTTTCTTGCCGTAGACTTCCGTGACAAACGCAGTGACACACTCCGCTGCCTCCTCGGGCCGCGGCCAGTTGCAGCAGGCGGCCAGGCCCAGACGGCAACTCTCCCCAGAGCCGTCCGCATACGTCCAGCCGCCGCCCCAGAAGCAGGTGCCGGCGGGGCAGCGTCGCGGCATCCCCTTGAGTTCCGGCCTGAGCGCGTCTTTCGCCGTCCACAACGCCAGGCCGGGCAGGATGTTCTTGTTGCCCGGCAACCCGTAGACTTCGCCCGGCGTAATGCTGAATAGCACGGCAGCGGGGATGCCAAGTCCGCTCGCCATGTGCGGCAGGAAGCCTTCATTGTCCACAAGGCAGATGGCGTTCTGAATGAGGCGGTTCACGACGGGCAGCCGCAGGCCCATGCGCTTCCAAGCCGTGGGGAGAGCCAAATCGCCAGGATTACCCACGGAGCAGCAGGGGAAGCCCTTGCTTTCAAGGGCACGGATAATCGCGTCAGCCACGGCCTTTGGCATCACCTTGTTGTTGGACCGTGCGCCTGCCCCCGCGTGAATGACGACGTAGGGCAAGCCTGGCGTCACGGCGGCGGCTTCCACATCTGCCGAGCCGCTACGGGCCACCAAGTCGTCCAGCGTATCCCAAGGCGGCACTTCACCATCGTCTGGCGGCGGCGCGCATTCAAGGGCTGCCGCAAGCGCCAAGTCTCGGATGTCCACGGGAAGCCCCGTCGTCTCGGCCATGAAGCCCGCCCAGGGCCGTTCCGCGCCCTTGAGCCGCCAGTTCTCCTCCGGGTAGCCGTCATAGAGGATGCGATACGGGGCGAGCCGCCTATCCGCCGCGTGCTGGGCCGCCAAGTCGTCCCTGTGGTGTTCGCCCACAGCAACGCCCATCGCGTCGTACAGCACATCGCAGTGGCCCCGCAGGGCCGCCAGGAGGTCGCCCCGATGCATCCTGCTTGGTTTGTCGCGCCCAGCGTGCTGAACCGGCCACGCCTCGATATAGGCGTCAACCACGCCCGCCTGGTGCGCGCACCAGGCCATGTCGCGCTTCATCAGCCGGCCATCGTAGTGGCCCACGAGGGTGATGTGCGTGTCCGGCGCGGCTTCATGGAGCGCTCCGCAGAGGCAGATGGCACGTGCGGTATCCCCACAGCCTTGCTCGGCAAGGATGATGGCTCTGCGGTGCGGCGGGTCGGGACCAACGCCGTCCGCCATCTCCGAGAGGATCGCGCGGACGTAAGCCACGTCCTTGTGCATCAGCGGCGGCGCCTCCGTGCCACCTTTGCGTTGTGCCGCTTCTTGATCGTGTCCAGGGTGCCGTACACGTAGGCATCGCGGCGCTTACCCGTGAGGCCCTTTGCTCGGGCCTGGCGCAGCAATTCGTCGTGTTTCTTCTTCGGCATGCCTTGCTCCTTTCAATTCGTTCGCACATGCAGGGTCAGCCATTGTTTCATGGACATCGGATTCCCCGCGTTGACGGGAATGCCCAACCTGTCCTGGAATCCCCCGATTGCGAACGTATCGCCTACGGCTACAGGAATGATGCCCGCCAGGGTCAGTTCCGTGACGCCCGTGGGCGGGCTGCCGCCTGTGCCGATGATGAGTGCCCGCACGCTCTCGCAGATGTCCA
>Ga0194125_10010186_pt1 | contig 12887 bp, 8 predicted proteins | sample TA2KigC250mmetaG_FD_148626 | JGI IMG/M metagenome (GOLD analysis project Ga0194125, IMG submission 148626) | Freshwater microbial communities from Lake Tanganyika, Tanzania - TA2015034 Kigoma Deep Cast 250m | ecosystem: Environmental > Aquatic > Freshwater > Lake | place: Tanzania: Lake... | reverse complement strand
GAATATCATCTTGAATAACCGCTCGGGCCACTGTCCGTTGAGACCATTTTTTTGGAGATTTCCAACGTTCTTTACGTTCATTCGATTCCCGAGGGGCAATAAAGTAGTATCGAAAATGATCATTATCAAAAGCAATTCCTTTCTTAAACAGGCTTATCATTAAACATTTGTTAAGAAGCTCTATTAACCAAGGTTTGCGCAGAGAATCAGTAAAAATATCTTGGATTGCCTCTTCTCGAATTAAACCGGGATCAATTAATTGTGAGAGTGGATTCTGTGCATCATGCAAGTCATTTAGACATATTATATCATGTTCCTTGATAATAAAGGCGGGTAATCGACTGTTCCTTTTTTCAATGTTCTGCAATATTTCGGATACTGAATTAAAGTGAGTCTGAGCACGGAACCAGGACATTGGCAATCCAATTACTGGATAACAATTTGATTCGAGCTGTTCTTGAACAATGTCAGGAGATATCGGTTCAATCAAAGCCGAGGCAAGTATTGAGAACGGAGAGGTTGCTGATTCTAGTTCGGGGTTAATTACCCCTCGGGGTTTATTCTCACCTTTTATTCGACGAATAAGTTCATTATACGCTCTATCATAATCCAACTGATTTCTGAAATCTACCCAAGCTAATACTCGTAGAAAAAGCGGTATATTACAATTCCGCCGCAATACTGGAATTATTCGACCAGCATTGCCAGAAATATCTTTTAAAAGTGCAGAAGTCCATTCTCGTTGAACCCAATCAGAAATTACAGCCTCTGGACTTAAAATAATAGCCGCAAAACGGGAATTCGTTAGCGCATTATTCAAGGTCAATACGAAATTCTGGCCTGTCTCGATGTCCCATTTGGAGAAAAATACTTTCAGGTTCCGTCCTTGATATTGCTCTTTTTCAATACGAGTTGCGAGGTCGGTAACCCAACCTTCGTCGATTTTATTGTGGATTAGATATAAATCGTATGTTATTTTATCAGCCATATATGCTCCATTTTATCCGGTATCCCTTGTCTTATGTCCTAGTTCTAATCTCACTATAGAATACATCGTTTATAAATATAATGGGGGGGTAGGTGAAAGTAATGTTCGATAGATCCACATATGGGTAGTGGATTATTGAGGATTCTATTGGGAAAATGCGAGATGGACCCCGTTGGCATTATATGGTACCGATAATACTTGCGGGGTGGCTGCTTGCCAAGCCCAGTTCCGCATGTGTTCACTCCAAACCCCGAGCTACACTTTAAGCTCCCTTGGTCCTGTGTCAACCGATATAGGCATTTAAATGTGAAAGGGGATATCATGCTCGGGAGGGTCGGATTAGACCATCACAAGTGTCGATTTATCATGCCTCCGGAAGAAGGGCATGGCGCGGGAGTTGGCGCTGAGCCGAGCGTGCCCTTCTGGCTAACCTCATAGCCAGCAACAGGAGCGCGTTCAGCCGTGGTCCGAATCCCAACATGGAAGCGGCCGAGCGCGACGCCCTCATTATATACATCGAGGTGCTGGAGAGATGGGAGGCCCAACTCGGGCGCGCTGGCCCCCCGCCGGTGGCCGATGAGCTCGACTGGATGGTCGATGTTCTGGACGACGAAATAACATCATGGATAGATGTGCTCCTGAACGAGCCGACGCTGTCCTCCAGAGAACGGTCCGACCTCCTCAAGACAGTAAATTATTTCGAACGCTGGAAGGCCTAGCTGATGGTGCAGGCTGGAGCCGGGGTAAGGTCCCGGGGGCCAATTATGTGGGGCCGCCGGAGGAGCCTCAGGTACTAAAAACAGGGCAAAATATTTCCATCGGCCGGGCTGACGAAGCTGGAAACGAGATTCCGCTCACAAGTCTACGGCGACTGTTCGATGGGAACAGGGACAGGACCATCTGGCTACTCTCCACACCCGATTGGAGATTCGGTGCTTCGAGGGTTTGAAACGGCTTGTGGAGCAGAGGCGGGCGGAGCCGTTCGACCTGACGCCGGTGGTCAATCTGGATCTCTGCGCGCCCCTGGATGCACCGGGGTCCGGAGATGGCAATGGGTTCGAAGTGAAAATCGCCGGGATGAAAGACGGCAAGCACATCGAGGACCTGTTCTATCATATCAGGACCGGCAGGTTCCCATACATGAAAGGGCGGTGCTCGCCGGAGAGCTGTAAGTATAGGGAGGACGGAATGAAGCGATGCCCGGTCCATTCCGGGGATAGGGCCTGTGACCCTGAGGCAAGCGGGCCATATTGGAATTTCGACCATTGTTCCCACAATAATCAGCATGCCGCCTTCCCCCCCATGAACCTCAAAACATACATAACAATTTTATACTCCCAGCAATATCCAAATTCGGGTGCTTCTTCCTTGGCTGGTCGCAGGTCATGCCCTCAATTAAAAATCCTATCCGAAAATGAGAGGAAGATCCTTTCGGCTATTATCAATTATATAGATGCGACCGACCGCCGGCTCGGGGAGATTACAGGATTGGGCGCCAAAACCGTCACCTATCTGCGGACGCGCCTGCACAAGCGGGGCTACTTTCGATATGTGAGGATACCGGCGTTCGGCCGGCTGGGCGCAGAGGTGTTCTGCGCCGCGGTCTTCGGATTGGATTCGGCTTCTGAGCGGCAAACAACCGTATCCGCTCTCAGGAATTCCTTGGAATCCGCTACTGGAGTGGTCTGGGCTGTTACGGAAGGGAATACAGCGGTCGTCCTAGGCGTATACAGGTCCCATGCGGAGATGAGGGCCGAGATGGCCCGGCTGGCCGCCATTCGCGGTGTATCGGGAATGGAGACTGTGACCTTGCCCATGCCTGCGATGGAATGCGGGAGGTTCATGGATTTCCGGGAACCTCCCGCTGGACTTGGAATTGACGGTGAGGCTGGGGCTCAAGTTCCTACTTCTAACAGATTCCGGCTACTGCTCGGTTTCGAGAAGAAGGTGTTCCAGGCCCTGATTGGCTATCCGGAAGAGGGGCCTACGGCGCTCGCCCGCCGGCTTGGGATTTCCCGGTCCGCATTCATAACCCGCACCGAGGAAGTAGAGCGGGGACGGTTATACCGGACGGTCGTAGTCCCGGACATCAAGCACATCGGCTTAGAGACGTTGGCGGTCTGGAGCTTCGGTGGGAAGCAAGGAAAGGCGGAAGATATTGAAGCGGGTGAAGTGGCTTTTGGCCATTTTCAGGAGGATCCATCCTTATCCAACGCAGGCGAAAATGTCGAGTGGGATGAAGCAAAGGTAACGGACGAGCCTGTCCCTTGCAGGCCAGAAGGCACCATGGGGAGCGAGTCGGTCCTCCCAGAGGGAATGCTAGCCGGCTTTACGGATTCTCGGGACAAGGAGGCGCGGGGCGGCGGACTGGAGCAGCGGAGCCCTGGTGCATCGACGGTTGCCCGTGCAGAGAAGGAGCCAGCTACTATTGTACAAGTATCAACAGCAAAGGTCATCGAGCCGAAGGAAGAAGGGATTCTGGGGATAAAGGAATGCGATGGTCCTGTAGCAAAACCGTCGGTGGAATCGTCGGGAACCCGGTTGAATCTTGACGATGAGAAAATGCCCTGGGATATTTCGCCGTTAGCGAAGCCTGCCCGTGCCGCATTGGAGGCATCGCCGCAGCTCGATTCTAAAGGAACATGGGGTTCAAAGGGAATTGAGGCCCTGCCCAAGGACCTGAGGACTCTGCTCATCGGCCGGCCCACAAAGGAGGCCGTCGATCACGTCAAGGCCGAGCTTGAGCGCCGGCACATCCGGGACATAGACATGAACCAGATACTCCAGGACGCCGGTTTCCTGCCGGCAAGGCGGCCGGCGGCGGTGACGCAGGCGCAGGGGCATGTGCATGTTCCTGGGACCTCCGGACTAAAAAGCGGGCAAACCCATTACATAAATGTGGTTCCCGCCCAATGTACGATGGAGAAGCCCTCAGCAGACAGGCAGGCTTTGCCGAATGGTCCATTGACCGAACCGATGAGCACAAGGACCAACTCAGCTTCCCAGTCTTCTCAACGTTGGCGGATGACGGACAATTCCGCGTTTCCGTCTCCAGAATCGGTCTCCTCTCCCCGCCGCCGCGGACGCCCGCCGAAGAACAAGATAAAAGCGACACCGGAGATTGGAACATCTCTCCGACAAACAACCATTACGGAAGCCTCTTTTGGGAATGCTGAAGGGAATCCCCCCGAGGTTCCTCGCCGGAGGGGCAGGCCCCGAAAGAACCCGCCTGTAACTGGACCAGCACCGGAAGGTTACATAGATACCTCGCTCGGACGGCTCCCAAGGGACATCATCGGGCTCTTGGCCGGTCTACGGTCCATGGCCGACTTGGAGCGGGTAAAGGCCGTGATGGCAAGCCGGGGAATAAAAATCGATCTCGAGCGGGTTTCCGCCAACGGGAAAATGAGGGACGGGGCAGGAGCGGATCCGGCCTCTCATGCGATTCGCTCAATCGATAGCGAGCGGTCGGCGGCGAAGGTTAAAGAGAATAAGAGATGCAGGACCATGGCGATGGAGGAATTTATCCTCCGCCCAGAAAGAACGAAGCACGATGATAAAACCGACAGTAAGTGCCCATCCGAACGGAATAAACCAGGCCTCGGGAATCAGGTTGAAAATAAAAATGTGGTTGAAACCTCTAACCTGAGTTTGGACAAAACGGGCGAATCACCGTCATAAAAAGTGTAGTCCCAAAACGGCCTAATTAGGCACGAATCGCTGTAAATCCAATGCCTTTACTATGTCGTTTCCAACGCCGCGTCTCTTTTCGAGGACGAACCTTACATCATTCTTCGGTCCCATCGTGACAGCTGCAACCCGCAGGCGATCCAATTCTTCGACCATCCGTTCTATCGGTAACTTGACCTTTGTCTTCTCCTCAAGCCTCAACTGGATGAACCTATAGAAAAGGAGCCCTATGACACATAGGAAGGTGTGCACACGTATCCTGTCGTCGATCCGGTGAAATATCGGCATCACCGGGAACAAGAGCACATCCTTCAGGACATGATAGTCTTCTTCCATTCCGCTCCTGGCAAGATACGTACGGACTATCCGTTCGTCGGTCCATCCTGATTTATCGGTGAAGATAATGGTCTTGCCGAACCCGGACTTCAATGATTTCTCTTTCTTCTTGTCGACCCAAGCCCTGACGGTGAATTTGGTAAAACCGTCATCAAGCGTCGCGCCGACGTGATATTTGAATACGCCACGCCATTTCTTCGGTAAAAGATCCTCGATTCGTTCAGTCACGCTCTGTACTGTCGATTTTCGTCCCCTATGCTTCTTTGACATATTGGTCGCTATTTCCTTACCGCCGTTCAGGAACCTTTTCCGTGCCCGCCGATAATCGATTCTTTGCCGGCGTCGCGCTGCGTCATTGTACGAGACCACGATCACGCCATCTATTCCCATGACCTTCCGGTTCACTCGGAATCCGAGGATCTCTTCGCCGTTTGCCGTTACATAGAGCTTCTTGAAGCTTGATAATGGCCTTTCGACCAGGTCTGATACTTGGACGCGCTTGAGTGAGCTTACGAAATGGACCTTCTTATCGGCGAGTTCTGCCAGATTGTCCTCGGAATTCACGCCCTTGTCAAAGACAAAGATGAGGTCGTCTGCGACGGTTCCAAGCTTCAGGAGCTGGTTTATCATCGATTCGATGACTTGGCTGAAAAGTGTAACGTCTGCCATGTTTCCGGGATATACTTCGTGGAATACCGGGAGGTGCTGGTCTGTGCTGGCCGTCGCGAGCCCGACGAGCTTGGCCTGGAAATCGCCGTTCTTCGGATGACCGCACCGTGATAATGTTCTTTGTGAATCATCAAGGTCAGGTTGTTGCTCCGTCGAGAAATTAGTCAAATCGAAAAATACTAAAGAGGGTTTGTATCCCATTGAAACCATTTTCATCGCTAGTTTCAGCTTGATGTCGGCGACGCATTCCGGTGTTAGGCGGTCCATGTACCGCAGATAGCTCCTTGTCGAGAGGTCCGGCATATCTGGGATGATCATTTTCAACAACGATTCTTCGTACCATTCGTCCATCCCGTTCTTGGAGACGGGTTTTTCCGATCTGCCGGCGATGAAAGCCAGGAGCGCAAGAGCCGTCGAACGACTGCCGGCGGACTCGGATACTATGTCAGAAAAACCGAGTTCCTTGTCCGCCGCCAGTACCGCTGCGGATGTGCCGAAACTGTAACTGCTCAGTTCGAGTTCGTCGGGAATCCTGCTACGGGACTTGAAATGGTTGAGAATCTGGTCCGCCGTGCCCAGGTAAATGTTGATGACCGTCCGGGATTCACCGTCGACACGGGCTGTCTTCCTTATGTACCAGTAGTCCTGCCCGCTCTGGTGCTTCCGGTACAGGAATGTCATCGAGATGTATATGGGTACCACTATATTTAAGACTATTGCTTATTGCTCCCTCGGATATTCACACAATAACGAATTAATCCAATTTGGGTACCACACTTTCACCGAGAGAAAAATGACTTATTGTCCAAAGTCAGGTCTAATAACTGGTTGTTCTTGGATATCCGGAATGAGGGAATAGGCATTATGATCGGGTTATTCCGGAACCGGGACTTGGTAAATGATATCGATAGACGGATCCGCAAGGAATTTAATCATACTGTCAGGCTTCACACGTTATCCACAGATCATATGGAGGTCCTCAAAGAATTGGATTTTAGTTCCGCCTTGAGACTGATAATGGGAACATGTCGATAATGCTCACATTATTTTCCAACTAAGGGCCATGGCGCATATCGAAAAGGAGAAGTGGTTTTTCGTTTAATAATGCAGAACTTAAATATCTGTGCAACCCCTGTCTCCTGTACTCTTCCTCTGCAACCCGCACCTGTAATAGCTGTCGTTGCACATCGCCTACTGTGTCCGTCTCCAATTGCCTTCGTGCATCATCCAAGGTCAGGTGTTTAACGAAATCACACTCCACTCTTCGAACATCATTGAAATCATTGATCATGCTTTTCATTTCTTTCTTTATCCGTTCATTTTTTACCATACATTCTATTTTATCAAATGCATAATGAAAATCTTCTTCGTGTAAACCGTTGGCTTTGATGAAGAAGCTCAACATGTTATAGCAATAACCTAGTAAAAGTCCATTGTTTTTTATGGTTCTAATTGTCACGAGTTTTTCAAGGTACATTCCTATTTTCTGGGCTACCCATGCCCTTTTTACTACCGTTGCTAAGCTCCGTATATTGTCTAATATCGTATGGTTGATTTTCAGATTCACTACCAATTGTTTGGGTGTCCTTCGAATTACAAATGTCCATGTCTTGTCTATAATTACCCATTCTTCTATGGTTTCGGGCAAATTGGAGATATTATCGTTTGCAGGTGTGCGTTTTGCCATTATAGAAGGTGGAACATACGGAATTCCTATTGCGCCTATTTCGATGGTCGCCTCCCCAGATAATGGAAAACCGTGCTTCGAAAAAATCCCATTTAATTCAGAATGCACATTGCCAGGTTTAAGATATTCCAAAAAAGTCAGCGAGAGATGGAATAATGAAGAAACATAATATAAAAATATCCCCTCTGACACTCTATTAATGTCCTTGACAGGGCATTGTAGTATCCTGCCTTCCGCCTCTGGACGGATATCTAAGGGTGGGATAAGATTGTATCGTTCACCTTTTCGTCCAAGCAGCCTTACGTTCCGTTGCTGCATTCTTTGTAATAGACGATTCAAACCATTGATTGTCATCGGTTTGTCCTTAGCTGGTGGGGTTGTATTTTTAAGATATCTATTCTCGGTCATCAGTATCTTTCGTATCCCGGCTAGTGTCTTCAATTCGCTCCTAAATATAAGATCACGGCGATTCGAAGGCACATGCTGGAAGCCGGGGTCCTTCAACAAGAGAATTCGTATTTCCTGGAATGTTAAAGGCTCATTGTTGATCTCTTCAAACAATCGCACTATAGTAGAATAGGGAGGCCTATTGGCCATGTCCTGCTTATCCTTTACCACTCTGCCTCGACCCATATCCATGCACCTATCCGGGCGATAGGTATATTGAAATATATTATATATTTATCTTTCTTCCAATGAGAGAGATAAAGTCAACGGCCAGCACCCTGTCTGTCAGGTATTGTCTAGGGGAAAATGACCGGCAAGCGGCTCCGACCGAATGGCGGACATGCCACCAGCTTCAGTCGGTGATGCTGCGAGCTAGTCATTTGACAAACGGGGACGGAACGGTGATTGTGCCACGACCTCAGGAATCACCAAGAAAGTCATTTAAAAATTTACCGCACCTCCCTTTTTATTACATGAATGGGGAAGATGTTCGGACCGAGGGGAACCGAGGCCCGGACCGAGGGGCCCCTCGAGGCCCAGACCAAGGCTCGGTTGTAGGATTGCTTGGCAATTTGTCTAAGGTGATTGGCTCCATCATCCTATTGTTCATTGTTTTGTGGCTTGGCATGTTCAGGCGCAGGAAGGTCAAAGGTCCTGAAACCGGAACGTCCGTCGAAGCCTTGTCGCAATTACCAAACCAACGTTTCCTAATTCGACGTAGGGATATAAGAGGGCGGCTCAAATTTATAACGGCCTTCGACCACCCTCCCACCATTCCCGAGTTACAAGCCCTTGGTGCAGGACAATACGATATAGTCATGACGAAGCCTTCACTTCGAGCATGGGGGAAAGAGATAATTCCCCCGTCAACCCTGGCTAGCAATGCTTCGCAAGCCCCTACTCCACCATTACTACCAAACCCCCAGCCCGCGTCTGCCCCAGCACCATTAAGACCCACAAACGGTTCCGGAATGACCTCCCCAACTCCAATGCCAATGGCCCTTGCACCTATTGCCATAACCCAGATGTCACGGGTTCCAGTGAATAATATTCCTTCAACTAGCACAAGTCAATCTCAATCCCAACGCGAATATACACATTTATCCTCATTAAAAAATGGCGTTCCATTTCAAGTCAGAACAAATGGTCCGAATAGAAAAGGCAAGGGGGACGAGAACATGCGATCAAAGAATAGATTCCATAAAACGAAGCGCCATAAGCACAGGCAAAACAGAAACAGGACCGACCGTATAAATCCATTGGATTGCAGAAAAAAGGCAAGCCACCAGGAATGCGAAACGCCGCATCCCCAACGTAACCCTAATCAGAGGACAAGGAAAGGCCACGGACATGGATCACCTTCTATTCATGGAGAGATGAGCACTGCAGTCCAGCCACCGCAGCGAGTACCTACTAAGAGAATACAGGCGCCAGAGAAACAGAAGCAATGTGACCGTTGTGGGATTGAAACGAGTTCTTATCAGCGCTGTGATTTTTGCCACGGAATATATTGCGTCGAGAACGAGCATCCATGCTATGACGTACACGACTGTGAAGAGTCATGTCGCTGCGCTCAATGCGGCAGGAGAGTCCCCAAAGGATTGACCGAAATCAGCGCCAAATGTCATAGAACCTATTGTAGCCCACAATGCTTGGACATTTGCTGGCAGAACCATCAAACCGAAGCGATTTGCGCGGGCTGCAAGGGAAAGCCAATCGACGATATCGACGAAGAAACGATGGCCCCTAACCCGGGAACTGTTGCAGAAAAACCAGCCAAATCCTCACAGGTTCTTCCCGATTTCGATTGCGCTGGTTTGTGCAATATTTGTGAGGAAGATGATTGCGATATCCGCTGCGACGACGGAAAATGCCGGAAGTGTCCTCTTTCTGTTTTCGAGACCTGTTCGATCCGATGTGTCTATGCAAATGATCCATGCAAACGCTGGAGGTGCAAAGGGTTTCGATGCAAGGAAAGGTGGGTGTCTGGCAGAGGATGCGATGACGACGAGGAGGAGTGCAGGAATTGTGACGAGGAAGGTTGCTATTTCTGGCTTATAGCCCACTTGGAGGACGAAGAAGAGTAGGTGAAAAAAATAAAGGGATAAAATGCCTGATAACCGGAGGGTAAAGCTCGATATAGGGGCATCAACGGGATGCACCACGGAGGCTAACCAGCGAGAGCTTGCCCGTCCGAGAATAGTCAATAACAATCAGCAACACGAAAGGTGGAGATGGGCTGGAAACCGTCTCGGCTGCAGGCCATGGCGTACGCTGGCCAACGATTACCTGGCCAGTGCGTTCGACGGCAAGACGGAAGGCTACAAGCGCCAAGTCCGGGGTTGCCTTCTTAAGACCGAGAAATACTTGGTGCACCTCGGGATTGTACCAAGGCCGCGAAACCTGACTGAAAAGGATATCCTCGCCCTCTACATGGACGCCCCGTGGGTGAGTATTCACGAAAGGCACATTGTCCTAACGAGGTTGAGACCATTCCTCGCTTGGTGCGGGAACGACGCGTTTCGGCCCCTCGTCGGTAAGCTGGATCTCCAGCCTCCGACGCCACGGCGCCAACAATATAGTGCAGCGGAAATCGAAGCAATCCGGGCGGCGGCCACGGATCCTTACGAACAATGGCTCATCCACTTGGAGACCGACTACGGGGCCCGGAAGGTGACGGTACAGCGGTCGCGGCCCGAGGACTTCGACAGGACTAACCGGGTTGCCATCTTAAGGGTGAAAGGGAAGGGCGGAATAAAAACGATGGAAGCGCCCCTCCACCCTGACACTGCTGGGATATTGGATGGCGTGGTCCAGCGCCGTGATGCTGTTATTGCTCGCTGCCGGGCCAAAGGTTACAGGGGACCCATACCCCCGAACCTGCTTCTGCTTCCTTGGAGGCGCCGGCCTAAGCCTATATCCGGGACGGCGCTGGACAACATATTAATTCGGCTCTGCAAGCGGGCCGGGGTTGTACCAAGGGGCCACCACGCGAACCGCCGCGGCGTGGCCAAGCTGGTCTATGACAGGACTAAAGACCTGGTCGTGACCCAATGTTTCTTGGGCCATGCGGATCCCAAAACGACTGAAATGTATATTGGGACCGGACTTGACAAGCAGCAGGCAGCCCAGATCGCCCTTTCACAGGTGCTGGCAAGAAGGATTAGGCCCGACCCCCAAGCCTAAAGATCATCGGATTGAGGAGTTCCAACCGGCTGCAGGATTAGCTTAATATTCGGTGACCACGATTGAGGTCAAGGATAGAGCCCCACGGGGTAAAAATGGTGAAACAATCCAGAGGGAAGGCGCAAAGGCCCAAGGTCAGGCCCCTCTCCGGACCCGCATCTCAAGGTGGGGTGCTCCGTGCGGTGCTCGGAACATCTATCTCATCCATCCGGGAGACCGATGGCCGGGTCTCCGGGCTGAAATTCAACAAGCTGGCGATGGAGCTGTACTGGAAGCTCTCGAAGGCCGAGAACAGGGCATTCCATTTCGTCCTACCCCACCGCTGGTATCTTTATGGCGCTGTGGTCGACGACTACACGCTGAGGGATCATATCAAGTTCGACCATCCGGACAACGAGCTGGAGACGAACGTCGAGGCCGCCTTTGCAGGGCTATTTGACATGAGGTCGGCGCCTGCGGGGCTTCGGGAGGAGATCGAGCCATTTGCAACGGACTTCGCCAGGAAGCATGCCGGGCAGGCCGGAATCCCCGGGATGCTCCGCGACCATTACAGGAGGGCTCCGCTTCCTTTTCAGCGTGACTTCCTTGAATGGTCCCAGCTCACGAGGGCAATACTTTTCGGGTACGAGCCGGACGACTCCCGGACCGTGGCCCTCCATTTCAACCGGCTCGTCAAATCATATCCCCAGGAACTGGAGCCCAGGCTGACCTCCGCTTTCGGGCGGCTCGCCCTATACCTTGAGCCTATTGTCACCGGCAGGACCTCGGGGGACCTGGGAAAATTGAAAGAAGCGGTCACGGCGTTGTGGGATTTCTGGACGGCGTTCTGCCTGTTCCTGTCGGTAAGGTACAATAATGGCCTTCCCGATGCGCGTTTGGAATCCTACCGGGCGCATGCGGAGACCGAACTCACCGCCTACAAACGGAGGCTTTCCGCCTACTTGGAGAACGGCTACCTTCAGGAAGGCTTCATTGCGGCCAGGCTTGGACAGGACATAGCGTCTCTCTCGAGGTTCATGGCGGAACAGGCGAGGCTCTCGCTCGAGGAAACTAATCAATTATCCCGGGACCGGTAAACCCCGATTTTAAATTTCTCGAGTAACCAGCGATATGATCAACTGAGAGCGGCGATTAATAGGAGGGGCCGGCCGTTTTACCATCAGCTATTTAACTCTTATCGTTCATTATGGTCGATGGCGGGAGCAGTAGACGGCGGCGGACTGGACAGATACCGCCCAATCGGGTGACCGGGATGGCCAAGAAAAAGGAGCCGAAACGGGCGATGGGCCGGGCGCGCGCGCCTCGCGGCCGGCAGGGAGCGCGGGGAGACGTCCGTGACATAGTGCTGTTCCTGGCCCAGAGGAAACTGCTGGAGCACGACGGAAGGGCGGCCGGGATCAAGTTCAACAAGCTCGTCTTCTCAATATACAATGAGTTCTCCGGGGCGAGCAACCCGGAGCTCCGCTTCGACCTCCCGTACCGGTGGTACCTCTACGGGGCTGTGATAGACACCGGGGAGCTCGGCGGCATCATCGCCTTCGACCACCAAGACGAGATGAGGTCGAACGTCATCTGGACGGGCCCGCCCCCCAACTTGGACAGCGCGGCGGTGCCGGAGATCGAGCGCCTCTGCGACGCCTTCTGCTCGAGGTTCCCTGGGGACCTTTACTACGGCGACATGCTCAGGGAGCATTACAGGGCCGCAAGGGAGCCGTTCCAGAACGCCTTCCTCGAATGGAACCTGCTCGTCGGCGACATGATTCACGGGTCGCGGGACATTTCCGTGAAGGAGCTGAAGGGTCATCTGGCCGCCCTCGGGCGGGATTATCCTGACGGGCTGGAGCCGCGCCTTACACCCTCCTTCAGGAGGCTCTCCCTCTGCCT
>Ga0194125_10010180_pt1 | contig 12890 bp, 10 predicted proteins | sample TA2KigC250mmetaG_FD_148626 | JGI IMG/M metagenome (GOLD analysis project Ga0194125, IMG submission 148626) | Freshwater microbial communities from Lake Tanganyika, Tanzania - TA2015034 Kigoma Deep Cast 250m | ecosystem: Environmental > Aquatic > Freshwater > Lake | place: Tanzania: Lake... | reverse complement strand
GCCGGTTCACTCGCAACAACCCGCACGATCTTGCGTTCAATCGTTCCAGCCGTGTGCGTCCCGCACCTTGATCATCGCGCCGAGGATCGTGTTCCAAGTCGCCGGGTTCTCCAGCGTTAAGTTCGGGAACATGCAGCCGTCCCAGCAGAGGTGCCGGATGCCCCGATCCTTCGCACCCTTCAGCCAGTAACCGGCCGTCTTTGTGATGTCGAGCTTGCCGTTCGGGTCGTCCGCTCGACAGTGACGCCCGGTCTTGTCGTGCGAACCGGAGCCATGCACCGTGCCGTCGTTTTGAGCGACATGGAAGTCGATCGTCCAAGGTCGAAGAGCGTCGGTCAGCTTGGTGTACGCTGAGTCGAACTCGCCCTGCGTGTAACCCTCTTTGAGCAGCGCGTGCTCCGGCGCGTTGTAGCCCATCAAGTACAAATAGGTGTGAGCTTGATCGGCCTGGAAGCCGACTGTGCCCGGCATATCGGTCTGTTCGAGCAGGTCGACCATGTTCTTCCACGAGTGCATCCCGCCCCAACAGATTTCCCCTTCAGCCGCGAGCCGCTCGCCATGCGCGGCCGCCACGATGCCCGCTTCACGAAACGTTGAAGCAATTTTCTTCGTGTTGCCGACCGGGTCTTCGAGCCAATGGCTCGGCCCGTCCGCCGCGTCGATGCGAATGACTCCGTATTGGCGGACACCGTGCTTGTTGAGAATGCCCGCAATCCGACACGCCTTCTTCACGGCAAGGACGAACTTTGCCCGCTGCTCCGGCCCACCCATCGCGCTGTCGCCGACGGTACCCGGCCACACCGGAGCCACCACCGAACCGACGGCCAAACCCTTCGAGGCAATTTTGTCCGCGAGTCGCTTGATGTCATCCTCTTTCAGGTCGATGCCGATATGCGGATCGAAAAGAAACAAATCGACGCCGTCGAACTTCTGTCCGTTGACGTTTGCCTGCGTCGTCAACTCCAACATCCGGTCCAGACTGATAAACGGCTCCGCCCCCGGAGATCCCTTGCCGACCAAACCGGGCCACATGGCGTTGTGCAGTTTCGGAAATGCGTTGCTCATGGCTGATCCTTCACGAATTCAATTTAGGAGCGGAGAAAAATAGAGTCGGAAACAACCAGAGTTAGATAGCGATTTGAGGCTCGATTCGCGAGCCTGCGGCGGGCGAAACGAGAATCGAAGGTCAAGGTGTCCTTGCGAATCAGCTTTTTCAAACGCAGAGGTCTCGGAGAATTTCGCAGAGTTCACAGAGAATCGTCCGTCTCCTCTGCGTTTCAAAAAGCGATTTCCAAACGAACCTCCCATGACAGATACGACCGAAAGCGATTGAATATCCCCACCATTCCCGTCACCGTGAGGTTTCCGTGCCGAATCATCGTTCCGTGCTCATCTGTGAAGACGAAGAGGTCATCCGCCGCTCGCTGGCAGAGCTACTCGCCAGCGAGGGCTATGTCGTCTCCCCCGCCAGCACAATGACCGAGGCAGTGCAGTTGGCGATGAGCAATGACTTCGACGTAGCCGTCTGCGACGTAATGCTTCCCGACGGTGACGGCGTCGACCTCCTCAAGCGACTGATCCGGCTCAACCCGCGAACGTCCGTGCTGGTCATCACTGCCTACGCGACCGTCGAGAACGCCGTCGAAGCGTTCAAAGCCGGGGCCTTCGACTACCTCGTCAAACCGGTCATCTTCGATGACCTGCTCAACAAGCTGCAGCGGCTGTTTCAGTTCCGAGCACTCGATCTCGAAAACCAGGCGTTGCGCCGCGAACTCGCGCGGCGAGAGGACTTCGACCAGATCGTCGGCTCCAGTCAATCGCTGATCGACTTACAGGATGCGATCCGCAAAGTCGCCAAAACAAAAGCCAACGTGTTGCTCGTCGGCGAAACGGGCACCGGCAAAGAACTGTTCGCTCGCGCGATTCACAAAGCGGGACCGAAGACCCACGAAAAATTCCTCGCCGTCAATTGCAGCACTCGACCCGTCGAGCTTCTGGAAGCACAGCTCTTCGGCTCACAGCTCGGCTCGTCGGCCGATCAAGTCGGCATCTTCCAGCATGCTGGCGAGGGAACGGTTTTTCTCGACGAGATCAGCGAGCTTCCGCTATCGACTCAAGCCAAACTGCTGCGAGCGATCGAATACCAAGAGATCCTGCCACTGGGAGCCTCCGACCCCGTCCGAGTCGCTGCCCGCATGATCGCGACCACGACGCTCGACCTCATGCGTGAAGTTGCCGAAAGTCGGTTTCAGGACGACCTCTTCTATCGGCTCGACGGAGTGAAGCTCACAATCCCGCCGCTGCGTGATCGCTCCGAAGACATCCCCGAACTCGTCGAGTTCTTTATCGCTCGGCATTCGAAAGCGATGAACAAGCGTGTCGCCGGAGCGACCAGCGAAACGGTTCGCGTCCTCATGTCTGCCCAGTGGAAAGGCAACGTCCGCCAACTCGACAACGCCATCGAGCGAGCCGTCCTGATGTGCGATGGCCAGCACATCCACCCCGACGATTTGCCGCCGGAACTGCTCGGCCTCGCTCAACCGCTCCCTGACACGGATGACCTCCGCACCGCACTGCGACACTACGAACGACTGCACCTTTCGCGAGTCCTCCGCCAATGGCCCGACAAACGCGAAGCGGCCAAACGCCTGAAACTCGGCCTCTCCAGCCTGTACCGCAAGATCGAAGAATTGGGGATCGAAGTATGACCGCCTTCTCTCGCCGTCACTGGTTGCAATCCTCTTCCGCGGGTCTCGGCTCGATCGCGCTCACGAGCCTCCTCGCCGACGACCAATCGCCGAACGGTCAGACGCACTTGTCGCCACGAGCCAAACGGATCATCTACCTCTTTCAATCCGGCGCGCCGTCGCAGATGGATCTCTTCGATCCGAAGCCCGGCCTGGCCGATCTGCGAGCGACCGAGCTGCCGGAATCTATCCGCAAAGGTCAGCGGCTCACCGGTATGACCAGCCGGCAGGCGAGCTTTCCGATCGCTCCATCGATGTTCAAATTCGGGAAGCATGGCCACGGCGGCGCGACAATCAGCGAGTTGTTGCCACACACCGCGAAGGTCGCCGACGAACTCTGCTTCATCAAATCGATGCACACCGAGGCGATCAATCACGATCCGGCCATCACGTTCTTTCAAACCGGCAATCAACTCGCTGGTCGGCCGAGTATCGGCAGTTGGCTGGCCTACGGACTCGGCAGCGAGAACGCTGATCTCCCCGCATTTATCGTGATGATCTCAAACGGCAGCGGCAACCCGGCCGATCAACCGTTGTACGACCGCCTCTGGGGCAGCGGCTTTCTTCCGTCGAAGTACCAAGGCGTGAAGTTCCGCAGCGTCGGCGATCCAGTCCTGTATCTGTCGAACCCACCGGGACAGGACGCAGCGACTCGGCGACGAGTGCTCGATGATCTCGCCGAGTTAAACAGGTTGAAACTCAACGAGTACCGCGATCCAGAAATCGCCACACGCATTAGCCAGTACGAGTTGGCGTATCGAATGCAGACCTCGGTCCCTGAACTGACCGACGTGTCGAGCGAGCCGGAACACATCTTCGACCTCTACGGACCGGACGCTCGCAAGCCTGGCACGTTCGCCGCCAACTGTTTGCTTGCTCGACGACTGGCTGAGCGCGGCGTGCGGTTCATCCAGCTCTTCCATCGCGGCTGGGATCAGCATCTCAACTTGCCGAAGGCGATTCGCGGTCAGTGTCGCGACACCGATCAGCCCTCGGCCGCGCTGATCCTCGACCTCAAGCAACGCGGGTTGCTCGAAGACACGCTGATCGTCTGGGGCGGCGAGTTCGGTCGCACGGTCTATTGCCAAGGCAAGCTGACCGCCGAGGACTACGGCCGAGACCATCACCCGCGCTGCTTCTCGATTTGGCTGGCGGGCGGCGGCATTCGCGGCGGCTACTCGCACGGAGCGACCGATGATTTCTCGTACAACATCACCGAGAACCCGGTCCACGTCCACGACCTGCACGCCACGCTGCTGCACTGCCTGGGTATCGACCACACACGACTGACCTTCAAATTCCAAGGCCGCTACTACCGGCTCACCGACGTGCATGGCGAGGTCGTGAAGCCGCTGCTGGCGTAATCTGCGAGCAGTTTTCCTTGGGGGGGCCCAGGTTGCCTCAAGTTGTGCCACCCTGGAGCCTAGCCGCTAGCGGCTCTGCCAAGTTGACAGAGCCAAGCCCACTGGCCGTTCAGACGTCATCGCAAAACTTCTGGCTGTTTTGGCTCTTACGGCGACGCCCCTCCCGTGGCGCGCCGGTTGCTCTCCCCCTCCTTACCCTGCCGGAGAGACTGTTGATTGGCAGGGCGACCGGATGAATTCACGAGGTTTCGCCGATTCGGTGGCCTCGATCCACTCGCCCATCATGATTTGAGGAGACGCTGTGGCAAAGCTACTGGTTTTTGATGAGGACGCTCGCAAGAGCTTGTTGGAAGGTGCTTCCAAGTTGTCGCGGGCTGTCGCCAGCACGCTGGGGCCGCGCGGACGCAACGCGGTGCTCGACAAGGGCTGGGGTGCCCCGAAGGTCACCAAGGACGGCGTCACCGTCGCCGAGGACATCGAATTGAGCGACCCGTTCGAGAATATGGGCGCGCAGTTGGTGAAAGAAGTCGCCTCGAAGACCAACACGGTCGCAGGTGACGGCACCACGACGGCAACGATTCTGGCCGAAGCGATTTATCGCGAAGGGCTGAAGTTCATCGCGTCGGGCGGCGATCCGATGTCGATGGCCCGCGGAGTCAACGCGGCTGTTGAAGCGGTGGTCGCGCAGCTTAAGAAGCTGGCCAAGCCGATCAACGAAAAGAGCCGCAAGGAACTGGAAACGGTCGCGACCATCGCCGGTAACAACAATGCCGACATTGGCGCAAAACTGGCCGAGGCGTTTATCAAGGTCGGCAAGGACGGCGTCATCACGATCGAAGAAGGCCGGCAAGTTGATACCGAAATTGACCTCGTCGAAGGGATGCAATTTGAGCGAGGCTATCTCTCGCCGCACTTTGTCACCGATCAAGACGCTCAGGAATGCGTGCTCGAAAACTGCCGCATTCTAATTTACGAAGAGAAAATTTCGGCGGCTCGCGACTTGGTGCCGCTGCTCGAGAAGACCTCGAAGGGCAATCTGCAACTGCTCATCATTGCCGAAGACATTGAGGGTGAGGCTCTGGCGACGCTGGTCGTCAACAAGATGCGCGGCATCATCAAGGTTGGTGCGGTGAAGGCTCCGGGTTACGGCGATCGTCGCAAGGCGATGCTGGAAGACCTGGCGGTTCTGACCGGCGGCAAGGCGATCTTCAAAGACCTGGGGATCAAGCTCGAAAACATCGAACTGTCCGACCTGGGTGTCGCGAAGAAAGTGATCATCGACGCCGAGAACACGACCGTCGTGCAAGGTTCCGGCAAGAAGGATGCGATCGAAGGGCGATGCGCTCAGATCCGCGCCGAGGTCGAAAAGACCGACAGCGAATACGATCGCGAGAAGCTGCAAGAGCGGCTCGCGAAGCTGGCGGGAGGGGTAGCTCAGATTAATGTCGGAGCTGCCACCGAAACCGCGATGAAAGAACGTAAGGACCTGTTCGTCGATGCCCTGTCGGCGACTCGCGCGGCCATCGAAGAGGGCATCGTTCCCGGTGGTGGCGTGGCCCTGCTGCGAGCAGCCTCGGCCTTGGATGGTCTCAAGGTGGACGGCGATGAGCAGTTCGGTGTGACGCTCGTGAAGAACGTCCTCGAAATGCCGCTGCGAATGATCGCCGAAAACGCTGGTCTCGACGGTGCGGTCGTCGCCAATCGTGTGAAGAAGTCGAGCGACACGAACTACGGCTATGACGCTCTGAACGAGAAGTACGGCGACATGTTCGGATTCGGTGTCGTCGATCCGGTCAAGGTCGTTCGCTCGGCCCTGCAAAACGCGGCCAGCGTTGCCAACCTGTTGTTGACCACCGAGTGCATTGTCGTCAACGAACCGAAGAAGGAAGACAAAGACAGCCACGGCGATCACCACGACCACGACGGTGGCATGGGCGGAATGGGCGGCATGGGCGGCATGGGAATGGGTGGCATGGGCGGAATGCCCGGCATGATGTAACGACTGAACTCAGTGCAAGGTGCAGAGTGAAGACTGCAAAGTGCAAGTGGACGAGCACAAAACATTTTTCACTTGGCAATGATCACTCTGCACTTTGCACTGCTCCTAAATAATTCAATTTGAAAACGAACCCTCCAACTCACAGGAGCCTGACCAATGAAACTGAATCCTCTTGATGATCGCATTGTGATCGAACCGCTGGGAGCCGAAGAGATGACGGCTGGTGGCATCGTGCTGCCGGACGCTGCCAAAGAAAAACCGCAGCGCGGCAAGGTGATTGCGATCGGCCCCGGCCGATTGCTCGACAGCGGCGAGCGTTGCCCGGTCGCGTTGGCCATCGGTGACGAAGTCCTCTTCGCCAAGTACGGCGGAACGGACATCGAGATCGACAAGAAAGAAGTCAAGATCCTCCGCGAGAGCGATATTCTGGCGAAGGTCGTCTAATTCTGGAGTGCGGTGTGTCAGCACCTCTCTGGAGGCTTTGGATCGAAACAGGATCGATTTGAAGACTCCAAACGGCGCGACCGCACACTCCAAAGAATCCAAAGCGGGACTGACATCCCGCACTCCAAAAATTCCAAAGCGGTGCTGACACACCGCACTCCAAAGGAGCATCCCGTGCCTAAGCAACTTCTGTTTGATGACCGAGCGCGGCTGAAATTGCAGCGCGGTGTGAAGCAGTTGGCCGACGTGGTCGCGGTCACGATGGGGCCGACCGGCCGCAACGTGATCATCGACAAGAATTTTGGCAACCCGGTCGTCACCAAGGACGGCGTCACGGTTTCCAAAGAGGTCGAACTCGAAGACCCATACGAGCACATGGGCGCCAAGCTGGTCAATGAGGTCGCCACCAAGACCAGCGATGTGGCCGGCGACGGAACCACGACCGCCACGGTGCTCGCGCGAGCCATCTATGACGAGGGCCTCCGCTCCGTGTCGATGGGTGCCAACCCGATGGTCGTGCGACGCGGTATCGAGAAGGCCGTGGCCGCCGCGATTGATCATCTCAAGTCGATGGTCAAGCCGGTCACCAGCAAGGGCGAGATCGCTCAGGTCGGGTCCATCTCGGCGAACAACGACAAAGAGATCGGCGACCTGCTGGCCGACGCGATGGAGAAGGTTGGCCGCGACGGCGTCATCACCGTCGAAGAAGGCAAAGGGAACACGACGACGCTCAACCTGGCAGAAGGAATGCAGTTCGACAAGGGCTACATCAGCCCGTACTTCGTGACCAGCCCGGCGGACATGAAGACAATTCTCGAAGACTGCTTCATCCTGCTGTTCGAGAAGAAGATCAGCAGCCTCCGCGACATGCTGCCGCTGCTGGAGAAGGTTGCTCAGTCTGGCAAGCCGCTGCTGATCGTCGCTGAAGACGTCGATGGCGAGGCTCTGACCGCGCTGGTCGTCAACAAGCTGCGAGGCATCCTGCAAATCGCGGCCGTGAAGGCACCGGGCTTCGGCGACCGTCGCAAGACGATGCTCGGCGACATGGCCGTCCTCACCGGCGGCACGCTGATCTCCGAAGACCTCGGCATCACTTTGGAGAGCGTCGAGTTGAAGCAGCTCGGCCGCGCCAAGAAGGTCGAGATCACCAAGGACAACTGCACGATCATCGAAGGAGCCGGCGATCAAAAGCAGATCAAAGCTCGCGTCGATCAGATCCGCACGCAGATCGAAGGAACGAAGAGCGAATACGACCGCGAGAAATTCCAAGAACGTCTCGCCAAGATGACCGGCGGCGTCGCCATCATCTCGGTCGGAGCCGCGACCGAAGCGGAAATGAAGCAGACCAAAGCCCGCATGGAAGACGCACTCCATGCCACGCGAGCCTCCGTTGAAGAGGGCATCCTCCCCGGCGGCGGCGTCGCCCTGCTCCGTTGCATCCCAGCCGTCGAAAAAGTGAAGGCCAAAGGTGACGAGCAAATCGGCCTCGACATTGTCTGCCGAGCGTTGGAGTCCCCGATCCGCACGATCGTCAGCAATGGCGGCGTGGACGGCAGCGTGGTCGCCGACGAAGTCATGCAGAAGGACACGAACATCGGCTACAACGCCAACAACGGCGAGTACGTGGACATGTTCAAAGCCGGCATCATCGACCCGGCGAAGGTGGTCATCAGCGCGTTGTCGAACGCCGCCTCCATCGCCGCCCTGATGCTCACGACCCAAGTCTGCATCACCCGCACCGACGACCTCGAAGGGGGCAAGAAAGCCAAGATCGAAGGAGCGGTTCGATAAGCGGCTCGCGTGCCGTTAAGCCAAGTTGAAAACGCAGCGAGCCACCCGAAAGGGTGGCTCGTTTCAATTGGTGTCGTCGCACAACGATTCAATCAGAGTTGCATACATGAAACCAAAGATTCGGTTCACGTAAGACGCTAAGACGGGTGGCACACCCTGTCCATTGGGAAGGGCGTAGTTGTTCGGAAGCCACGCCCATCACTTCGTTCTGGGCGTGCCACCCGATTGGTGCTTCGAATCCAGATTTCCTACGTCCTTCGACTTTCTGAATTCATCAATTTTCAAGAACATCATGCCCACGATGGCTGCAAAACGTGACTACTACGAAGTGCTCGGCGTCAAAAAAGACTCGAGCACGGATGAAATTAAGAAGGCTTACAAAAAGCTGGCCTTGGCCAATCACCCGGATCGCAATCCGGGGGACCAGGCCGCCATTGATCGCTTCAAGGAAGCGGCCGAGGCGTTTGAGGTGCTCAGCGAGTCCGACAAGCGGGCACGCTATGACCGCTTCGGCCACGAAGGGGTCAAAGGGGCCGGCCATGCGGGGGGCGGATTCCAGGACGTCGGCGACATCTTCGAGATGTTCGGCGATTTGTTTGAGGGCTTTGGTTTTGGTGGCAGTCGTCGTCGTGGCGGCGGACCGAGGCCGACACAAGGAGATCACCTCAAGGCATCGCTGACGATCGATCTGCGCGACGCGGCCAAAGGCTGCTCGCGCGAGATTGAGATCAAGCGCCGTGAGCTTTGTGAGACGTGCAACGGCTCCGGAGCCAAGCCGGGATCGACGGCCGCGAAGTGCGATTACTGCAACGGACATGGCCAAGTCGTGCAGTCGCAAGGCTTCTTCCGAGTTCAAACCACCTGCCCCGCCTGCCGAGGCGAAGGAAAAATCGTCCGCGACAAGTGCGCCGATTGCAGCGGTTCCGGCCGCAAGGTCGAGAAGGCGCGGCTCGAGGCTCGCATTCCTCCCGGCGTCGATACGGGAATGTCACTGTGCCTGCGCGGCGAAGGTGAACCGGGACTCAACGGCGGCCCGCGCGGCGATCTGTACGTCGAGATCAACGTCAAAGAACACAACCTCTTTGAACGGGATGGCCAGGACTTGATCTGCCACGTTCCGATCACCTACTCGCAAGCGGCGCTCGGTGCGGATATTGAAGTCCCGACGCTGCTCGACGGCAAAAAGAACCAACACATTGATGCGGGCACACACTCCGGCGAAGTCTTTCGTATTCGTGGCGGCGGCATGCCCGACCCACGCGGCGGCCGAGCAGGAGACCTGCTGGTCGAGGTGTACATCGAAGTCCCCAGGAAAATGTCCGACGAACAACGCGAGCTGCTGCTGAAGCTGGCCGAGCTCGAACAAGCCAACGTCAGTCAACACCGCGAATCGTTCTTCGACAAAGTCAAAGACTGGTTCACCGGAGAAAATTCGTAGTTTTGGAGTGCGGTGTGTCAGCACCGCTTTCAATCTTTTGACTGCAAGAAATTCATCCAAAGCGGTGCTGACACACCGCACTGCACATGAAAATCATGCCTGACGAAAATCAAACACCGACCAACGCTGAATCCAATCCTGAAGACATCGCCGCTGCCGTCGCCGAGGCCGTCACTGCCAACGACTCGGCCGAGCCTGTGCAGTCTGCTCTGCAAGCGGAACGCGATCAATTCTTCGAAAGTTGGAAACGCGTGCAGGCGGAGTTCGAGAACTACCGCCGCCGCTCGCAACGCGAACGAGAGCAAGAAGCAAAGTACGTCGCGCTGCCAGTCATCCGCGACTTGCTGCCGGGGTTGGACAACCTCCGCCGGTCGCTCGAAGCGGCCAACAAGAGCGGCAAGCTCGAAGAGCTGACCAAAGGGGTCGAGATGACGCTCAAGCAGATTGAGTCGATCCTCGACAAGTACGAAGCAAAAGCGATTCCCGGAGTCGGCACTCCATTCGACCCGAACCTGCACGAAGCGATTTCGCAAATGCCGAGTGCAGACCATCCGCCAATGACAGTGCTGATGGAAGTCGAGCGCGGCTACCTACTGCACGATCGCGTTGTCCGACCCAGCAAGGTCATCGTATCGGCCCCCACTTAGCCAGCGGGTTCGATGTTGCCTGAGAACTCGGCCGTTGGTGAGTCACCGCCTCGGGGGAGGCTCTACCTCGTCGAACCAGCGGCGGAAACGTCCTTCGGCTGTGCGGCGTTTGCCGGAGCCGGTGCAGGTTTGGAACCCAGAGGGGGAGAGCTGCCCATGATGCGATTGTTCGCGGGCACATGGCTTTTCAGCCAAGCATCGATGCCGCTCAATTGCGGTTCTGGAACCGGCTTGCCGGGGTTGTCGATAAAGTGCAGCGTCATGGGCAGCACCTGTTGGTAAGCTTCGTTGACTTCTTTTGTCGCGGGAAGCGCCTCCAGCAAACCAGGTTTGCGTTTACCTCCGGCCACTCGGGCAGTTCCATTCTCGGCACGAAAAGCGTAGTACAAACTGAAGCCCAGCTGTGGTTGTGGAGTGAAAAAATAATTTCCCCACGGCTCTTTTTTCGGATTGGCGTTGCTGGCCTGAATGATCTGATAACCAAGATTCACGATGTGGTAAACGACCGGCGTCATGTTGAGGGTATTGTCGAGCGGTATGCGACCGATCGCTTTGGCCGCTTCGACTCGAGCCTGAAAATGACGTTGATCATCGGCAACGACTTCGGCCAATGTTTGCAGGATGATGGGATTCGACTTGTTGGCGGGTTCGTAGGTCACACCGGCTGCTCCCAGGCATTCCGCCAAGCGTGCCTGATACCACCAGTGCGAGTTCTTTTTCGCTAGTTCCGGCATCAGAGCCATCGCGATTTCCGATCGCTTCCTATCGCTATTGGGGTCTGAGGACTGCAATCCGATTCGACAAATTCGCAACAACCCGATCAGGGCATCAATCTTTAAGCCTTCATGCTGCTTGTCATCCTTGATGACCTTCAGCAAAACGACGTAGGCGGGGTCATACGGAGTCGGTTCAAGGTTTTTACCAGCGGCCGGATAACTCGAGGAAAGTTGCCCCAACAGCAGAATGATGTTCTGACGCGCGACATAGTTGTTGTCGAGCAGCTCGCCGCTGCGCTCGGCGATCTGCTTCAGGAGGTATTCTCGAGCAACCGGAGTCTTGGCGGAGAGCTTGATCAAGTCCACCAATCTTTTGCGGAGGTCGTGGAGGCGTTCCTTGGGAGCAGCCGCCACGGGCTTTGCTGATCCGTCCGCCCCTTTCGCGGGAGGAGCTTCCTCCTCGCGGTATTTCTTCATCGTAAAACGATAGATGTGGTATTTGGCTCCGGCATCGATCGCCTTTTTTTCGTCGTCCGTCAGCGCGGGGCTTTGCAGAGCTTTATCAAAGGCCGTTTTGTATTTTCGGATGAACTCCTTCTCATCGCCGTCGGAGTAGAGTTCGTTATCGATTTCCATTTCAGGAAGAATTTGGCGATCCTGAATTTGGCCGGCGGGCAGCGGCTTGTCTTTGTCTTCCCCTTCCGCGCGGGCATCGCCCGGCTGAATGTTGGGCGAAGGCTTATCGTTTTGGCCCAATGCCAATGGGGCAACCACCAGCCACCACGCGCACAGCAGCGCGGTGTGAGAGAGCGATCCGCAGCGAACAGTTCGAGCAGGCATGAGGCGAAGGCTTCGAAGGAGGTTCGTCGAGTGTCCCGTCACGATGAGAATCGAGTATTGGACGGCGTCCAATGGCAATTCAGTCTCTTCATTCTGGACGCTGAATCAACGGAACGGACTTGGGAAAACCAAGATCGCCCGCAATAGGCCATCAAAATAGTCGGAAGCCGCGGGTTTTGCCACGTCGCATTCCTGCAGCCAGCGAATTCTTACCACCACGGCATCGGTCGTAGGAGTCGCAAAACCGCCGGGACAAAAATCGGTCAAGATGGGAATAACGACATTGCCGAAAACTCGGCGACCTAACCAGACAGGCAAATCGAATTCCCTAACCTATCGGCCCATTTGCAAGAGTGTCAAGCCGCAGGCCTGCAACAGGTTTTCAACCTGCTCATACACGCAGGTAAGTGAAAAAACTCCCCCACAATCATTGCAGGGTCGATTCCATGCCAGCGGCATCAGCCGCAGCGTCGACCGGCTCCGGAAATTCGCCCGGTTGCCCCAATTGCGGGATCGGGTCGGTCACCGAGAAAAACGGATTCGTGCTGGGAGCCGGCCCACGATTCCAGCGCCACATCCGATGCGGCCGAAACTCGTGCATCATGGCGCAGCCTGGGAGAATCAGGCACATTGCCAAGCCCAGCACACACCACTTGCAGCGTCGCATCCTTGCGTCCTCCGCCAACTGTCCGACGAGTCGTCGGCACCCGCATCGCAAAGCGGCGGAAAACTAGGCCAACTCGCCAAACCAGACAAGGCGAGGTTCCAACTCGTGATGAAGGCCGCCTCTCGCTTCGGGCGGATTTGTCGCAAGAGGCGTCCACCAGTCCGGTGGCTCGACGAATCATCGACGTTTCATCATCCTGACGTCCCAATTTTGATTCTCACCTTGTGAAAGGGTCGA
>Ga0194125_10010178_pt1 | contig 12890 bp, 11 predicted proteins | sample TA2KigC250mmetaG_FD_148626 | JGI IMG/M metagenome (GOLD analysis project Ga0194125, IMG submission 148626) | Freshwater microbial communities from Lake Tanganyika, Tanzania - TA2015034 Kigoma Deep Cast 250m | ecosystem: Environmental > Aquatic > Freshwater > Lake | place: Tanzania: Lake... | reverse complement strand
ATCTATAATTATGCCCGATCCGATCAGCAAATTATTGAAGATGCCGGGATCACGACACATGTTGTCATCAGTGAGATACAGATATCCGGAGGAGCAGGGGCTTCAAGCCAAGATTTCGTGGAATTATATAATCCAAGCAACTCTGGCATTAACTTAAATAATTGGAATTTGAGAAAAAGGAATAACAGCGGAAATGAATCATCTCTTGTTTTAATCCAGGAAGATAAGATAATTCCGGCACATGGGTACTTTTTATGGGGAAATACCGATGGTGATTTTGCCAATAATATTGGAGCCGATGTGAGCAATGGCAACAATATTTCCGAAAATAACAGTATCGCCTTGTTAAATGCCAGTGATCAGATTATCGATCAGGTTGCCTGGGGGAGCGGAACGAATCAGTTTACAGAGGGATCCGTCATTCCTGATAATCCTGGAACCAATCAGAACCTTGAGAGAAAAGCCCGTTCTACTTCCACAGTTGATTCTATGAGCGTAGGTGGCATAGATGAGTTTAAAGGAAATAGTTATGATTCTAACAATAATACTGCTGATTTTATCTTAAGAGCCACTTCACAGCCTCAAAATAGTTCCAGTCCGGCGGAAAAACCATAGTATTTAGGTGAAGGTGGGACATTATTCCCACCCTTATCCTGAAGCCCGCAGGCTGAAGGATCTACTAAGGTACGAGATCCTTCGACTCCCCCGCCTCTGGTAGGGTCGCTCAGGATGAAGCTGGGGCAATTATGCCTCACTTTCATTTAGGTTAGTCTTGAAACATTTTTTACCGGACGCACTAGTTACTCTTGCGCTTCTTGCTGTTTTTTGCCACAATGGTAAATAATGCATCTGTTTTCAAAGAAAAAAATTCATCATTATTTTGTTCCTCACGAGTCTAATAATTATAGGGCAAGAACTTTACATCACTCTTCAATAATTTTTTATATTTTTACTCTGATAATTTTTCAGGCAGGAGTAAATTTCATTAAACATTCTCATCCTCGAATCCTTGGTTACGCTACAGATATCGCCGTGGAAAGAATTTATAGTTTGGTAAATCAAAAGCGGGCTGAAGCGAATCTGCCTCCTTTGGAACTCTCCAGCGAACTGTCAATTGCCGCAACTCAAAAAGCGGCAGATATGCTTACGAAAAATTATTGGGCTCATGTATCTCCGACAGGTGTTACTCCATGGGCTTTTATTACTTCGTCTGGATATAATTATTCATACGCAGGAGAGAATCTGGCGAAAGATTTTAACACAAGCAGAGAAGTAGTAGAAGCCTGGATGAACTCTCCAAGTCATAGGGCAAATATTTTGAAACCAGAGTACAGTGAAATCGGTCTGGCGGTTATGGATGGTACGCTTAACGGTGAGGAAACCACCTTAATAGTGCAACATTTTGGCACTAAGTCAACAAATGCTGCTGTCATATCCCAGAGTCAAACACCGTCATTATCAAGACAAGTGTCTTTACAAGATGGAATCAGTCAACCGGATAATAATCAGGCAATGCTCAATCAGCGTACCACTTCAGTGCGGCTTTCCCCCTTATCCATATCGAAGAAATTTTCACTCACTCTTACAGAGTTTCTTTTAATTATCCTTTTTATTGATAGTTTATATATCTGGCGTAGCAAGAAAATTCGAATTACAGGTCATAGTCTCGCCCATGTAATATTTTTGATAGCGCTTATTGGAGCTATGAGCGCAACAGGAATCGGGGTAATTCTATAAACATGAACAGGCATTTACATTTTCACTTATCTCATTATTTATTATTAGTATTACTGCTAAGCTTCGGAGTCGCTACGATTTTCAATTTTGCCGGTAATCAGGAGAAACAATTTTTGGCCGCGGTAATTACTTCGTTGATCTATTTCTTATGGGGAATAATCCATCATCGGCTAGAGGGTGACCTGCACCCCAAAGTTGTGGTAGAATATCTACTTATTGCCCTATTAGCGGTTCTTTTATTACGCGGGGCTATTTACCGGTAAAATAATATGAAAGGTGTAGTTCTAGCAGGAGGTTTAGGCACCAGACTCTATCCTTTAACTTTTGCTACCAATAAGCATCTTTTACCAATCTACGATCGTCCGATGGTGTTTTATCCTATTAACACCCTGGTGAAAGCAGGTATTACCGAAATTCTGTTAGTAACCAGCGGTCCGTACAGTGGGGACTTTATCCGGGTCTTGAAAAATGGAAAAGAACTGGGTGTCAAACACTTGGAATACGCTTATCAGGAAAAACCGGATGGTGGGATTGCAGATGCTCTTTTATTGGCTGAAGATTTCGCGGATAACGGTAATATCGTTGTTATTCTTGGAGATAACACTACTGATGCCAATATCAAAGAAACTGTTACCAATTTTACTTCTGGAGCAATGATTTTTCTTAAGAATATCAAAGATAAGCAACTTCTGCGCCGTTTTGGCGTTCCTGTATTTGACAGACAGGATAAGGGCAAAATAATTAAACTCGAAGAAAAACCTAAACAACCTCAAAGCAACTATGCGATAACGGGTTTATATATCTATGATAATCAGGTATTCAACTATATTCGGCAATGTAAGCCTTCCTGGCGCAATGAACTTGAGATTACCGATGTCAATAATCACTACCTTACAAAAGGGAAACTTTTCTGGGTTGAGTTAAAAGGATTTTGGTCGGATGCGGGCACCTTCGAGACGCTATATTATGCAAATAAGTATTGGGCCCTTAAAGCAGGATTATAATATGAGAAATCAAAAGATAATAGAAGGAGTAGTAGTAAAAAGATTAGTCAGACATAAAGACGCAAGAGGTTTTTTTGAAGAACTGATTAGAGCGTCTGACGATTTTTTTAAGGAAGGTTTTGGCCAGCTGTCTCATTCCTTGATGCATCCTGGAGTTATCAAAGCGTGGCATATTCATAAGAAACAGGTTGACTGGTGGTATGTGGCAAAGGGAAGTCTAAAGGTTGCCCTTTTTGATCGAAGAAAAAAATCTTTTACCTACAAACTCCTGAATGAATTTCTAATGGGAGAAAAAGGAGAAAATATTGTATTAAAGATACCCGCTGGAGTAGCACACGGCTGTAAAGCGATAGATGATGAAGCTGAACTTTTTTATGTAACTTCCAAAATTTACAATCCCAATGAAGAAGGTAGGATTCCCCATAATGATAAAGAGATAGGTTACAACTGGAATAATATTACTTCAAAAGGAAGGAATAAAACATGAGATTATTAGTAACAGGCGGATCAGGATTTATCGGGACCAACTTTATCCTCTACTGGCTTGAGCATCACCCGGAAGATTCAATATTAAATATTGACAAGCTGACTTATGCTGGAAATCCTGAAAATCTAAAAGAAATAGAGTCAAATCAAAATTATCATTTTGTTAAAGGTGATATCTGCAATGTTAAATTAATTGACAATATTATTAAGGATATTGATATTTTAATTCATTTCGCTGCCGAAAGCCATGTTGACCGGTCCATAACCGGCCCTGCTCCTTTTATTAAAACAAATATTGTCGGAACATACATTCTGTTGGAAGCAGCTTTTCGTCATGGATTAAAGCGTTTTCATCATATTAGCACTGATGAAGTATTTGGATCGCTAGAATATAATGATATGAGTAAATTTAATGAACGAACATCTTATAACCCCAGAAGTCCATACTCAGCAAGTAAAGCTGCTTCTGACCATTTAGTAAGATCCTACTGGTGTACATATGGTTTACCGATTACCATTACCAATTGTTCGAATAATTACGGTCCATATCAGTTTCCAGAAAAATTAATTCCACTTGCCATTACTAATCTGATAGAAAACAAAAAAGTACCAGTCTATGGAGACGGTTTATATATACGTGACTGGTTATATGTAACAGATCATTGTCGGGCAATAGAATCTGTTCTGCAGAAAGGTAAAATCGGAGAAACATATTGTGTCGGTGGTCTGACCAAAGATATTACCAATCTTGAAGTGATAAAAAAAATCTTAAAAATCCTGGGGAAAGGTAGAGAATGGATAGAGTTTGTTCCTGATCGTCCTGGTCATGACCGGAAATATGCGCTTGATTGGTCTAAGATCAGAAATCAGCTTGACTGGGAACCTCAATATGATTTTGATACATGGCTGGAGACGACAGTTGAATGGTATAAAAATAATCAAAATTGGTGGAGAAGATTAAAAAAAATTGAATATCATAAGTATTTCAAAGAATAATACTAATAATGAAGACACAGATAATAGGGACTGGTTTATCCGGATTGATAGGAACGAGAATAGCGGAACTTTTAGGAGATAAATACGAATTTATTGATATTAGCCTTTCAACCGGAGTAGATATCACTATTTTTGATCAAGTAATTGATAGTATCAACAGATTACCGGGTAAGACAATTCTACATATGGCGGCGAAAACCGATGTTGACGGCTGTGAGGATGAAAAAATCCTGGGAGAAGAGAGTCAATCTTGGACAGTTAATGTTGTCGGAACGCAAAATATCATTGAAGCAGCTAAAAGGCTTGGTAAAAGAATTATTTATATTTCCACAGATTTTGTTTTTGACGGGACAAAAGAATTTTATAATGAAGATGATCAGCCAAATCCCGTTAATTGGTACGGCTACACAAAATATGAGGCTGAATTACATGTAATAGCATCAGGACTAGATTACTGTATTGTCAGGCTTGCCTATCCTTACAGAGCGTATTTTCCGCCAAAGTTAGATTTTGTCAGGAGAATAATTGAAAAAGTAAAAAAAGGGGAAAAGATTATGGCATTAACTGATCATGTCTTTACTCCCACATTTATTGATGATATTGCTTTTGCCATGGATTTATTGCTGGAAAAAGATTTAACAGGCATATTTCATATTGTTGGAAGTCAGTTTCTAAGTCCGTCTGAAGCATCGGATTCCATTTTTAAGATCTTTAAATTGAAAGGTGATATCGAGACTATAAAAAGAGCAGATTATTTCAAGGATAGAGCTTTTCGTCCTTGTAGATTGGCGTTGAAAAATGATAAAATTACCAAATTAGGTATCAAAATGAGCAAATTCACCGAAGGCTTGCAGGAGATAAGAAGACAAATAAGTCCATAAATTTATTTTTGAGAATATTATTCCGCTTTGAAAACAGGGGATAACTTTATTTATGACTATTGCTGTTGTTGGACATGGATATGTTGGGTTGGTTACCGCAGCGGTCTTTGCGGATCTGGGCAATGTCGTTTGGGTAATTGGCCATACCAAAAAAAAGATTGAAAACCTGCAAAAAGGAATTATTCCGTTTTTTGAACCGGGTTTATCCGAAATGGTCAAACATAATCTTGCAGCTTACCGGCTCATTTTCACAAAGAATCTTAACCAGGGTATTCAGGATGCAAAAATTATTTTTATCTGCGTAGGGACTCCTCCTAAAAAAAATGGAGAAGCAGATTTGTCTTCTGTCTTTGAAGTGGCAAAACAGATAGGAAAAAATTTGCATCATTATGCTCTAATTGTCACGAAGAGTACTGTTCCCGTAGGAACAAATCGTAAAATTGCCCAAATTGTAAAACAATCTGCAGACAAAAATATCAGTTTTGATGTTGCGTCCTGTCCGGAATTCTTAAAAGAGGGAACCGCTATTTCCGATACTCTTTGTCCTGACAGAATTGTGTTTGGAGTTGATAATAAGTCTGCCGCGGAGTTGCTTTGCGATCTCCATAAACATATCAATGGAGAAAGAATCGTTACTGCCATAGAAACAGCGGAGATGATTAAATATGCCTCAAATGCCTTACTGGCTACAAAGATCTCATTTGCCAATGCTATTGCTTTTATCTGTGAACATGTTGCAGCTGACGCAGAGGAGGTTTTAGAAGGAGTTGGCCTAGATAAAAGGTTGGGGCGTAATTTTCTTTATCCTGGAGTCGGATTTGGCGGGAGTTGCCTGCCTAAAGACATAAAAGCTCTTGTGGCTATTGCAAAATATCATGGTTATAACTTTGAATTACTGAGAACTGTTGATAAAATCAATCAGGAAGTTAAAACGCGATTTGTAGATAAAATAGTTGCCGGACTCGGAGAAGTAAAAGGGAAGATTATAGCTGTTTTGGGGCTTTCATTTAAACCGAATACAGATGACATCAGAGAGGCACCCGCTATTGAGATTATTACCCGACTTCAGCAAAAAGGTGCCAAAATTAAAGCATTTGATCCGGTAGCGATGGGCAAGGCTACCAATGTTCTGAAGAATGTTGTCTACTGCAAAAATCCTTTAGAAGCGGCTTCAGCTGCGGATTCCTTGCTTATTTTGACAGAATGGAATGAGTTTAAACAGCTGGATTTATCAGCTATTAAAAAGGTTATGAAACAAGCATATATTTTTGACGGCCGCAATATCTATGATCCGAATAAAGTTAAAAAATTGGGATTTATTTACACTGGAGTCGGCAGGAAATAAAGAAAGGCGATAATGTCAAACATATCAAAAGAAAGAGCGCTGATTACCGGTATCACCGGTTTTGCCGGAAGTCATTTGGCTGAACTTCTGCTTAGTTACGGTTATAAAGTATCCGGTATTGTGCGGGCCCGGAGCAAAACCGATAACATTGATCATATCCGGCATAAATTGCATTTGGAGGATGCAGATTTACTGGACTCCCATAGCCTTTATTCAATTATCGGTAAAATCAAACCAAACTACATTTTTCATCTTGCCGCTCAATCATTCGTGCAATCTTCCTGGGCATCACCGGCAAATACGATGGAAATAAATATAGTTGGATCTGTGAATTTATTTGAGGCAGTAAAGAGAGTAGGATTAAATCCTGTAATTCAAATCGCTTGCTCTTCCGAAGAATACGGCTTAGTTTATCCGAGTGAGTTACCGGTAAAAGAAGACAACCCTTTACGTCCCCAGTCTCCTTATGCGGTATCAAAAGTTGCCATGGATTATCTTGGCTATCAATATTTCCAGTCGTACAAAATGATCATTATCCGTACCAGAGGATTCAATCATACCGGCCCAAGAAGGGGAGAAGTGTTTGTAACATCTAATTTCGCCAGACAGATTGCGATGATTGAAAAAGGCAAGGTAGAACCAGTTATCCACGTCGGCGATTTGACCACCGAGCGCGACTGGACAGATGTAAGAGATATGGTCAAAGGTTATTTATTGGCAGTCCAAAAAGGAAAGTCCGGCGAAGTGTATAACATTTGCTCAGAGAAGGCGATAAAAGTCGGAGATATGCTTAATATGCTTCTTTCTTACTCAAGGAAGAAAGTTAAGATTCGTCGTGATATTTCACGACTCCGGCCATCGGACGTACCCATACTTCTGGGTAATTGCAGCAAGTTTAAGAAATTGACTGGTTGGAAACCGGAGATTCCTTTTGCCCAAACCATGAAAGACCTGCTTAATTACTGGCGGGGAAGAGTTTAGTATAAGATTTTCTGATTGATGATGTTACAAAGTAATGAACAATAATGGACACAACAACAGAATGTATTGTTTCGGGTGGTGCGGGATTTATTGGATCTCATCTTTGTGATGCCTTAATTGCTAGAAATTACAAAGTCTATTGCATAGATAATTTAATTACAGGCAGCAAGAAAAATATTCAGCATCTTGTTTCTAACTCCCGTTTCAGGTTTATTCTTCACGACATAAGCAAACCTTTTGCCAAAAAACAAAGTATCCGGCTTCGCAATCTGAAGTTTCTGTATCATCTGGCTTCTCCGGCAAGTCCGCCGCAATACCGGAAGTATTCAATAGAGACATTGTTAGTTAATTCTTTTGGGACATACTATATGCTGGAATTGGCCAAAAAAAATAAGGCAAGGTTTCTTGTTGCCTCTACTTCCGAAGTATACGGCGATCCCCTTAGGCATCCGCAGAAAGAGACTTATTTCGGAAACGTTAATCCGGTAGGCGTCAGATCTTGCTATGACGAGGGAAAACGTTTTGCCGAAGCAATTACCATGGAATACGTGCGCAAGTTCGGTCTGGATTGCAGGATAATAAGAGTCTTTAATACCTATGGTCCGAGAATGAAACGGGAGGATGGCCGGGTTATTTCCAATTTCATTAATCAAGCGATTTCCGGCAAACCTTTAACACTATATGGAGATGGTTCACAGACCCGGTCATTTTGCTATATTTCTGATATGGTTGCCGGCATAATATTGGCTATGGAAAAGGAGAAATTTAAAGGAGAAGTGGTAAATTTAGGTTATCCTGAAGAATATACAGTCAAGGATATTGCCCGAATTATTTTGCACCTTACCAATTCTTCATCTGTAATAAGACCTTGCAGTAAACCAGAAGATGATCCTGCCCAAAGGAGGCCGGAAATTACAAAAGCCATAAAATCTTTAGGCTGGCAGCCTACGATAACACTTCAGGAAGGTTTAATAAAAACAATAGGTTATTTTAACAGTCTATGAAACTGGTACATATAATTCCTACATACAATGAAAAAGAAAATATAGGACAAATGATTGAAATCCTGGAAAAGTTAGGGAAAAATTATCCCCAATGGAAAACGGAGATCCTTATCGTAGATGATTATTCGCCTGATAGAACTGCCGATATTGTAAGAAACTATCAGAAAAAATTTTCCAATGTTCATCTAATCAGCAAAAAAAAAGAAGGTCTCGGCCGGGCTCTTATTGAGGGTTATGAGTATGCGCAGAGAAAACTGAAAGCCAATGTGATAATTCCTAATGATGCTGATTTTCAATGGGATCCGCGTGATTATCCCAAATTAGTAGAGAAAATACAGGCAGGATTCGATGTGGTTATTGCTTCAAGACATGTTCCTGGAGCAAAAGTAATTGGTTGGAATTGGTTCAGGAAGTTAAACCATGATATTTCTAACTCACTGTTGGCTTTTTGGTTGGCTGGCGTTCATGAGGTGGCTGATCACGCAGGTAACTTTAAAGCGATTAGAGTGAAGGGAGTGCTGGATGAAGTTCCGCTATCCAGAATGGAAAATGTTGGATTCTCATTCCAATTACATATACTTTATGAACTTTCAAAAGTAGGGGCAAAATTCACCGAGGTCCCGGTAATTTTTAAAGAAAGAAAATCCGGTCAATCAAAGATAGGATTTAACCGTTATTATCTTCGTGACGTGCTAGAATACATAAGAAGCAGCATTTTGATTCGTCTCGACAGATCAGCAAGGTTTTTTAAATATTGTCTTGTCGGGTTAATTGGCTTTGTTGTCCAATCGCTTATCTCAAAATTCCTGATATTTTTAACTGTAAATCCAGGTATTGCTGTTTCCTGCGGTGCCGAAGGAGCAATTGTTTCAAATTTTATTTTTAATAATCTCTGGACTTTTAAACACAAGCGAATTATCGGGTCAAATATTATAAATAAATTCATTCAGTTTAACATGGTTTCTGTCGGATCAGTTATTATTCAAGGGATAATAGTCGGAATCGGCACTTTTGTATTTGGCGTCTCCAGCTGGTTCTTTTTTATGGTGGGAGCTATTGTATTTATAGTAATTCCTTATAGTTTTTTTATGTATAATCGGTACATTTGGAAAACTCACAAATGAGAACTACAAATCCTCTAAAAAATCAAAAATATTTATCCATATTTATATTAATTTTCATTCTTCTTTTGGGAGCATTTTTCAGACTGTACAGAATTAGAGAATATATGATTTTTTTAGGAGATGAAGGTAGAGATGCATTGATAGTAAAAAGAATTATTATTGACCACAAGTTCACTCTTCTGGGACCCATTACAAGCGTCGGGTCAATGTATATGGGTCCTATTTATTACTACTTCATGGTTCCTTTCTTGTGGTTATGGCATTTTGATCCTGCAGGTCCGGCGGTGATGGTGGCTCTTTTTTCTATTGCTGCTATTTTTCTTTTATATAAACTGGGAAGCGATTTTTTCCATCCGTTTACTGGTCTTGCCTCCGCATTTCTTTATGCCATTTCTCCTTTTACTATTTCTTATGGAAGATCTTCCTGGAATCCTAATATCGTCCCCCTTTTTTCTCTACTGGTGATCTATTCAATACTTAGGTCACTGGTAAAACACCATTATAACTGGTTAATCATTGCCGGATTGTCTCTTGGAGTTCTTTTTCAACTTCATTATGCTACATTTATCTTCATACCAGTAGTGGTTATTTGTTTCCTTTTTATAAGAAGCAGGATTCCCCTGCGTAATATTTTATACGGTTTTTCCGCTTTTATTCTGTCTTATGCGCCTTTTTTACTCTTTGAGCTTAGGCATCAGTTTGTAAATACCAAAGGTGTATTAAGATTCATTTTTGAACCAAAAAATGGATCAGATACACAGACTTTTTTCACCTTCATAAACGCTATAAGTGATATTACAGTAAGGATTTTTTGGAGACCAATAATAATTGAAAATGCTCTATTGACTAAGGTCTTTATACTTGCATTAATTATTGTTTTGACGGTGGCATGGAAAAAACTGTGCATAAAAAGGGAAAATTGCCTTAGCGTCAAGGTTTTGATTCTCTGGCTGGGTGTAGGGATATCATTATTTGGCTGCTATCAGGGGCCGATATATGATTACTACTTCTTATCCTTTTTTGCAGTTCCCTTTATTTTAACTGGTTTGGGAATTTTCATGATCTGGCAAAATTTTCCCATGGGAAGGGCAATTGCCTTAATTATTCTTGTTATATTAGGCTATTTTAATCTTAAAAGTAGTCCCCTTTGGTCGGAACCAAACAACCTAGTCAAAAATACACAGGAAATTGCCAGATTTGTCTTTGAAAAAACTCAAGCCCGACCTTATAACTTTGCCTTAATCGCAGGGAAAAATTCTGATCATGCCTATCGATATTTTTTAGAACTTTGGAAAAGACCACCTGTAATTATCGAAACACCTGCTAATGATCCTCTGCGCAATACCGTTACCACTCAGCTATTCGTTGTTTGTGAAGAAAAAATATGTCAGCCGCTTGGACATCCGCTATGGGAAATTGCCGGTTTTGGACGGGCAGAAATTGACGAAGAATGGCAGGTATCTACTGCAAGAGTTTTTCGTTTAACTCATTTTCGTCAGTAATAAAATGGATACAGTATACATTTCAATAGTAATTCCTTGTTTTAATGAGGAACGGAATATCCGTTTAGGAACGCTTGAAAACGTAGCTCATTTCTTAAAGAAAAAGAAATATAGCTATGAAGTAATATTGGTGGATGACGGGAGCACCGATGAGAGTTTAAAGCTGATTGGTAATTTCATCAATGAGCATCCAAAAGTCAGACTGATAAAAAGAGTCCATCAGGGGAAAGCTGCAGCGGTGATAAGCGGTATGTTAGAGGCAAAAGGTAAATATATTCTTTTTACCGATTTGGATCAGGCAACTCCGATATGCGAGCTTGACAGATTATTACCTCTATTCACCCAAGGATATGAAGTAGTAATAGGTTCAAGGAATACTAAACGTCGGGGGGCTCCCTTTTTGCGTCTTGCCATGGCGAGAGGATTTATGATTATCAGAAACCTGATCCTGAACCTGGGAATTGCCGATACGCAGTGCGGTTTTAAGGCCTTTACCAAAGAAGCAGTCCGGCAGATTATTCCTCGTCTCAAATTGCATGGCCTAAAGAATTCTGCTCGCGGGTCTACGGTTACAGCTGGTTTTGACGTAGAACTTTTGTATATTGCCAAGCTGCTTAGATTTAAAATTGCTGAAGTGCCGGTAGAATGGTATTATCAGGAAACCCGCCATGTTTCTCCCATAAAAGACTCCTGGGAAGGGTTAATTGATCTGATAAAGATCCGTTGGATGAATATCAAAGGAGATTACAAAATCTGTCAGATTTGAAATGGATTATCCGGACTATGAAACTTAATAAGTTCGGGATTATTCTGTGCTTTTATTTCACCAGTTTAATCATTTTGGTCGTTTATTCTTATTCACAGATCGATCTTAATCTGACCCTTTCTTCTAATTATCTATATCAAACTTTTCAAAAGCAGTTAATATATCTTGGTTATTATAATCGGCCATTTTCCACATTAATTTATCTACTGCTTTTGTTAATGCTTTATGCTTTCTATTTTTATATATTAGTTTCAGCGATTCGACACAAACTTATTTTCAAACAGGCCATCCAATTAATAATTGTCAGTGCTGTAATTGTATTTTTTTCTTACCCGGCTTTTTCTCATGATATATTCAATTATATGTTTGATGCCAGGATTGTGACAAAATATCATCTCAATCCATATTTATACTCTGCAATGGACTTCCCCAACGATTTATGGACTCGCTTCATGCACTGGACACATCGTGTCTATCCTTATGGACCGGTTTGGCTTTTGATTACTTTACCTTTTTCATTTTTCGGCTTTGGCAAATTTGTTTTCACCCTTTGTCTTTTTAAGCTAATGTTTGTTTTTTTTCATCTAGGAAACACCTTTTTGATAAGTAGAATATTGAAAAAAGTTAATCCGAATAGAGAATTATTAGGCATAGCTATTTATGGATTAAACCCTCTTATTCTAATCGAGTCTTTAGTTAGTCCCCATAGCGAAGTAGTGATGCTGTTTTTTCTTCTGGTTGCCACCAACACCATGGTCAGCCAAAAAAATCATTTTTCAAAAATTATTTTCCTCCTTTTTTCAGTTGGAATAAAATTTACTACTGTTATCTTGGCGCCCTTCTTCATTTTTTCAGAGCGGATTAGCAAAAAGTGGAGAATTGATACAATATTCAGGATGCTTATTATATTTCTAACATTGCCTTTAATATTTCAAATCTCAATCCGTGAACCATATCCTTGGTATTTTATTCCCTTTATCGGTTTGAGCGCATTGATCCCCGAAAGTAAAAATATTAATGTATTGATTATTTCTATATCTATTGGTGCATTATTAAGGTATGTA
>Ga0194125_10010174_pt1 | contig 12894 bp, 15 predicted proteins | sample TA2KigC250mmetaG_FD_148626 | JGI IMG/M metagenome (GOLD analysis project Ga0194125, IMG submission 148626) | Freshwater microbial communities from Lake Tanganyika, Tanzania - TA2015034 Kigoma Deep Cast 250m | ecosystem: Environmental > Aquatic > Freshwater > Lake | place: Tanzania: Lake... | reverse complement strand
TTCCTCATGAGTAGGTGACATTTAGGTTCAGGAACCCTACCCAGCTGCTTTGGACTTCCCTACACTGCACGTAAGGTGTCGTCACAAGTACGCTTCCACCCCTTTACGAGTTCAGTACTCTGCTACGAGTTCATACGGCTTTGATACGAGTTCAACTTCAGGCTTTACGAGAATGACGCCCCTTTTCAAACGGCTATGTAACGAGAACAACTGCTTCACGCGATATGAGGGTGCCCATGTCATACACAGCATCGTCGTAGCGCGCTGATCCTTGCTTATGGTGTTCGCTTATGCTCATTTCGGTGCACCGAAATAGGAAATGGGGGTTACCTCTTGTTGCCTCGGAGATTGTTTTGCCGATCCTGTGACCGCTGCTGTTGCTTCTGCCGATTCTGTTGAGCAGTTGCAGAAGGCGGCGGCGTAGCCAGGCAGTGGCGGACTAGCTCCAGATCTATGTTATACTTGCATTTGCGCGTGATGCGTGTGCTATCATCCCCTCCCTTCGTGTTTAACCAGTTCGGCGACTGTGAGGGCGCCATGCTGCGGCCGGGTAACGTTCGCAGCGCCCATAACTGGCGGGAGGTGCTGGAGCCCATCATTATCCGCCATAAGCGGGCTGTGGTGCGCCTCTACTTCCGGGGAGACGCCGCCTTCGCCAGTCCGGAGATCTACGAATATCTGGAGGAGCATGGCTCTCTCTATGCCATTCGGCTTCCCAGCAATGAGGTGCTGGATCTCCCTCTCCAGCACCTCATGAAGCGGCCGGTATGCCTGCCAAGACACCGGCGGCGACTTTTCCTTATCTCCACCGCCAGAGGGGATCATGCTGTATCCAAGCCTCAAGAGCCTAAGAGCGATGGCGAAGGGATCGACCCTAACGCTCGTACTAGCTTCCATTTCGTTCTCCTCTGGGCTTAGCGGCTTCAGAGAGCATCCGCTCTAGGGCTGCTTTGGGAATCAGAATCCGTTTCCCCACACGAATGTGGGGAATCTCGCCTCGGTGCACGGCAGCAAAGACGCTAGACTTGCTCAGTCCCAGCACACGGGCCACCTCCCTCATGTTGAGGGTCAACTTTTCCTGTGACATGACAATCACCTTCCTTCGATCAAATAATAAAGGGGCGCAAGAAGGAGATACCCATGTTCATCTCCTTCTTGCGCCCCTTTAGGCTTCTGTCCCTAGCTTGGGCTCTTGTCCCTACCGGGGCTGTGCCCCTTTAGGCTCCTTATCCCTATTGGGGCTGTTATTCAGGTGTTGGACTATCTGTCACCCCGTCCAAAGCTTACCTTACCACGATGCAGGGGCCTTGTCAAGTCCTTGGCAAGTAGAATACAACAACTACAACCTGCCCACGCCATTTCGGTACTTGATAATACATAGCACGAGTGCTATAATAGGCATATGTTCTTGACCACCAGGCAGGCAGCCAAGAGACTGGGTATCTGCGAACAGAGAGTGAGACAGTTGATCTACGAAGGCCGGCTAAAGGCGGTGAAGATCGGCGGCCATAACCTCATTGCTGAGGAGGACTGTCACTACGAGAGGAAGCGGGACTATCCAGTAAAGCCAAAGGGGGATGCACGATGAGGGACCACATAATCAAGCGGTACAAGAATAGCTACACGGAAGCTATCCCAGGGAGGTAAGAAGGTGAAAGGGTCAATACGCCAGAAAGGTAAGCGCTCCTGGCAACTTCAGGTCTACACGGGTACCGGGCCAGACGGCAAGCCTCGCCGCCACTTTGAGACTGTTCACGGCCGCAAGGGTGACGCACAAAAGAGGCTAAATGAGCTATTGGTCAGCCTAGAGAAGGGCATACCTGTGCCTTCAGGCCGCCTCACAGTAGCAGAGCATCTTCATAATTGGCTAGAAGGATATGTCAAGACCAACTGCTCTCTGCGCACATTGGACGGTTACCAGTCCATCATAGAGACTCACCTGGTACCGTCTCTAGGCCATATTCAACTAAAACACCTTCACCCTCAGACTATTCAAAGTTACTATGGCCAGGCTTGCGAACGGTCATCCCCCCGGACTGTGGCAAAACATCATCGGCTGCTATCCCAAGCACTGAAATATGCCGTGCGTCAAGGCTATCTGGGCCGCAATCCCTGCGAGCTTGTGGATCCACCGTCATGGAAGGGGAAGCCGATGCGGACACTGATACAGGCCGAAGTCAAAGTGCTTCTCGAGGCGGCAGAGGGCAGTTACTATTACCCTGTGATCTACACGGCCTTAAGTACGGGGCTTAGACAGGCTGAACTACTAGGCTTAAGGTGGAGGGATGTTGACCTCGATATGCTATCACTATCGGTGAGCCAGGTGCTATACAAACGCCGAGGTATATGTCAGTTCAAAGAGCCTAAGACAACCCACAGCCGCCGCCGCGTAGCCATGACCCCTAAGCTGTCCCTATTCTTGGGGGGATACAGGACAGAGAGAGAAGCGATTTGCCGTAGACTAGGAAAAGAGCTTGGTTTGGACGACCTTGTTTTCCCCAGTATTCTGGGTAAGCCATTAGACCCGTGTGTGCTAACCCATAACTTCACCAGAATAGTCAGGAAGGCGGGCCTCGAGAATGTCCGCTTCCATGATCTGAGGCATACCTTCGCTTCCCTTATGTTACAGCGTGGGGCAAAGCCAAAGGTTATCAGTGAAGCACTCGGGCACTCCAGCGTGGCGTTTACAATGGATGTCTACAGTCATATAATTGAAGGGATGCAGGCGGACGCTATGGCTTTATTGGATGAAGTTTTACCGGCGGGGGTATTTCAAAGAAATAACGCCAATTTAACGCCATGTTTTGGCAACTTAGCTTCAGAGCCGAGGTAGCTCAGGTGGTAGAGCAGCGGACTGAAAATCCGCGTGTCAGCAGTTCGACTCTGCTCCTCGGCACCAAAGACAGAAGGGGTGCTCCTGAGAGCCTCCTTCTCGCAGGGCGCCTGAGCGGAAGTAGTTCAGCGGTAGAACGCCTCCTTGCCAAGGAGGAAGTCGCGGGTTCGAATCCCGTCTTCCGCTCCAAGAAAGTAGGAAAGCTTCCGATCAGCCCTGCGCAGTCCCTCAGCCCCTCAACTGCGCCTCTTGATGACGTGTACCGCCGTGGCTTTGAAGCTGGCGTAGACGCGTCTGCCGATAGTGAGTTGTAGCTCCTGGGCTGATCTGGTAGTCAGTACGCCCAGTAGAGGAAAACCGCAGTCAAGCTCGATTCTAGCCAGCGGCCCTACGGCAATCATCTTGCTGATGCTTCCCTCAAACACGTTCCTGGCACTGCCTGCCTCTCTGGTCAGAGCAAAGGTGATATCCTCAGGTCTGGCACAAACATGTACTTTCTCACCTACAGCACAGTCTGAAACTGCCTGGATCGTATTCCCATTGATATCTATTGTTGCCAGGCTATCGTCCTTTTCCACTATGATACCGGCCAAAATATTTTCCACCCCGACGAACTCAGCCACCTCTTTGCTCTGGGGCGAACAGAAGACATCGTTGGGGTTGCCTACCTGTAGCAGTTGACCGTTGATAAGCACCCCGATCTTGCCAGCAAGGCGCTGACCCTGAGGCATATCGTGGGTAGCCATAATCAAGGTGGTCTTCTGTTCAGCGATAATCTTTTCCAAGACAGCTTCTATTTTGGACGCCGAAACCGGGTCCAGATTGGCCGTGGGTTCATCCAGGATGAGCACCTCTGGTTCGGTGACCAGGGCCCGGGCGATAGCCACCCGCTGCGTCTCACCTCCGGAAAGGGTCCTGGCATCTCTATTCTTATAGTCAGCCATACCCACTAGTTCCAGGACGCTGTCCACTTTTCGACGGATAACCTCTTTCTTCTCATGCCTCCACTTCAGACCGCAAGCGATATTGCCATAGACATCCATGGTGAAGACCGCTGGCTTCTGCTGCACGTAAGACATGCGGCGACGCGCCTCCAGCCTGCGATGCCCAGAACGAGTAACATCTACGCCGTCGAAGAATACCTGACCAGACGCTGGCGTATCCAGAAGATCCAGCAACCTGAGCAGTGTTGTTTTGCCTGCACCAGTCGGGCCAATCAGAGCGAAGGCCTCGCCTTTATTGATGCGTAGGTCTATCCCTTTCAGGACATATCGGCCATCGTATTCTTGTCCCAGGCTGGTGGCTTCTATCAAAGGCATTATGCGGGTTCCTATCTCTGCTGGAGCCGGTTCAAGACCACATTTATTACGAGCGCAATTAGAATCAGTATTATCCCCAAGGCCATGGCCAACTCTGTGTTGCCCATTTGAGTCTGGAGCATCATATCGGTGGTGAGGGTGCGGGTATATCCGGCAAAATTGCCGCCAACCATATTGGCTACCCCCACCTCGGCGAAGGCACGACCAAATCCCATGACCACTGACGCCATTATGGCAAACCTCGCTTCCCTTATAGTGATAAGGGCTGCTTGGAACCTGCTGGCGCCGAGGGAGGTGGCAGTTTCCGACACCGCCTTGTCTACCCCGCTCAGTGCAGAGATGATGAGTCCGAGCATCACCGGCGCAATCAATATTACCTGCCCCAGTACCATTGCCGTCGGGGTAAGGAAGATACCCAGCCCTCCTAGTGGCCCAGCCTGGGAGAAAATGACAAAGATGAGAAGGCCGACAGTAACGGTAGGCAAACTATACAAGGTTTGTATGGTACTTATCAGGAATCTCTTGCCTGGAAAACGCCGGAAGTGGATCAAACTGCCAAGAGGCAGACAGAGCAAAGCTGTGGCGGCACAGGATATCGCCGCTATGCTCAGCGATACCCTGGTAGCATCCATAACCTCACGGTCGAGGGTGACGATGAGGTGCAGCGCCTTTACAAAGGCGTCCCACAGTTCGCCCAAGGTACTCTAAACTCTCCTATCTTGCTAAGACGTAGGCTCGGGTTCCCCAACACAGGGGGTGAACAAGGCTTTGCCATAGTCCTTGAGGCCATACCTGCCGATTAGCTCCTGTATGTCAGGCGAGGTGATGAAGTTTAGCAGGTTAGTGGCCATTTCCTGTTTGCTGCTTTTGGTACAGACGAGGACGGAGTAGACATTCAAGAGAATGCTACCCTTGTCCACAATGGGTGTCAGGTCGAGCCTGCCCTTGTAAGCCAGGAAAGTGCCTTCATCGGTCAGGGTATAGGCCCCTAGTTCGCTGGCCTTGAGGAGGGTGGGCCCCATGCCACTTCCTGAGTCGATGTACCATGATCCGGAAGTTCTGACTGCTTCGTAGTCAGTATACCCGGCGCTCTTCCAGATGGCCTTTTCTTTGCTATGCGTCCCCGATGCATCCCCCCGGGAGACAAACTTTCCGCTGCCGGGGTTGTCGTGGAGCTTCTTGAACGCTTCTTCTGGAGTCAGTCCCTTGAGACCTGCCGGATCGTTTTCCGGCCCGACAATAAGGAAATAGTTATAAGCAAAGGGGACCCGCTCCACACCGTATCCGTCAGCAACGAACTGCAACTCGTCAGCCTTGGAGTGAACGGTAAGGACATCCACGTCCCCTCTCCGGCCGTATTCCAGGGCGATGCCAGAGCCGGCATACAGTATGTCCAGTTCGACATCGTACTTTTTCTCGAACATCGGCTCCAGATAGCCCCACAGGCCGGTGTCATAAAGACTGGTGGTCGTCGCCACGCGAAGCCTGCCTTTTGGTGTCAGCAATCCCTCCCCATCCCCTCCTCCGCAGCCGATACTGCCAACTACCAGGCCGAGAAGTGTCAAAACAGCCAAAACAACAAGGACTGCTTTTCTCACAATTTCACCTCCATATATCCATAGGCTAGACACTTGAACCGAAGGAAAGACACATCTATGGTTTCTATGGTGGTGCCCGGTATAGCGCAAATCCTATCCTGACCATATTCCTCCTTTCTAAATACGAGAGGTGTCGCCGTTTCCGGCGATACCCTACCGGCCAGCCTCCATAGGTTAGCCCCTTAGGAGGGAAGGCTCGGAGGATTCCATTGCCAATTACTTCAGTTGTAAAAGGTCGTAGCCCCCATTTGGGAAGCATCATAACCGCCAGCGTCGGTTACCACCTTCCTGAAATCATGGCTGGCAACTATCTGCAGGAGAGGCGACAGGAGTCGGCTCCTGTAGTTTGCCACCGGGATTACCAGGTCATACCTTTCTCTTAACAAGGGTAGGAAACCGGTGCTGCACTGACGGGCAGCCGCCTCAATACCCAGCCCAACATCAGCCTCTCCCCGGGCGATAGCGGTCGCCACAGCGAGATGCGTATCCAGTTCGTGTTCGTAGCCTTTCACCTCGGAGGGCACGATGCCCTGCTGGCGCAGCTTGAGATCCAGGAGCACGCGGGTCCCTGATCCCTTCTGACGGTTGGCCAGGGCGACGTCGGGACGCCTCAGGTCTTCAATCCCCCTGATCTGCTTCGGATTGATGCTGGCGAACATGAGACCCTGGATGCGATAGGCCAGATGCACGATGGCCACCTCTCGGCCCGGCAGGATGTGTTTCACATAGGGATAGTTATACTCACCTGTTTCCTCGTCCAGTAGATGGATGCCTGCCAGGTCTGCCCTCTCCTCCTGAAGAGCGATGAGGCCGCCAAGACTGCCAGCATAGCTGACCTCAACTCCAGTGTCCGGGGTTTCTAGCTGAAGCTGATTCACCAGGAGGTTAAGTGCTAGGTCGTGACTGCCAACTATAGCGATGGTACTTCGGGTATCAACCTTGGTCTTCCGGCTGCGGGAGGTTGCTGCTTCACTCTGACGCTCCTCGCACCAGCGAGCCAGGTGAAGGGAGAAGGCTGCCCCGATCTCTTCCGGGCGATAACCCAGGCTTAAGGCCTCCAGAATGTGGCTGCTGACCAGATTCGAAAGGCGCTCCTGGCGCATCTTGAGCACACGGGGATCGTCGGCCCCGGCTGACACCAGGGTGCCCCTACCGCGCCGCGAGGCTATGATGCGCTCTTGTTCCAGTTCCAGGTAAGCTTTGACCACCGTACCAGGGCTGACGTGCAGCGAGCGGGCGAGTTCCCTCACTGTTGGCAGGCGTCCGCCCGGCTGAAGCTCCGCAGTGGCCACAAGTTGTTTGACTTGTTGTACGATCTGCTTATACAGCGGTGTCTGAGAGCTATCGTCCAAATGAATGTCAATCATGCTCGTTGCTAATTGTGCTAGTGCAAATATAACAAATTCTTTGCGGAAAAGCAACTACCTGGAGACGGTTTACTGCATTGAGGCGGATTATGCGATTTCGTGATAGATTTGACGTCGGCGGTAAGGCTCAGGGTATCTGTACAAGTGCTCGAGAACGAACTGGGCGGCACATATGGCAGGCTGGGGACGAACGATTGCAGCCTGGTCATGCTTATCTTGCTTAGTAGTGGTTTGTCATGATATAGTCAAACCGGAGCTAGTGACAGGTCCTTTGGATGGTTCGACGAAGGTGAAAATGATGCGATAGGGATCTAACCTCATACTAGGAGGCGACTACATGAATGTCAAACCCCTCTGCCCGAGGTGTAATCTCAGTGTTTCGACTAGGCCGCTAAAATCCTGGAAATACACCAAGAATTACGAGGTCGAACGATACGAATGCCAAGACTGCAAACTGAGGTTCAATGTCTACCGAGGGCCAAAGACGTATACAATTCCTAAGGGCAAATCGAAAAGTTGAGCCTGTAGTGATCTGACAGTCCGGTTGTTAGGTGATCTGTGAAAACAGACAAAACAACAATAGTCGATCTATTCGAGAAGCGGAGACGTTACCTTGTTCCTATCTACGGAAGTGCTGCGACAGCGACACATGGAGCGAATATACGATTGTTGGACGTAGGTATCTTAGCGGGTCTGGCATCAGAGGTATGGCAGTATTGTAAAGATACCGTGAAGGAATAATCGTGAAGGAATCTTTGGGAGTTGTGTTGACGGCGTCTAGCCAATATGAGGTTTGGTGCGACAAGCCCAGTGATAAGGATCTGGTGAGAGCTTTTTCGAGGGTTTCAGCCTTCTGGAGCAGGATTTCATCAGTTCAGATTATCCCGAATATGTCTCGAGAAAAACTGGTTGCCAACCCACGATTGGCAGCGATAGCACCACTACTTGACTATGACAGGCCGGACATGATCATAATGCTGGGAGGCCGTCCAGTTCTGGTGATCGAGATCACTGAACATGGTTACACAGGCGACAACCCACTGCAAAGGTTTGCGAGGCTCGCGAGAGCGGCAGAGATGGGTATTCCATCGATTCATTTTACTCCATTTGCCCGAACTAGGTATGACGAGATGCTTTATACAGACAATCCCACTAGTGCGAGGAAGGTATCTTCAAGACTGTTTGAAGGTTTTCTGAGGTTGACGAGAGTCTATGGCGTGCCTGTGGTAGCAATGGACTGGGCGGTATCGAGACAGGGCCTGCCGATTAGGCCGAGTAACGACAATGAGATTCGCCAGATCTATGGCGAGGTTATTGACTATGCAGAACATCTATGTGAACACGATGGCGAACATGTACTCCATGGCGAAAGTATCCTCAACTGCCAGGTAATCGCGAGAGCAATAGAAGCGACAAAGAAAAAGGCGGCTCAGAGCAACGTCTTGGAAAGTGAAATCCGAATAGAGAATGTTCCGTACCCGCGCGTGTGTCAACTTGTATCCGAGCCGAAGAGCATTGTCGATTTGATAGGATCTGACTATTTCATGAAAGGCAAGGATCACAAACTAGTGGCCCTCCGGGCGATAGAGGATTCGGTGGTGGAGTCAGTAGAGACTCCGGGTGGCCTTCTTGATGTATCATCCGCAAGAGCTGACGTTGGTCGGTTGCTACCGGCACAGTTCGGAGAAAAGGCGTGGCTGGTATTCTATTCCGGGTATGAGTGGCGCAGCCAGCCAAACGGCGGGATTGTTGTCAATACAGAAATACTATACTGTCGAAGCGAGTTTGGGAAAACGGTGAGGGACAGGAATCAGTACCTTGTAGTTGTTTGGCCACGTGTGTTCTGGAATAGAAGCCATCCACGCAGGATTGCTCTGCTCCGCGAGCTAGAAGCCTTCGTCGATTCTAGCCAGACTACAAGACTGGGGCAGCTCATTGTTCAGAAGCGGATTGCACGGGGAATACCGCTTGATCACCCCAACTATGTGGCATACAATGCTGATTCGATCGGTACCTGGGCGGAGGGTGGGGAGGCTGGACGTATATATCGGAACTACTGTGACCTCATTATTCTGAATGATCGAGTATTGCTTGGTAACCACTGGAAGATGTGAGAGCACCTTGGGAGCGTAGTGGACTTACCTGACACTACTGAAACAGAGATACATAACCTTCTTCGTCAAAGGCTGTCGAACATCACCGGTGTGAAGCTTCTGGGATGGAACCCACCCAATGCCAAGACCTATGGGCTTCCAAATATTCTCATTCCAAAGTTCCGAGAGCAACGGAGAGCAGGTTCCGATCGCGTGGACGCGTGCATGACTTATGAAGATGTGCTGATACTGACTGAGATTAAGGCTGCCAGCTCTGAGATGGTTGCCGACATCGCAAAGCTGCGACGAATCTACTCATACTGGGACTTGCTGGGCATAACGCAGATACTGACCAGGCAGGGGATAAGATTCAGTCCGATCCCAAGGGCCGTCGTTCCGGCTATCGCGTTTGGGACACTCGACAGCTCGCTGCCGCAAGATTTTCTATGTTGGCATGTCCAGCCTGGAGTATATAGACAAATAGCGGGCGTGCAGATTCCTGAGAAGGACGCCGAGGTACTTCGAAGACTCAGGGCTGCTTTCGAAAGAACACAAGATAATCCTGAGATGTAACCTTGTCCTCGCGAGCCGAGCGATGATATGATGCCTGTTGAAAGCGGACACCGCGCTCTATTGATTCGCACACTGTCAAATCGGGGATGCGTCTGGCGGCCAGCGAGCAGATGTCATTCATCACTGGTAGGCGTTCATCACGGAAAGTAGAGTTGTTCACCACCAGGCAGACTTTATGGCCCGGCTTTAGTATCCTGCTGGCTTCAGCTAGTACCGTCACGACATCTTCTATATAGCGCCCATATAGGCTGATGTTGGTAGTCTTAAAGCCATCCTCGATCTCATGGGCGGCTATGGATTCTCTGTTAGCTCCATACCATTCGAGCTCAAAACGTAGAACGTCTGACGAGTACCTGTAAAGAGCAAAATAAGGTGGATGAAAGATTACCAAGCCAGCACAGTTCTCTGCGAGAGACGTCTGACGGGCGTCTTGGCAGAGGACCTGGACATCTGTGCATCTCGCCAGCCATCGCAGCTCACGCATTTTCATGATCATCATGTTTGCCCTTTCGACAAACATTCTCTTGACATCAGGAACCCGGTCATGCTTGATGTGGAACAGTCGGCCTGGCGTGGGTGAACTATTGGAGGAGCGCCTGAGAATGGAGAGGAACGCCACCATGAAGAAGTCGCGAAGTTGGCTATCTTCAACCCTCTGGATCACGTACTTGAGTTTCGCCAGCTCCAGCTGCACCTCAGGAAGAAACCAGTAGTCGACATTTCTGAATTTGGGGATCATCGACGCAAGATTATTGCAAGACAGAGGCAGTCCATCTTCGGAGATTAGATTTAGAACATCTCGAAGTGCCTTTTCATCTATGAGTGTTGTCTTAACCTTCGACACGAGCGTTGCAACCGGGTTGATATCAATTCCAATAGAATGATGGCCAAGTAGCATCGACTCTACCAAAGAGGTCCCACATCCGCACATAATATCAACAATGTCTCCTGGGCCCGGGTACTCGGTACCTTTGCGGATTATGAAACGGATGACAGCTGGCGGCAGCTTGCCAAAATAGCGAAAGTACGCGTGAGTGGCATAATTTCCGTTCGCGTTCGTATCGTTGAATTCCATTCGTTGCATTGACAACCTACTTCCTAAACACGAGAAGGTGTTGGGCTCTCATTCTGCGATTCAGGGTCCACCCAGTGTTGTTGTTGATCCGGTGTTGGATTTCCCTCACCAAGTGCAGGTTCAGGTCTGAAGCAAATTCCTTGGTTATAGCTCCCATGGGAATTCTTACGTAGTCAATATGGCCATCGCCAATAACTACACAGACGTGCCCACCATTCACCGTTACTTGGGACGCCTGATCAAGAATTCCGTGCCAACCTGTCAGATACTTCCTCAACCCGTCCGGCTCATGGACATAGCTTCCTCTGCAGCGTAGCTCTCTCTTCCAGATGTCACGGTGGTGATAGCCCATCCATGCTAATGGAAGCTGAACAGATTCAGAAAAGGCGGTGTTGCTAAGATAAGGAGGGTGGATAACCACCATGCCTATACTCTCTGGCTTCAACCCAAGAGACATGGCATCGTTTTCAAGTACTTGAACCCTGGGCGCAGGAAGAGTGACAAGTACTCTGTTCACTAGCCTCATCTTGCGCACCCTTGATGCGAATGTCGCGAGAACTGGTTTGGGTTGTTTGCCTTCGTGAATCTCCGTGTTCATCTTCTTCACATTTGCCAAAGACACGTGCCTCAACATGCCTAAGAACGCGAGACGACCAAAGTTAGCTACACGAGGATCGACGATTTCACCAATCATATTCCATAGGATACTCAACTCGTTGAGAGCAGTCTCAGTGAAAAACTGCTCGTTCCCAAATAGGTTTCGCAGCCGTGCGGAGTCTAGGAATTTCGACGACATGGATTGACCAAACGAAAACATTGTAGGAGTGCCTAACTCACCTGCGGCTCGTTGTATGAGGCTGTCAATTGTGGGCTCTAGTATTTCCACAGGTATAGGGGTCGTAGCTACTCGACTGGCAAGCACAGCTACAGGGTTTACATCCATCCCTATCGCGGGGATTTCATTATACCACGCCTCGATCAAGCTAGTGCCGCCTCCACACATAGGATCAAGCATAGGTACCTCGCGCACTGCGTATTCAGCCATAAGAGCAGCTGCAATTTGAGGAGGAAACTTGCCGATATACCGAAAATAGTCATGCGACAAGTAGCGGCTGTTCACAGCATGGGGGATTTCCCACACCTCTAAGCCATCCTCGTGAGTTATCTGTAGCCCGTCGACCTTCTTAGTCACGCGGTACACCTTTCCAAGTTCGGTCGAGTCTTTTTGTCTCAAAAAGGTCGCTAAAATCCAATGGCTGGCCGTTGATCTCTCTTTGCTTTCGGTTCAGGGCAGACACTATTTTGGCGATGGTGTCTGCACGAGGGCTAAGCTTATCCGATCGAGATTCGAGCTTCCACAGCACGTTTCTGGAAACACCTGCCTCCCGGGCTAGCCCAACTCCTGTCAGCCCACACTCGATTCGTTTTTGCTGCAGGAGAGTAAGACCGTCTCTACCAGTCTTTGGAACTATTCTTGTTCTGGGCACCGTGTCCCTCGGCTCTGTGAAGGCTTCCTGGCTGTTATTATAACACGGTAGTCGAGACATTGTAAAGCACAAGAGAGACAGATTAGGGCAGCAATGGCACACGCTCTCACTTTGCACACATCTTGAATGGCCATGCTGGTTATGCGACCTTTAGTGCAGACTCCGGCGAACCTTCTTGCGCAAATTGAGTATTCTGTTAGAGCGTATAATCATAAATTCCACCTGCTGAGGTAGTAGGCTTAAGACTGCCCTTCAGCATTCAGGAGGGGCCGCTAAGGCGTCAATCGTAATGCAGTAGAACCCCTGGGAGATCGTCTATCAACGTATTAGTCCTTCCACAAGCAAAGAGAAGGGTCACAGTAATAAACAATCTCTCTACCAGGTCTAGCCTCAAACCTCCACAGGTGATACAATAATATCCCAGTAAACAGCCGCCGCTTGCTTGAAAGAGGAACAGGCAATTGAAACAGGTACAGCTTTACGACACCACCCTTAGGGATGGAGCGCAGCAAGAGGGCATCTCCTTCTCCGTGGAGGACAAGCTGAAGA
>Ga0194125_10010165_pt1 | contig 12904 bp, 12 predicted proteins | sample TA2KigC250mmetaG_FD_148626 | JGI IMG/M metagenome (GOLD analysis project Ga0194125, IMG submission 148626) | Freshwater microbial communities from Lake Tanganyika, Tanzania - TA2015034 Kigoma Deep Cast 250m | ecosystem: Environmental > Aquatic > Freshwater > Lake | place: Tanzania: Lake... | reverse complement strand
AAAGAAGAGGTCCTGCATCCCGAGGGCTCAATAAATCCCCAAAGGGATATTTTATTGTTTGAGAAGTTGTTAATAGAAGAAGATTTAACCTTGATAGTAGAAAGAATACAAAGAATAGAAAGTGAACTAAAAAAGGGAAAGAAGGATAACCAAAAGGAGTTTGAACTTTTAAACAGACTGAAAGAGACATTAGAAAGCAAAAAGGCGCTTAGGAGTGTAGAGTTAACCATAGATGAAGAAAGGCTTATACGTGGATTCAAACTTCTTTCTCTAAAGCCGATTACCCGAGTAGTAAATTTAGGGGAAGAGAAAAAACAAGCGGATATTGAGAAACTTAAAAATGAGTTAAATCAGGAAGGTTTTTCTGTCATTGAATTTTATGGAAGGCTTGAGTTTGAAATTGAGGAACTTGAGGATGAGAAATTAAAAGAGGATTTTTTAAAGGATTTAGGTATAGAGTTATGCGGAGTAGAAGTTTTCATAAAAAAAGTTTATGATAACATAGGCCTTATAACCTTTTTTACTATAGGAGAAGACCAGGTGCGTGGCTGGTCTATTTTAAAGGGCATAAAGGCGCCACAGGCAGCAGGTAAGATTCACTCTGATATGGAAAGGGGTTTTATAAGGACAGAGGTCATAGACTATACTAAATTTAAAGACGCACCCTCCTTTCACTCAGCAAAGCAAAAGGGTATTTTAAGGCAGGAAGACAAGGATTACATCGTAAAAGATGGTGATATAATAAATTTTAAGTTTAGTATATAGCGAGCCTTTATGCTTGCTATATGCATCCTCTTTCTTCGGGGTTTTCTCGCCGCCGATACAAGCAACGCAATTCTCTCCGCTCGCTAGTGGTGCTCGTCACATTCGGCTCGGTTTTTCCTATAAGCACCCCCAACCCCTTAGTCCCTTCCTTAAGAGGTATAGGAAGGACTATCCTTGTAGGATTAAAGGGGCTTGCATAAATGTATTTTTACGGAAAAACCTCGCCTCATAAGAGTGTGGCTTACACTCCTTATGCTCGCTCCAAGAATTGGTTGCTTGGGTTTATTCGGCTTTTAAGAGCATCTCAAAAAACCCACTCGCAGGGAATCCTTCACTTGCAATGCATAGAAAGAAATTTGGTTGCATATCACTTTGTTTAAGAGTAAAATATAAAATATAAAGTATAGATTAAGATAATTGAAACATAGAGCAGCTGTTAGAGAACTACGTTTTCTAACGGGGTTTACTTTAAGAGAAGGGGGATGGGCGAGATGAAGATAAAGGGAATAATTCTCATAGTTCTTGGCATTCTCGGTGTAATATTTGTCTGCACCATTGATATAATTATGGGTAAGCCGGTAAATGATATATCGGGCCCAAAGTCCATAGCAGGTCTAATAGTCAGCGGGCTGTTTGTAATAATAGGAATTTTTTTTATATTAAAGGGTCTGAAGAAAAAATAAAGCGAGGAATGAACCCCACACCTTTTAAGTATTCATTACGATTTTATTAATGAGATCTGAGTTAAAAAATGAAATGAATCAAGAAACTATTTGAATAGAAGAGAAGGTGTGGGGTGAATAAAAACAGATAATAATTGCATGGGTAACTGTGATATTTATATATCTTTTAGCAGTTCTTAGGATAGCCACGTTGGATTTATGGGTTTCACCAAAACTCAAAACATGACCAGTTTTTCCTACTAGCCATAATCATTGTTATAATTGGCGGGTTGGGAATTTCATGGTTTAAGGGATAGGAAAAAGAAATAAGAAACGAAAACAGAACCATCGCCTGTTTCTACTTTATACTGCCAAGGTAAAGTCAATACTTTTATGCGATAGCAACACAGCGCTCCTCCATAGCAGGTATCCTTTCCGGTAGGTTATCCGGCATTCTTTCAATGTCTTTAAAGAACAGCCAACGCTTGTCCTGCCACCTTTCGTTGAGGAACTTACACATAATATAGAATATCTTCTCGCAGCTAGATATATTGGGAAGATGGTTATCCATTATGTTAGTCCTGCGCCTGAATTCCTTAAAAGCCCTTTCAATAGGGTTTGTGGTTCTTAGCTTTCTCCTATGTGATTCGTCAAAGTGGAATATTGTTAAGAGTTCATCCAAGTCTTTCTGTATGCATTGGACAGCCTTGGGATAAGACTTATTCCACTTTTCTTTCCATATTTGGAAACGCTTATTGGCTTGTCTTAGACTGTCGGCTTTATAAATACCACGAGCTTGCTCTATACATTCTTCCTCATCAGTTTTCTTAAGATATTTGCTTACATTCTCAAGCTTATGGCGCCAGCAACGCTGCCTTAGGGCTCTCTGCCATATACCATCAAGTGCCCCAGATAAACCAACTGAGCCGTCTACAATGATGAGCCTTAGCTTTTCTCCTTTAAGCCCTCTTTCATAGAGATTAAACAAAAACCCCATCCAGTTATTGTAGGATTCACTTCTTACTGCTACAAAGTCTATGATTTCTTTTATCCCTTTTGTATCCACACCATAAGCTATTAAGAGTATATACCTTTTACCCTTTCCATCGTTACCATGTATGGTTATGGCGATACCATCAAGATAGAGATATACATATTTGTCTTCTATAGGTCTTTTATGGAAAGTTTCTATCTGGGGGATTATCCTTGCTGTTATATTACTCACGCTTGAGGGGCTTATTCCGTACTTGCCAAGGATTTCTCTTAAGGCTCTTTCCATCTTACGCGTAGATATACCCAGTAAATAGAGATCTTGGATAAGATTTAGTATGGATTCTTCATTCTTCGTGTATTTGGGAAGGACCTTGCTTTCATAGAGCTGTCTCCTCAGGCGTGGGCGCTCTATGGTTAGCTTACCGTCTGTGGTATTTATAGTTATAGGCTTAAAGCCAGATTTATGTATCTTTTCTTCCCTGAGCAGATTTATTATCTCTAATTGCTCCTCTTGTTCTGCTTGCAATAACAGCTCAAGCATCTTCTTAAAGCTATTTTGTCTGTAACCCCTTAAAACACCCCAAACATTCCTTTCGGCTTCTCTTAACATAAAGGATAAATCTTGTTTACTTGCCTCAAATTCTAAGATATCATATTTACCAGCTCTCATATTAGCACTTCTCCTTTCTTTATAATGGTTAATAGATTTTTGTTAAAACCAGATAACCATTATAGGAGAAGTGCTTCTTATTTCAAGTTAGTTTCGCATAAAAGATTATACGTTACCTACTGCCAAGTTTTAGTTGACAAGTTAAACTACATAGGTTATATTCTCCACAGATAAAATTGGGGGGTAAAATGCCTAATAAGATTAAAATTAAACTACCGGATGGAAGAGAAGTAGATGCAACGCCAATAGAAATTAACCAAGCAAGTGAACAATGGAGTCATTATTTACTTGATGATGGCTCTACTTTAAAGGTAAAATTAGTTGTTACCAAAGTTTCACGTATTGATAATGTATATGATGTCGAAGGTAACCCTGTCTATTTTTTTCAATCCACAAATGTAACATCAGTAAACTCGCCAGAAAATCTTAAAAGGAAGATTTGATATGGCATTAGAAGTCAAAATTTATACAGATGGACATAGATTAAGAAGATTTTTTTCAAATAATTTTAGAGAAACTGATACGAAATCAGTCCCACAAGAGTATGAAATAATGCTTGAAAGTCTTTATCCCCCTGATTCTTCAGAGATAACCTTAACTTTGATATCAACCAATGATATTTATAATAAAATTACCGAAATATTATCTAAAAGCGAAGTAGTTGATAAAATTTTTATTATTAGGGAAGAAAACACGTTTTGTATTTGGACATCTCTTTATAAGTATGATAAAAATTCAAGATATGCACTTTATAGTAAAGAACTAGAAGTAATTAAATATTTTTCTAAAATAGAATTTCATTTTAATTTTCATTTAGCAGAACCTGATGACATTGAGGAATTGCTCGCTTCAGGAGCTAAAAGAATTTATCCCAAGAGTTAAAAATAGATTATGCCAAATAGAAACTCGCATATAGAAAAAGCTCAACATAACGAAAAATTCTATCTGAGTTTTGATGCTGAAAAGACAGATTATAAAGACTGGGTAGTAGTCGGTATTTTCTATAGTGCACTCCATTATATTGATGCATATTTTGCGCTAAGAAATAAACATCCATTTGCACACGGAATGAGAGATGATTGGGTTAAAGATGATTCACACTTGTCTCAAATATGGCCAGAGTATCGTGATCTTAAAGAATACCGACAAAAAGCTTCTTATAAAGTTTATGCGTTTAGCACTCAAGAGATAAAGAATGATATCATTCCTCTTTTACGTTCAATCAAAAATTACCTCCAAAAATTAATTTTTTCTAATTCCTAATTTTTTGTTTCATATTTTACATTATCAGTTATCAGTTCTTCATCCACTTCTTTTGGAATATTGATAACTTTATCTTTTTCTTTCTGATAGTATCGTCTTTTTTAAGTACCTTTAGAAAAAAAGAAAAAGATAAGGCTATTTTTTTGTAATGAAATAAATACCTCTATTAAAAATTTTGGTTCGGCTGAGCTCACCATGGACTATTTTCACCACAAATCGTGTTAGGTAAGTTTTAGGAGGATAGTTGAATAATAATCAAGGTGGAACGATTTTTTTGAAAGATTTTCTTGAATATTTTTAATTTACAGACAAATCGGTCACATGATAATTTAAAACTTAATATAGTTAATTACCTGACACAAAATGGACTTTGTGCATTTAGCGAGTAAGAGATATTATAAGGAAAGATAAAGGAGAGCATAACTATAAAGGTAGATTAGATTTTTATGGAATTTGTAAAAATATAGAGGTAGCGGGAGAAATTGACCATTCGAAGCCTAGAAAAAAGTCCATATTAAAATGTTCAAAATTTCCAAATGTGTTAAGATGTTTATTTTAGTAGGTGATAATATAAAACATTTTGCCACCGAACAACGAATAAGATATATTAAGAACTACTTAGTAATTGATTTCAAAAAACATAAAGTTCTTTTTCTGATTTAATTCAAAAAGGTGTCAATTAGAAAGATAAGGATAAGAAATAATCTCAGGATCTATCATATTAAATCTGACGGTAGCCCAAGTTTGCTTCTTAGCCTTAACCTAAAACCTCGATCTTTTCTTGATATTCTTGAAACGCTAAATATTTTTGAGAACACATGTTTAACAACAATGTTAATTATATGTATTTAGTGAAATGAGATATTTACTATTGTAGAAATTAGAAAAAGATTATATTTTACTGGTGAGGATGTAGCTGATATTTTAGAGATAAGATATAAGTCTATGAAAAACTGTTATCATTTTTCGTATCATTTTTTTAGTTGCGGACATTTTCCGCTTGACAATTTGGAGATTTTTTAGTATCTTGTAAAAACTAAATCTAAGGAGGGATGCATAAAGTGGGTGAACTGCCCACTTTTTTTGTTGTGGATTATCTAACTACTTGAAAACATTATGGATATAGTTGAAGTAGAAAAGAAACTTAAAGAGTTAATAGAGCCATTTCTTAGCCAAAGAGAAGTGGAGCTGGTGGAGTTCTCTTTCAGGCGCAGGGCAGGAACCTTAAGTCTGACACTACTGGTAGATAGGCCAGAGGGTATAACCATTAATGAGTGCGCAGAAATAAATGAAGAGTTGAGCAGACTTCTGGATAGGGAAGTACTCATCGAGGAGCATTATATACTGGAGGTTTCTTCACCAGGTTTGGACAGATCCCTTATAAACGATGCAGACTTTAAAAGAGTGCTCAATAAACTAGTAAGGATAGTTACCTCAAAGTCCATATCAGGCGTAAATGTAGTGGTTGGAACGCTTAAGGAATTTAATGTGGAGGAGATAAAGATTATCCTTGAAGATGGACAAGAACTTATAATACCCAGAAATATTATAGCAAGGGCAAAATTAGAGATAAGGTTTTAATAACAATGATTACAACGATGAAAGGATATGATTACGGTGATTAAGTCGCAGTAATCGTTAAAACAGGAAAATTTAATATGAATGGTGAATTGTTAGCGGTTTTAGAACATATAGAGAGGGAAAGAGGAATAAGCAAGGATATATTAATTTCCGATGTGGAGACTGCTATTGCTGCTGCGGCGCGAAAGGCATTTCAGAAAAAAGAAGATATAATCGCAAAGGTTGATACAAATACAGGTCAGATTCGTTTGTATGCCAAAGACGAGGAAATAAACGTAACGCCCGAGGGATTCGGAAGGATTGCCGCACAGACCGCCAAGCAGGTAATTATTCAGAAACTAAAAGAAAGGGAGCGAGATGTAATATACGAGGAGTTTAAAGACAAGATAGGCGATATAGTAGGAGGTGGAATTCACAGATTTGATAAGACAGGCATAATAGTTGATATGGGAAAGACAGAAGCCCTTATTCCGCGCAACGAGCAGTCTCCCAAAGAAGATTACAGGCAAGGAAGTCATATAAGGGCATATGTAGTGGATGTAAAAAAGACTCCAAAAGGCACACAGATTATCCTTTCAAGGACTCATCCGGGTTTTGTAAGAAAACTATTTGAACTTGAGGTTCCCGAGATTTTAGATGGGTTGGTGGAGATAAAATCCATTTCACGTGAACCTGGAAGTTGTACTAAGATAGCGGTTTTTTCTAAGGATGAAAAGGTGGACTGTGTGGGTTCATGTGTGGGGATGAGGGGCTCAAGGGTTAAAAATATAGTGCGAGAACTCCAAGGAGAAAAAGTTGACATAGTAAGGTATTCAGAAGAGCCGCAGGAATTCATTACCGCTGCTTTGGGACCGGCTAAGATTTTAAGTATGAAATTAGATGAGAAAAACAAAAAGGCAGAGGTTATAACAGCTGATGACCAGCTTTCCCTTGCAATAGGAAGGCATGGTCAGAATGTCCGGCTTGCAGCAAAACTTACTAGCTGGCACATTGACATAAGAAGTGAGCAAGAGGTAGCAAGGAAGCCCAAGGAGAAGGAGCTTTTAGCGATAACAGGCGTGGGTTCTAAGTTAGCAGAAGAACTGATAAAGCAGGGCTTTGATACGGTAGAGAAAATAGTATCCTCCAGCATAGAGGAACTTATGAAAGTGGCCGGGGTTGGAAAAAAGACAGCAGAGAAAATCTTAAAGTCTGCAAAGGAACTGATAGAAACAAAGGATAAGGTTGAGGCTAAGGATGATGTTGAGAAAAGAGAATCCTAACCTTTAATATCTGAGGAATTTCTATGTCAGTAAGGGTTCATGAGCTTGCAAAAAAATTAAATATCTCAAGCAAAGACCTTATAGCTAAACTCAAAGAGCTAAATGTTATAGTAAAGGGTCATATGAGTTCTTTGGATGAAGAGACCGCTGAGATTATAATACATGAACTAAAACCAAAGGACGAGATTAAAATTGAGGCTAAGCCGGTCGGCGAGGTAGTTACGGCTAAAGAGATAAGACTTAAATTTCCTATATTAGTTAAAGACCTTTCGACAAAACTTGCTGTAAAACCAAATGAGATTATCAAAAAACTCATCAAGCATAATATATTTGCTACGGTGAACCAAACACTTGATGAAAAAACTGCAACTATTATAGGAAAGGACTTCGGCTATGAGATAAAACCTCTTCCTACAGAAGAAGAAGAGATTATAGAGATTCATAAAAAAGAAGATGAGCCTTCAAGGTTAGTTCCAAGGGCCCCTATTGTTACATTTATGGGACATGTTGACCATGGTAAGACCTCTCTCTTGGATGTCATAAGAAAGACAAATGTCACAGAAAAAGAGGCAGGTGGTATCACCCAGCATATAGGTGCATATGAGGTGGCGCTTGAAAAGGGGCATATCACCTTTTTAGATACACCAGGCCATGAGGCATTTACTGCCATGCGCTCAAGAGGGGCAAATATTACAGATATAGTAGTATTAGTTGTGGCAGCAGATGATGGAGTGATGCCACAGACAATTGAGGCCATTGACCATGCAAGAGAGGCAGGCGTTCCAATTGTAGTAGCGATAAATAAAATAGATAAACCAAGTGCAGATATAAATAGGGTAAAAAGGCAGTTATCCGAACTTAATCTTATGTCTGAGGACTGGGGTGGTAAGACGATAACAATGGGAGTTTCCGCCAAGACAAAAGAGGGCATAGACCATTTACTTGAGATGTTACTCCTTGAGGCTGAGATGCTGGAGTTAAAAGCAAATCCTCATAGACTTGCCAGCGGAGTCGTCATTGAAGCAGAGTTATCAAGAGGCGGAGGTCCGATTGCAACAGTTATCGTGAGAAATGGCACCTTAAGAGTAGGAGATGTTATTATATGCGGAAGCCACTGGGGAAGGGTTAAGGCGATGATAGATGATAAAGGCCATCGCATAAAGGAGGCATCTCCCTCAAAACCAGTTGAAATACTTGGACTTTCAGGGGTTGTTCAGGCAGGGGAGAAGTTTTATGTGGTTGAAGATGAAAAGAAGGCGCGTGAAATTGGCGGCGCTAAACAAGAAAAAATAAAAGAAAAGACAATTGTCCAAGCCAAGCGAATAACTCTTGAGGAATTATATCAAAGGATAAGGGAAGGTACTGTAAAAGAATTAAAGTTAATATTTAAGGCAGATGTTGGGGGATCTATTGAGGCATTAAGAGATTCTCTTCTAAAAATACCATCGCAGGATGTCCAGCTTAGAATAATCCATCAGGGCGTGGGAGATATAAACGAGTCTGATATAATGCTTGCAGCTGCATCTAGTGCAGTTGTTATAGGTTTTCATATTGAATTAATCCCAGAGGCAGAGGCAAGGGCAAAAGAAGAAGGGGTTGAGGTAAGGCTTTATCGGGTGATATATGAGGCTATATCAGATGTTAAGGCCGCAATGGAAGGACTTCTTGAACCTCATACAAAAGAGACTATTACAGGCAGGGTTGAGGTAAGACAAACATTTAGGATATCAAATTTTGGCCAGGTGGCAGGATGTTTTGTTCTAAAAGGGACTATAGCAAGAAGTTCTTCCATCAGGGTTTTAAGGGATAATGAGATAGTTTTTAAAGGAAAGATATCAAGCCTTAAGCGCTTGAAGGATGATGTACGGGATGTACAGGAGGGTTTTGAATGTGGCATAGGCGTTTCAGAATTTCAGGATTTTAAGGCAGGCGATATAATAGAGGTTTATAAAATAGAAAAGATAGCGAAGAAACTGGAATAGATGAAGAAGCGAATTTTAAGTGGAATGAGACCGACCGGCCCCTTACACCTTGGCCATCTGGTAGGAGCATTAGAAAACTGGGTAAGATTGCAGGATGAATACGAATGTTTCTTCATGGTGGCAGATTGGCATGCACTTATGAGCGAATATGAAGACCCATCGATGATTAAGGAGTATTCGGATGGGATGGTTTTGGACTGGCTCAGTATTGGAATAGATTTTAATAAAAGCACAATATTTTTACAATCAGATGTCAAGGAGCATCTTGAATTGTATATGATACTCTCTACGCTTACGCCTTTGGGATGGCTTGAAAGGTGTCCTACGTATAAGGAACAGCTTAGAGAAAATAAAACAAGGAATTTAGCTACCTATGCCTTTTTGGGTTATCCAGTTTTACAGGCAGCCGATATATTACTGTATAAGGCAAATACGGTTCCTGTTGGCGAAGACCAGAAGGCACATCTTGAATTGACGCGTGAGATAGCACGTAGATTTAATAATCTATATGGGGATGAATATGACGATAAGTCAGCTCTGCTTGAGCCTGAGGGTTTATTTACCAAGACGCCCAGACTGCTTGGTTTGGACGGCAGAAAAATGTCAAAGAGTTTTGACAATTATATAGCGCTGTCAGATCCTCCCGAAGTTATAAGAAAAAAGGTATCGGGGATGTTCACGGACCCAAAGCGGATAAAACTAACCGATAAGGGGCATCCAGAAAAATGTAATGTGCATACTTACTACAATATATTTGCAGAAAAGGTCAATGTGCCAAAATCCGAGATAGTTAAAGTTGCATATGATTGCAGACAGGCAAAGATAGGTTGCACAGAATGCAAAAAGAATTTGGCAGAAATTCTAATTGAATACCTGCAAGGTATTCATACGAGAAGAGAAGAACTTAAAAAGATGAATGTAAGAGAAATAACAATCCAAGGCGCCAAGAAGGCTAAAAAGGTTGCCAGCGAGACCTTGACCAAGGTAAAAACGACAATGGATATACCTCCTCCTGTTAGATTGGAAGATATACTATGACCTATAAGGTAAAACTTGATGTATTTGAAGGTCCATTGGATTTACTTCTATTTTTAATAAAAAAAGAAGAGATAGATATATATGATATTCCCATTGCAGAGATTACAGACCAGTATCTAGAGTATCTGGAATTGATGAAGATGCTTGATTTGAATATCGCAGGAGAGTTTCTGGTTATGGCGGCTACCCTTATGCATATTAAGTCAAGGATGCTTCTGCCTCCTGAAGAACTCACGCCTGAAGAAGAGGAACAAGAAGATCCAAGGGTAGAGCTTGTCAGAAAACTCTTAGAATATAAGAAATTTAAAGAGGCTGCGAGTGAGCTGGCTAAAAGAGAACTAACCGAGCGAAATGTATTCACGAGACAATTTTCTGAAGGTGCAACAGAAGAGGAAGGCCAATATTTTGAAGCAAGCCTTTTTGATTTAATTTCAGCATTTTCTAAGGTATTAAAAAAACTACCAAAAGAGATATTTTATGAGATTATAAAAGATGAGTTTACGATTGAGGAAAAGATTCATGAGATATTTCATAGGCTTATAAATGAGCCTGTGCTATACTTTACTCAGCTCTTCAACAATTCTAAATCAAAACTTGAGGTTATCATTACCTTTCTGGCAGTTTTAGAACTGATAAGACTAAGGGAAATATTAATCCGTCAGGAAATTTTATTCGGAGAGATACAGATTGTAAGAAATACAAAAAAGATAGAACCGACCATAAGGATGCCTTAACAAAACAAATATGGATGAAAAAGAAGTTAAACGCATAATTGAGGCAATACTATTTGTCAGCGAAAAGCCGGTGGCACTCACAGAATTAAAAGATGTTATTGAAGAAGTTGATTTGGAAGTTATCAAACAAGCGATTTATGGTCTAAAGAGTGAATATGAGGCCCTTAACAGTGGATTAAGAATAAATGAGGTTGCGGGTGGGTTTCGGATGGCTACAGAACCCTCCCTTGCCATATGGCTCAATAAATTATATAGGAGTCGCTATAGCGAAAAGCTTACAAAGCCCTCACTTGAGACGCTTTCAATAATTGCCTATAAACAGCCAATAACGAGAGCCGAGATAGAGCAAATCCGTGGTGTAAACATTGAAGGGGTTCTTAAGACTTTGCTTGAGAGAAATCTCATAAGAATTGTGGGAAGAAAAGAGGTGGTGGGCAGACCTATACTCTACGGCACAACAAACCAATTCCTTGAATATTTTGGCCTTAACTCTCTTTCAGAACTTCCAAGACTAGCAGAACTTGGAGAGATAAACCAGGAATTATTAGAAACCCCAAACCAAAAGGAAGCCAAGGATGAATCTAAAGAACCTGCGAAAGCAGATTGACAAAATAGACTCCAATATTCTTAAACTTTTAAATGAGCGGACAAAGATCGCCTTAAAAATAAAAAAACTTAAAGCTGAAAAGGGCTTAGAACCCTATACACCTGACAGGGAAAAGGCCCTCTTAGCAAGGCTTGTAAACCAAAACAAGGGTATATTAAAAAAAGAATCGGTGGTAGCCATTTTCAGAGAAATTATGTCTGCTGCATTGTCTGTAGAAAAACCTTTAAGGGTTGCATATCTTGGGCCACTCGCTACCTTTACTCACCTCGCCTCTTTAAAAAAATTTGGAAGCTCGGTTGAGTATGTATCTAAAGATAACATCTCCGATATATTCAGCGAGATAGAAAAAGGAAGCAGCGATTACGGCGTGGTTCCTATTGAGAATTCCATAGAAGGCGCTGTTAATCATACACTTGATATGTTTATTGATTCAGACCTTAAGATATGTTCTGAGGTAATGCTTACCATATCTCATAACCTGCTCTCTAATAGCCCTCTTAATAAGGTAAGAAGGATTTATTCAAATCCTCAGGTATTCGGACAATGCAGGAACTGGCTTGAAACAAATATCCATAATGTGGAATTTATTGAGGTATCGAGCACCACAAAAGCTGCAGAACTTGCATCTAAGACCAAATACTCTGCTGCCATAGCAAGTACTATTGCCTCAAAGATATATAATCTTAAAATCGTGGCAGAGAGGATAGAAGATTATGCAGACAATGTTACAAGATTTCTTGTGATAGGAAATTCTATTCCAAATCCGACCGGAAATGACAAGAGTTCAATAATGTTTTCTATAAAAGATAAAGTTGGCGCACTCCATGATATGCTAACGCCTTTTAAAAGAAACAGAATAAACCTCACAAAGATAGAATCGAGGCCTTCAAAGAAAAAGGCATGGGAGTATTATTTCTTTGTGGATTTCTTGGGCCATATCTCTGACAGCAATGTTAAAAGAGCATTGGATGAGTTAATGAAGGGATGCATGTTTCTTAAGATTTTGGGCTCTTATCCGATTAGCGAATGAGTATAAAATGGGTATTGTTCCGAGAGAAGCACTGAAATATATAAAATCCTATGAACCTGGTAAACCTCAAGAAGAACTTAAAAGAGAACTTGGCATAGGAAAGTCCATAAAACTTGCTTCAAACGAGAATCCCCTTGGTCCTTCAAGAAAGGCAGCCGTTGCGATAAGGAAGGCGATAAAAAGATTAAATCGTTATCCTGACCCTGACTGTTTTCGCCTAAAAAGGGCGCTTTCAAGTAAACTAAATGTTGATAGAGACTCCCTAATAATAAGCAACGGTTCAGATGAGATAATAGTGCTTACCCTTAGGGCATTTG
>Ga0194125_10010162_pt1 | contig 12905 bp, 11 predicted proteins | sample TA2KigC250mmetaG_FD_148626 | JGI IMG/M metagenome (GOLD analysis project Ga0194125, IMG submission 148626) | Freshwater microbial communities from Lake Tanganyika, Tanzania - TA2015034 Kigoma Deep Cast 250m | ecosystem: Environmental > Aquatic > Freshwater > Lake | place: Tanzania: Lake... | reverse complement strand
ATCCATACAGGAAGGGAACAGCAACGTGTCTTCGGCGCCGAGGAATTCGCTAAGTTTTTGTTCGAGTTGGCGATGAATGTCCTGCGTCCCACAGATGAAGCGCACGGATGACATTCCATAGCCGCGAACTTCGAGACCGTTGTGCGCCGCCTGCACCACTTCCGGATGGCTGGACAGCCCCAGATAGTTGTTGGCGCACATATTGATAACCTTCTTGGTCGTCGAACCGGCCGGGAATTCGACCACAATTTCAGACGACTGCGGCGAATGTATGAAGCGCTCTTCCTTGAACAACCCGGCGTCTTTAAGCGCGCCGAGCTCGTTCTGATAGTCGGCGCGGGTCTTGTCGCTGAATGCCATAGCCGTTTAGTCCTTCTTAAACCTGGTGACCAGCGCGATGATGCTGCGCACCGTGTCGAAAGCCTCCGGCGATGCGTCAGCGTCAGGTATCCGGATGTTGTATTTCTTTTCTAAAAACCGTTTCAGCGAAACCATCGAAAACGAATCCACGATGCCGCCCGAAATCAACGGCGTATCGATATTGACCTCGCGGTCGTCATCCTCTTCGATGTATTCACGCTTGACATAATCTAATACGGTTTTGGAGATATCGTCCCCATTGATTGTTCCTGTAATAAGTCGAAAGTTGTCGTGATTAATAAATAGGGTCTGCTGAATAATCGAGAAAATGCCTTGACTGGCAAGGCGCACGCCCCCGTGCGCCGACAATTCACTCTTGACACGGCGGACGCGGGCGTCCGCCTTGACGCAAAGTGAATTACTCAGTAGACCCTAAATAGAAAATAACAATATAATAAAATTTACAAGTTGGAGAAATTAAAAAGCGGTCATCTAAATCAAATAATTGATTTTTTAAGCGGATGTTGTGAATTGTTAAATGAATTTCTTCGGAATGTATTCCGGTTGGACGGATAATAACACCGTCTATAAAGACATTTTAATACTAATTTGCAATCAATCAGCAAATTATCTTCAAAGCAAATTCACAACTGATTAAACAGATGAAACGGATAAATTTGTGGAGCCCCGCTACGCTAATCCGTTATATCCGTTCAATCCGTTGTTAATCTAGTGCTTCGTTGCAATAGAAACTGGCATTATAGTATAGACAGGAGGACAGGCGTCCCTGCCTGTCCACTTTGCAGCCATATCTCCCTGGACAGGCAGGGACGCCTGTCCTCCTGTCCGTCATACTGGAAGCCATTTATGCAAGTGAACACTAGAATCATATTATTCATCATTTGATTGTAAATTAGTATTAACGACGCTTTATGGATTTTGCTTTGTGGACAAAACAAACAAAACTGATGGAAATCGTTCAAAACGAGCGTGCCGCCGGACGAAAACATCCAGCGGCACGAATGGTTAACCTGCGGTTTTGACGGACGAGAAGTTAACGCATATTTCCTTGAATCTGGACTTCGTCGAATTTAGCCAATCCATTACCCTGATACGGCGGGAGAGGTCTTGGACTGGCGACTACCTGCCTTAAATCCAACATAAAATTATCGATGAAAACATCGGGAATTTCACCATCTGAAACTGCTATCAACCTGATGCGCCGATTGTCGAAATGGTCGGTCCGCATCGTTTGCAGGTTTTCGGCAATAGCCTGGTCATTAACATATATAGAATAGGTATGGCTCATCATACTATATGAAATTTTAATATGCAGCCACTGGTTTAAGGCATAGGCGCCACAAATCTGGAAATTAGCGCCGCTGCGAGCGTAAATATTGCCGTCCGTCCGGAATAAAATCGTGAAAGTTTGATAACCGGTTTGGTCGCCGCCCCAAACGCCAAATGTACCGATTTGAGGAATGAAAATATAAAACGATATAGTTCCGCTCACCATTGGCTGCGGGCTTAAGTCTAAGGCGCAGAAATTGGCGCCGACATCTGGGTCGTGGAACTGCACGCTCTTGCCTCCTGCCGGCATCGATTGAGCATTCGTTACCCTAATCCAGGATGTCCCGCGTATAGTATCACTCCATTCACCTCCAGGTGATTGACCGACCGGATAACTCTCGAAATCGTCCCGAAAGACAACAGGATTAGTCGTGCGCGCGCTGTCGATGTTGCTGTATTCCGATTCGCCGACTTCATTTAAGGCTTTGACGCGATAAGCATACATTGTGGAATGGACGAGTCCGGTATCGGGATAAGAGATACGATTGCGCGGCACAGTGCCGATAGGAGCGAAGGTCTGGCCGTCCAGATTGCGGCGCTCGACTAAAAACTCAGTTTCGTTGTTGGAATTGTCCTGCCATTGCAGATTTATCTGAGTCATCGAGACCGCCGCAGCGCGTAGGTTCGATGGCGCACTGGGAGGGCCATTCGGCGTCATCGCGGTATCTTCGTTCGAGAATGCAGAGAGCAGCCGCCGCGGATTACCCTGAATGCGATTGAAGGCTTGAATCCGGTAACCATAAGCGCCCTGTGGCGATACATTATTGTCGATATGCGTAACAGTATTAGTCGGCAGACTGTCGGCGAGTGTAATCCAAGTGGCTTCGCTTCCACCCATCGGTCGACGATGCAAAGTAAAGCCTAATTCATCTTCAGAGTTGTCAGTCCAGGATAGATTAACCTGTCGAGGCGCAACCGCTGTCGCCAGCATCGCAGTCGGTGGATTCGGCGAGCCATTCGGCAGCGTTACCCGCGCTTCATTGGTGTAGCCCGATTGACCGTGGTCGTTAAAAGCATAGAGACGATAAGAATAAGATGTGCTGGGGGTTACCGCCGAATCGACATATCCGACTGTGTTGGCCGGCAGGCTGACTAAAATATCCCAACGCGTGCCGGTAGTTATTTTCTTTTCGATGCGAAAGCCGGTTTCTTCGACGGAATTGTCTCGCCAGGTAAGAACAACGCAACGGTAATTCGGCGCGACTGCTGCTAATTCTGTCGGCGCGCCCGGCGGTCCCGTGAGGGTCGTCGCCGATACGGTTTCTGAGTAGGGCGAGCGTCCGCTGTCATTGTAAGCGTAAATACGGAAGAAATAGGTCGTATTTGATACTAAACTCCCAATATTAGCGCGCCCATATCCCGCAGGCACGCTGTCGGCGATTGCAAATCCGATGGCTTCCTGCAAACTTTGTTCGATGACAAAGCCGCGCTCATTGGCGGGAACGAGCGGGTCCCAAGTCAACGAAATAGTATGCTGGTCCATCGGCTGGGCTCGCAAATTGGCTGGCTTGTTCGGCGTAGGCACAGTCGTCGTAGCGCGCGCTTCGCCGGACCAAACCGATGGGATTGTGTCTTTTAAGGCGCGGATGTGATAAGTGTAGGTTATATTTTGCGTCAGACCGGTATCGCTGTAAGCAATAGTGTTGGCGGGAAGCATCGCGATACGGGCGTAAGCGCCGCCGCCGGCGCCGGACCGCCGACGCTCTATCTCATAAGCTGTCTCGATGGCTGAATTATCGGCCCAATTCAGGTTGATTTGCGTTCCGGAAGCCTTGACGGCTGTAAAGCTCGTCGGCGGTTTAGGCGGTGTATGCACGGCAGCGATGTTGCTGGCGATGCTCGACGAACGCGGCGTTATGGCAAAAACGCGATATTCGTAAGGCAAGCCTTCTGTTACGGCTGTATCGATGTAAGTTTTTACATCGACATTGGTGGTAAAAATCGCGCTGAACTCGCCGACCTGGGCTTTGCGCTCAATGCGGAAACCCGATTCGGAATAACTATTGTCGCGCCAATTGAGCCGAACCGAACTATCGGACAGAGCAATGGCGGTCAAATCGCTCGGCGCGGGAATGCTCGGACCAGTCGCGCCGCCATTGTCATCGCCGCCGCAACCAGCGATGAAAGCGACCATTATAAACGCGAGCGGTAATGAGAAGGGATGTAGTTTCATAGCAGGGCTGCTCCGGCTAAGGTGTTTATTTTCAGAATTATATATTCCGATTATTATTATTAATCTATTATATAATATAGTATCTTTAAAGTCAATAATCAATAGTCTTTCTGTAAAATTGTCAATTAAATAGTCTGTCAAATATTTTTATGGACATTATGGACATTCGGCAATGTCTAGTGTTATGCCAATTGTGCAATGTCGTATGTCATCCTGAACGAAGTGAAGGATCTCGTCTGGTTAAGTAAGTCTTTAGGACGAGATCCTTCACTTCGTTCAAGATGACGACATCTTACGCTTGATACCAATTTGCATTCAAATGAATAATAAAGGGATGCAAAATTAACAACGGATTAAACGGATAGAACCGATTAACATAGCGGCTTTATAGGATTATCCGTTTCATCCGTTTAATCTGTGGTGAATTTGTTTTGACATTTATCAGCCGATTGATTGCGACTTGTATTAAGTCTTACTTAGATGCTTCAGCAGAAAATCCGAGAGGTATGAACCAATCATCGAATATGGTAATATAACTTCGGTTGCGCCTATTGCTTTAAGCAATTCGATTTGTTTGGTTGAATCGGCTGTAGCGACAATACTCGAATTAGGTGATATTGTCCGGCAGATTTTTACGAGATGTGCGTTACTCGTGCCTTTAAGAAGCATATCGGGAATCGTCAGGAATATGAATTTAGCCCCGATTATATGCGAATGTTCGAGCGTATCAGGACTGCTAATATCGCCAAATATACCTTTTATTCCTTTTTGTCGTAATTCAGTGAGAACTTCTATATTGAAATCGACAACCAATATTTTTTTCAATAATTCAGGTTTTGTGCGTTCCAACTTTGCGACTAATGCTGCCGCAGCGCGATGGTAGCCTAAAATAACTACATCGGGGTGATGACTGTCATCGATTTGAGCAAAGTCTTCTTTAACGACTCCCAGACCTAATTTACCCAGTAGATTGTTGATAGCGGAATATATTTGATGATTGCTTTTTATAAGATAAGAAGACAATACAGATGTAATAGCCATCGAATAGATAATCAAAGACATAATCTCTTCCTTCAGATGACCATAAGTAACGCCTAATGCTGCAATAACTAATGAAAATTCGCTTATCTGCGCTAAATTAAGACTCGAGATAAAACTAACCCTCCTGCCGCTGCCCGACAGTGCAAGCAAAGGATAAACTATCAAAAATCGAGATACGATTACGAATAACACAATAATCAAAGCGTGAATTATCATCGCCGACTCCGGCGCAGGTATCTTCATACCGAGTGAAAGAAAGAACAATGTCAAAAAGAAATCTCGCAACGGAAGAACTTTGGCTGTTATATGAATGCTGAAAGGAAAACTAGATATTACTACGCCTGCGATAAGACCGCCCATTTCTTTTGAAAGACCGATATAAGACGCAACGCCGGCCATAAAAGCACACCAGGCTATCGATACCGCGACGACCATCTCCGGCGATTTGGCTATCTTTTCGTATATAAATCGCAATAAGTATTTACTCAACAAATAACCCATAATCATCAATCCAGCGCTCTTAACCAAGGCTAGGCCGACTAAAATCAATTTGGGATTAGTGAAATTTGGCTGAAACGCTAATATTAGAATTGCCCAAATATCTTGGAATATTAAAATCCCCAGTGAAATTCGCCCCGGAAAGGTGTCGAGCTCAAATTTATCATAGAGCAGTTTTACAACAATCGCAGTGCTGCTAAGCGCACAAAATATCGCTAAATATACTGCGTCAAGTGAACCGCCGCCAAACGAATAACCCAATAAAATGAAAAATCCCGTGCCTAATAAAACCGATAGCATAAACTGCCCGACGCCGGCGATCAGCATCGCTTTTCCAGCTGAAATGATTTTCTGCAGATTAATCTCCAAGCCAATGATAAAAAGCAGAAGAATTAATCCGATCTCTGAAATAACTTCGATGCTGTCGGGATCGGTTACAAGTTTAAAACCGATCGCCGGACCTATAAGCATTCCGGCAACTAAGTATGCAAGAATAATCGGTTGTTTGATAAAATGGAAAATGATACCCACCAAAGTAGCGGTAAATATCGCTATTCCAATATCTTGTAGTAAATGATGCAAAATTTGCCTTGGTATTGATTTATACTGGGATAAGACTTGTAAGTTTTACCGTTATTCGGACTATCTTGACAGGATAGGCCAATTATCGCTTATAAATGACCGGTGTCGGAGCCTTTTACTGCTGCTCGATTGTGCAGCACGGCTGATAATGAACCCTTGCTGTTCAGTCGCTGTCTGCAATGGAAATTACCGCAGCCAACCCGCCGCGGTCGGCTGCAGTTTAATTCCGCATACGAAGCCGGACTACTTATTCTTCCAAATCGGCGCGCGGTTTTCAATCATCGCCGCCAGCCCTTCGTGCGGGTCGATGCAGTTCATCAAATCTATCATATAAGTTGACTCAGTGGTCTTCAAGGCTTCCGGCACATTCGAATAGAGCGCGCCGTCAACCGCCCGCTTGCACAGCATTAGCGCCGGAGCGCTGAGATTGTTGATACGACCGGCATATTCCTCGACGAACGCTTCCAAATCGTCGTCCAACAGCACGCGGGCGACCATATTGGCGTCGAAGGCTTCCTGCGCGCTAATAGGTTTTGTCGATAATATCCAGTCAAGCGCGCGGTTGCGTCCGACCAAATGCGGCAGAACAGCCGTGGCAATAGGCGGGAAAAGGCCGGCGCGAATTTCCTGAAAGCCGAATTTGGCGCTTTTTGCGGCGAAGGTGATATCGCAGAACATTGCGATCTCGGATCCCGGCCCAAAAGCATCGCCCTGCACGGCAGCAATGGTTATACCTTTGATGTGATTAAGATAATTGAACACGCGCGTATAGAGAGGCATATAGACGCCGACCTGTTCGGTCTGCAATTCGCGCCATTCGATGCCACTGCAAAAGTGGTCGCCGGCGCCGCGGATAACCAGAACTTTGAGCGTCTCGGTATTGAACGTATTCCGCGGATGACGCTTGAAAGTAAGGTCGGCGCGCCCGCCGCGGCGGCGAAAGTCAACGAAGCGATATTCAGACATAAATACTCCGGTTAAAGTAGATATTTAAGTGTAATCTATACCAATTTGCATTCAAATGAATAATAAAGGGATGCAAAATTAACAACGGATTAAACGGATAGAACGGATAACATAGCAGCTTTACAGGATTATCCGTTTCATCCGTTTAATATGTTGTGAATTTGTTTTGACATTTATCATCCGATTGATTGCGACTTAGTATTAGTGATTATTTAGATAACTTTTACCAAAGCGCTAAATGATTATTAATGGGAGCGGAATATTGTGACTATTTAGGGCGAACACAAGGTTCGCCCGCACGGGCGATGCTTGTCATCGCCCTAAATTGTATCTTCAAGACAACTCTTTTCCGCCGCCTTTATAATACTAATGCTAAATAATGTGAATTGCATTTTATCAGTGTTAGTATTATATCACAGTAAAAATGTCGTCATCCTGAACGAAGTGAAGGATCTCGTCCCCGTTTATCCAGACGAGATACTTCCCCCCGCGCAAGGGTCGGCATAACGCCTAACATTATGACTATGCCATAATATTAGTATTAATCTGGGTAATTGCAAAAGTGTTGGATTTATTAACTGATGGCAAGGCGGACGCCCTCGTCCGCCGCATTCATGCTTGGTTTTCGACGGACGAAGGCGTCCGCCTTGCCATGGTCTGAATTTTCTTTATTAATCATCACTTTTGCAATTTACTCAATCATCATCCGTTAGATTGCGCTTTCGCTTTCTTTTTCGACTTCGGCAGCAATGCCAGCCTCAGCGTCTCGTCGATGTCGCTAACAAACCTGAACTCCAGTTTGCTCTTCACAATGTCAGGAATCTCTTCAAGGTCGGCGCGGTTGCCTTCGGGACAAATGACGACCTCCATATGCCCTCTTCCTGCCGCAACCGATTTCTCGCGCAAGCCGCCGATGGGCAGCACCCGACCCTGTAAGGTAATCTCACCGGTCATTGCAACATCGTGACGCACCGGACGCCCGGTAAACAGCGATGCCAAAGCCGAAGTCAGCGTGATGCCGGCTGAAGGTCCATCCTTGGGCGTGGCGCCTTCGGGAATATGAATATGAAAATCATTCTTTTTGAAATAGTCAAGCGGAATATGCAGTTTATCGGCTTTCGCGCGCAAATAACTCATCGCAATCTCCGCCGATTCCTTCATCACATCGCCCAACTGCCCAGTGATTTTCATCCGGCCTTCGCCAGGCATAGCAATCGCCTCAATCTGCAGCATCACACCGCCAACCGCCGTCCAAGCCAGCCCTGTAGCTATGCCCACGCGCGGCGCACGACCATGCAAGTCAGGCTGGATTTGAGCCGGTCCTAAATAGGACTCAGCATTGCGCGTTGTGATATTAAAACTCCGCCTGGAATCAGGATCTTCGGCAACCTTAACAGCGATTTTACGGCAGACCTTGCCCAGCGTCCGCTCAAGTGTGCGCACACCGGCTTCACGCGTATAATAGACGATGATGTGTTCCAGCGTCTTATCGGTGAAATGCACATTCCGACCTGCCAGCCCGTTCTCTTTAATCTGCCGCGGCACAAGATAACGTTTGCCAATCATAACCTTCTCCGGCGTGATGTAGCCCGGCAGTTTAATGATTTCCATCCGGTCGCGCAAAGGCGGAGGGATAGTCTCAAGATAGTTGGCGGTCGTGATAAACATAACCTTCGACAGGTCGAAGTCCAATTCCAGATAGTTGTCCTGAAAGGCGAAATTCTGCTCAGGGTCGAGGACTTCGAGCATCGCCGAGGATGGGTCGCCGCGGAAATCAGAGCCTAATTTATCGATTTCGTCGAGCATAAACACAGGATTGTTCGTGCCGGCGCGTTTGAGGTTCTGGATGATGCGCCCCGGCAGAGCGCCGATATAGGTGCGGCGATGACCGCGGATTTCTGCTTCGTCGCGCAGCCCGCCTAAAGACATCCGCACGAACTTGCGGCCCATCGCCTCAGCGATGGATTTGCCGATGGAGGTCTTGCCCACACCAGGAGGTCCGACGAAACAAATTATCGAACCGCGCCCATCGCCGCGCAGTTTCTTCACGGCTAGATACTCGAGTATCCGCTCTTTTACATCTTCCAAACCATAATGGTCGCGGTCAAGGGTCTTGCGCGCCTCCTGAATGTCCAGACTGTCAACCGTGGCAACCTGCCAAGGCAGGTCGAACAGCCAGTCGAGATAAGTCCGCGCGACCGTGTATTCGGCTGACGACGGATTCATATTCGATAGCCGTTCCAGTTCCCGTTCGGCAGTCTCCTTCACACGGTCAGAGGCTTGCAGTTTTTCTAACTTGACTTTCAATTCGCGGATTTCAGCGCCTTCTTCCTCCTCGCCCAACTCACGCTTTATGGCTTTCATCTGCTCGCGTAAGTAGTATTCCCTCTGGCTTTTCTCGATAGCGCCGGTAACTTCATTCTGTATCTTACTGCCTAATTTCAGCAGTTTCAACTCTTTGTCAACATATTTAGATATTAGTTTCAGACGTTCGTGGACATTGACCGCGGCTAAAATTTCCTGCCGCTCGTCAGGTCGAATATTAAGATTAGCGCCGATAAAATCACACATAGAACCAGCGTCGGTAATATTGATAAGAGCGACCTTCATCTCGTAAGGCAGATACGGCGCGGCGTCGATGACCTCAGAGAAGTCGTCGCGCACCTTGCGCGTCAGCGCCTCAACTTGCAGACCAGAGGCAGGTTTGGATTCGAATATGGTAAATTGGGCGAGCGCATAGCCGCTGTCGCCAGGAAGGATTGCATCGAGGCGCATCCTTGCCATGCCTTGCATCAACAGCCGCAACGTGCCATCCGGTATGCGCAGCATCTTGACCACCGATACGACCGAACCGATGTCGAAAAGTTCGATTTTGTCGCCGCTTGTATCCGGTCGTTTCAATATGACCGCTAACGACTTATTAGGCGAGTTCAGCGCTTCGCCGACCAGTCGAATTTGCTCCTCGTCTTTAACGATTACAGGCGTAATGACGCCGGGAAATATCACCAATTCATCGGTTATGAACAGTGGCAGCACATTCGGCGGCGTCGAAATAGGTTGTATATTGGATTGGCTGTTCATATCAAAGGTCGATTTCGGGGTGTTCTGATGCCAGACTGACAGGTTCTAATTTCGGCAGCCGCACTTCGAGGAAGCCCTGGTAATAACGTTTCGTGGCACGTTCGGGATCGATGCGCGCCGGCAGGTCGATTTTACGCTCAAAGGGCCCAAAATCGATTTCCATTTTGTAATAATGGCGCTTTTCAGTGTTCGGGTGTTCGTGCCTTATGCCCCGAACAGTCAGAACATCGCGATGCAGGGTCAATTTAATATCGGAAGTCGATATGCCGGCGATGTCGATAATGATGACGATTTCGCAATCGGTTTCATAGACATCAGTCAACGGTTTCCAGCCCTTCTCGACGGCCATTATGACCGGCCGGCGGGCGTTATAAAAAGTGTTAAAGTAAAAATCGAACTCGTCGGAAGGTTCTTCACCTTTAAAACTTAGTAAGGTGGGTAAACGTTCCACACGACCTCCTTGTAGGATATTGGCTTTGGGTTTTACAGGCTGTCCGAGAATGCGAAATTGTCCTCCGTTGACTCGCTATAGTCGTCGGCAGAACATTGTAATTTCTCAGAAAATAGCCGTCAAGCAGCTTTGTTGACGCGGAAAATGACGCGCCTTCTCCCCCCGCTTGCGGCTGTTGCTTGCTTCTCCCCCCGTTTGCGGCTGTTGCTTGTTTCTCCCCCCGTTTGCGGCTGTTGCTTGCTTCTCCCCTCGCTTGCGGCTGTTGCTTGCTTCTCCCCCCGTTTGCGGCTGTTGCTTGCTTCTCCCCTCGCTTGCGGCTGTTGCTTGCTTCTCCCCCCGCTTGCGGGGGGATTAAGGGGGGTGTCCTTTCATCTTCAGTTGCACCGCGCCGCGGGATGATGATGCCTATAGTTACGCTGCCGACCACGGCGGGTCGGCAGCGGATACCGGCATTCTCGGACAACCTGTTTAAACTTTAGGTTTTGATTTTCTAATGAATTAGAAATTACTATCTGCCATACAATCATCATCATCATCATCATCATCATCATCATTTATAATATATATCTTTTCTTATAATCCATCAATCTATTTATCAATAAGTTTAGTTCAGCGATTAACATTAATTCCTTTTTTAGTTTTGCCGAGTCGGGCATTCCGCTGAGATACCAGCCAATTTGGCGGCGCATTCGCAGAATAGCCGTTCTTTCATCGTAATGTTCGATCATTTTATATAGATGCTCAATCAAGATGTCGATGCGCTGGTCGAAAGACGGATCGAGGAATTCAATTTCAAAATTTATCTCCTCTGCTGTGCAGGATAGATTAGTATCAATTCTCCCCCCCGCTCGGCGGGGCAGATTAGCGATAATTCTCCCCCCCGCTTGGCGGGGGGGAACTAAAGGGGGGGCAACATCCTTAAGCGCTTGAAAGACCCAAGGCTTGCCCAGCGCCCAGCGTCCGACCATTACCCGGTCGCAGCCGGTTTGATGGAGCATTCTCTCCGCGTCGGCAGGTGAGAAGATGTCGCCATTCCCGATGACAGGAATGCGTTTAAGTGTAGTTTTAACCCGGCCTATGACCTCCCAATCGGCAAGTGAGCCTTTGGCATTGCGCACGAAACGCCCGTGAACCGCGACGAAGGCTGCGCCGGCGGCTTCAGCCGCCAGCGCGGCTTCCGGCGCGGTTTCTTCTTTGGGTGTCCAACCAGCGCGCAGTTTGACGCTGACCGGAATCCGAACTGCCTGTGCAACCGCTTCGACTATGCGTCCAATACGCTCGGGATGCTGCATCAGGTCGCCGCCGCAGCCGCGCGCGACCATCTTGCGCACCGGGCAGCCGCAGTTTACATCGATTATATCAGGTTTAAAACATTCTACAACCACCATAGCGGCTTCGGCAATCGGCTCCGGCGAAGAGCCAAATAATTGAATGGCAATAGGACGCTCGTCGGGGTGGAAGCGGCACAACGCGAGGCTGGCGGCACCGAGCCGGCGCAAGCCTTCAGCCGATATGCACTCGGAATAGAGCAACCCGGCGCCATAACGGCGGGCTAACCGCCGAAACGGCGAATCGGTGAAGCCTGCCATCGGCGCCAGAACCGCGCCGTAAGGAAGTTGAATGAGATGAGATATTTTCAAATGAAAAACTTGATTTATATATAATTTATACATAAATTTACAGACTAAATTATTTATCAGGCAAGGCAAACATCGGCGTCTGCTGGAATTAATTAAAAAATTACCGGCGAACGATGGAGTTAAACCTTGCAGAATTAAAAAAACAGCCTAACACAAATAGCCAGTATAAAAGGAAAAATGTCTCGTAGATGCCAAATCACCGGCCGCGGACCGCAAGTCGGACACAAGGTCAGCCACGCGCATAACATCGCCCTGCGGCGATGGAATATCAACCTGCAGAAGGTGCGCGTTCTCATCAACGGGCGCGTTAAGAAGATGCGCGTCAGCACACAAGCCATCAAGAGCGGCTTAATCGTCAAGCCGCCGGTCAAAATTAGAACGCCGAAACCGCGCATTCAGCGCATTGCTGCACCGACCCAGGCTGCATCTGTTATCAGCGACGACCAACCAATGCAGTTCTTCTCGGATTCCAGCGTCGTCAGCCGTTTGTTCAAGCCCAAACCTAAGCCCGGCGAAGCGCCGCCTGAGGAGTCAGACCTTTCGACCGGAATGAAAATCGAACCAACTGATGAACCACGCCCATCCGGCGCCAACGTGTTGTCTGATTAATCGTAAATTGTAAATTGTATAAAAATACACAATAATAAAGTCCAAGGACTAACCCAATCCAAAACCTCAATTTACAATATACTATTTTCAATTTTCGCCGCCACCGTAGCTCAGCCGGTAGAGCAGGTCATTCGTAATGATCAGGTCGTAGGTT
>Ga0194125_10010161_pt1 | contig 12906 bp, 10 predicted proteins | sample TA2KigC250mmetaG_FD_148626 | JGI IMG/M metagenome (GOLD analysis project Ga0194125, IMG submission 148626) | Freshwater microbial communities from Lake Tanganyika, Tanzania - TA2015034 Kigoma Deep Cast 250m | ecosystem: Environmental > Aquatic > Freshwater > Lake | place: Tanzania: Lake... | reverse complement strand
TCAGGCTGACCCCCTTGGTGCTCCTGCCGTGAACGGGGATGCTCTCCTTGGGGACGCGGATGATCACTCCCTTGCCCGACATGAGCATGAGCTCCCCGGTGCGGGCGGTGAGGGTGGCCGCCACCAGTTTGCCCACTTTGTCGCCGACCCTGTGGGCCAGCACCCCCTTGCCGCCGCGGCGGTGGACCGGGTAGGCGCTGATGGAGCTGAACTTGCCGAATCCATTGCTGGTCACCGTGAGCACATAGGCGTCCGGATAGACCACCTCCATGGCCACCACCCTGTCGCCGGGGTTCAGCCGGATGCCGCGCACTCCCTGAGTTCCCCGCGACGTGGCCCGGAAGTCGCTCACCGGGAACCTGATGGACTTGCCCTGCTCGGTGATCAGGAGCAGCTCATCGGCATCCCCGGCCATTCTGGAGGAGACTACCTCGTCTCCGCTCCTGACCGATATGGCGATCAGTCCCCGGCTCCTCAGATAGGCGAACTTCTCGATGGGAGTCCGCTTCACCTTGCCCTTGGCGGTGGCCAGTATCAGGTGATTCCCGGGGGCGAAGTCCGCCTTGACCGCCGTGGCGATGCGCTCCTCGGGGTCGATGGGCAGCAGGTTCACCAGCGGCGTCCCCTTGGCGGTGCGCGAGGTGTCCTGAGGTATGCGGTAGCATTTCAAGGCGAAGACGCGGCCTCTGCTGGTGAAGAAGAGGATGGTATCATGCGTATCGGCCAGCAGGAATACCCCGGCGCTGTCGGCTTCCTTGATGGTCATTCCCCGCACGCCCTTGCCGCCGCGATGCTGGAGCCGATAGGTATCACTGGGCACCCGCTTGATATAGCCCCGCTTGCTGAGGGTGACGACCACATCCTGATGGGGGACGAGGTCCTCTTCACTGAAGTCCACCGCTTCCTGTTCACTGAGCTTGGTCTTGCGGGCATCCCCGTACTTGGACCCCAGCTGCTCCGCTTCCTCCTTGATGAGGTAGAGGATCTTCTTGGGATTGGCCAGCAGATCCTCCAGGTAGGCGATGGTCTTGATGGTCTCGGCATATTCGTCGAGTATCTTCTGCTGCTCCATGGCCACCAGCCGGCGCAGCTGCAGGTCGAGGATGGCCTGGGCCTGCTGCGCCGACAGTCCCAAGGCACTGCCCAACTCGGCGCGTGCCGCCTCGGTGCTGCGGGAGTTGCGGATGATGGTGACCACCTCATCCAGGTTGTCCAGGGCGATCTTCAATCCTTCCAGGATGTGGGCCCTCTCCTTGGCCTGCTTCAGCTCGAACCGGGAGCGGCGCTCGATGACCTGCTGGCGGAACTCGATGTAGTGCTGCACAGCCTCCCTGAGGCTGATCACCCTGGGCTGTCCATCCACCAGGGCCAGCATGTTGATGAAGAAGGTCGATTGAAGCGCGGTGCGCTTGTAGAGGTTGTTCAGCACCTGCTCGGGCTGCGCATCCTTCTTCAGCTCGATGACCACCCGCATGCCCTGTCTGTCCGATTCGTCGCGCAGGTCGCTGATGCCCTCAACCTTCTTGTCCTTCACCAGACTGGCCACCCGCTCCACCAGCTCCGCCTTGTTGGTCTGGTAGGGCAGCTCAGTAATGACGATGTGGTGCCGGCCCTTGCCCACCTCCTCGATCTGTGCGTCGCCACGGACGATCACCTTGCCCTGGCCTGTGGTGTAGGCCTTTCTGATCCCCTCGCGTCCGATGATGATGCCGCCGGTGGGGAAGTCGGGGCCGGGGATGAGCCTGATCAGCTCGTCGATTTCGGCCTCGGGATTGTCAATGAGGAAGGCCACGGCGCTGCAGACCTCGGAGAGGTTGTGAGGCGGGATGTTGGTAGCCATGCCCACGGCGATGCCCGAGCTGCCGTTGATGAGCAGATTGGGCAGCCGGCTGGGCAGAACCACGGGCTCCTTGAGGGTATCGTCGAAGTTCGAGGCAAAGTCGACGGTGTCCCTGTCGATGTCGATGAGCATCTCCTGGGTGATGTTGGCCAGGCGGGCCTCGGTGTACCGCATGGCCGCCGGCGGATCATTGTCCATGCTGCCGAAGTTGCCCTGTCCATCAACTAGCATGTACCTCATGGAGAAGTCCTGGGCCAGACGGACCAGCGCCTCATAGACCGGGGCGTCACCGTGGGGATGGTACTTCCCCAGCACATCGCCGACGATGCGGGCGCTCTTCCTATAGGGCGAGTTGTGGCGCAGCCCCAGCTCGTTCATGGAGAAGAGTATCCGCCGCTGCACCGGCTTGAGTCCGTCGCGCATGTCGGGCAGGGCCCGAGCGACGATGACGCTCATGGCGTAGTCAAGATAGGAGGTCCGGACTTCGTCCTCTATCTTGACTTCTCTGACTGTTCCGATCTCCATCTCGCTCACTCGTGCCAGGACTTGCCTTCCTCTTCGCCAGCGGAGGAATCATAGAAATCGGCCACGGTGAAGCCCTCCCTCTCCACCTCGGCTATCTCATCCACCTCATCCCCCAGCTCCTCGTCCTCCAGTCTGTTCCTCAGCAGGCTCTCCTTGACATAGGGGCGGAATCCCTCTTTCTCTCTGAGGGGGAAGGACGGATGGCCAACCAGATCGGGATGCTGGTACACCTCCCTGATGATCACCTTCACTTCGCTGTTGGCCCCCAAGCTCTTGACGGCGGCCATGTACCGGTTGCCCAGCGAGATGAGCCTGGCCAGACGTACCCCGTACCTGGGCTCAACCTCGCCAATGCACTCGCCGCGTCCACTCTTGGCCACGAGCTTCTGCCCTTCCACATGAAGGGTCAGCTCTTCCCCGGGGGCCATGCGGGCCAGGACATCCTTGGGAGCCGGATTGATGAGCTTCATCACCCTGGCCTTGCCGGTCTCTTCGATGAAGATGTCAACAACAACCTTGTGGGTGTCCGCCTTCCGGGCCTTCTTGCCCAGATGCGAGAGCCGCTCCAGGTTCTTCTTGGCGATGTTGTTGCGGGGATCCAGCTCGATGGTGCGTCCGTAGGCCTTCCTGGCCGCGGCGTACTCTCCGACTTCCATCAGGGCCCGGCCCAGCCGATTGTGGGTCTCGACATCGTCGGGGAAGAGCTCCAGGATGTTCTTGTTGGCGGCAATGGCTTCCTTCCAGCGGCTCTGCACCGCCAGGGCGATAGCTTCCTTGGCATAGCGCTCTATGCTGGCCTTGCTTTCCTGTGACGACAACCTGCACCCCCGGGGTCGGAGAGAGGGGGCTGGCAGCGTGCCCCCTCAAGGACGCTCCGGTGAAAGTATCCAGAGGATTGTAGGGCTTGCCTGCCCATTTTGCAAGTGGGCTCAGGCACGCGGCAAGCAGCGCCCGGGCACCCGTCCCGCGCGCAGACCCCGGCCCGGGTCCGGGAATTGGACAGCATGCTAGAATACCAGGCGGAACCACACGGGATTGCGGACGTAGGATGGAGGTGATACCATGCCGATAGTCACAGTGCAGATGTGGCCGGGCCGGACGCAGGCCCAGAAGGCGGAGCTGGCCAGGCGTATCACTGAAGCCGTGGTGACGGTGGTCAACACCACTCCTGATGCCACCATCGTTGTCTTCGAGGACGTGGCAAAGGAGAACTGGGCAGTGGGCGGAGTGCTTGCTTCAGACGCGAAGTAATAGGCCGGGCGGGGCCCCGGATGGACAGGGTATGAGTGTCGTCGCCAGCGGGGACCCCAGCCGCGCCGACTCCGTGTCGCCGGCCTGCGCCGCGGAGGACGTCCCGCAGGTCCGTACTCCACTGCCGGGGTTGCGCCTAGACTGGGAGGTCTCTCATGGATAGCATAAACATACTCTACCTGATACTGGCGTTGCTGTGCCTGATGGCTTCCGCCTTCTTCTCCAGCTCGGAGACAGCCTTCATTTCCCTGCAGAAGATCAGACTGAAGCACATGGAAAGCCAGGGGGTGCCCCGTGCGGGCCGGGTGGCCAAGATACTGGAGAAGCCGGAGAGGTTCATCTCCACCATACTCCTGGGCAACAACTTCGTGAACACCACGGCGGCAGCGCTGGGCACCGCCATCGCCATATCCATCTGGGGCAACGAGGGGAAAGCGGTACTGGTGGCCACAGCGGTGGTGACCATCACCCTTCTGGTCATGGGCGAGGTGGTGCCCAAAATCGTTGGAGCGCAGCACAGCGAGAGAATCGCCCTGCTCTACGTCTCTCCGGTCACGGCGCTCTCCTGGGTGCTGTCACCGGCGGTGACGGTGCTGGAGTGGATCGGCAATACGGCGAGCAAGGTGATAGGAGGGGCTCCGACGCACCGGGCAATCATCACCGAAGAGGAGATCCGCACCATGATCTCCGTAGGGAAAGACGAGGGTGTGGTAGGAGAGGCCGAGGCGAAGATGCTCCACAACGTCTTTGAGTTCGGCGACCTCTCCATCGAGGAGGTGACCATACCCAGAACCGACGTGGTATGGGTGGCGAAGGGGACCACAGTAGCGGATTTCTTGAAGGTCTACTCCCAGTATCCGCATACCCGGTTTCCAGTCTACGAGGAGACTACGGACAACGTCGTCGGCGCACTGTCCATCAAGGACCTGCTCATGGCCCGGGCCAAAGGGGAGATCGGGGAGGAGTCGGCCATCGACGGACTCGTCCGGCCCGTCATCTTCGCCCCGGAAACCAAGCGAATAGGGCCGCTCTTTGCGGAGATGCAGGCGAAGGGCAACCAGATGGCGGTGGTGGTAGATGAGTACGGCGGTATCTCCGGCATAGTCACCCTGAAGCAACTTCTGGCCCAGGTGGTGGGCCGATTCGGCGATGAACTAACCAAGCTGTCGCAGGAATTCAAGGCTATCGACGAACACACCTATGAGGTAGACGGAGGAATGCGAATCGAGGAAGTGAACGAGACGACCGGTCTGGACCTGCCCGGCGGGGACTATGAGACCATCGCCGGTCTGCTGCTGCACCGCCTGGGGCACATACCGCACCAGGGTGAGCAGCTGAGATCCGGCAACCTGAGACTCGTGGTCAAGGAACTGAAGGGGTTGAAGATCGAAAGGGTGCGCATCATCAAGGAGGGAGAACAAGCCCCCGGCGGGTAGTACACCGCCGGGGACCGCGGTTCCCGCAGTTCGTGGAGGGAGTCCCCTACTCTTCCTTTGACCCCTTCTCGGCCGAAGGGGCCTCCTCCGCACCTTCAGCGCCAGCTTCTGCACCGGCCTCGGCCTCAACCTCGGCCTCAGCCTCGGCCACCTTGACCTCCACCTTCTCGATGCGAAGCACAGCCACTTTGACCACCACGTGCTCGGAATCGGTCAGAACAGCGATGCCCTCGCCCATGGCGATGTCCCGCACGTGGATGGACTGATCCTCCTCAGCCAATGAACTGACGTCCACCTCGACGCTGGATGGGATCCTGTCGGGCAGGCACTCGATGTGCAGGGTGTCCAGTTCGTGGGCCAGGTAGTGGCCCTTGGTCTTCAGTGCCGGCGCTTCTCCGGTCAGGAGGATGGGCACCTCCACCTTGAGCTTCTCTTCCATGCTGACCTGGTAGAAGTCAACATGAATCAACTGCCCCGACAGCGGGTCACGCTGAACACCCCGGACCACAGCACTCCTCGGCTTCCTGGCTCCATCGAGTTTCAGAGTGACCAACTTGGTCATCCCGGCTTGCCCCAGCAGTTGCTCGAGCTGGGCGACATCGCACTGAAGAGCCAGAGACTCGACGTTGTGGCCAAACAGATGCACAGGGGTGACGCCCTGGCGGCGCAAGAATCTGGCCTTCTTGCCCATAAGCTTGCGGCCGTGAACCCGCAACTCCAACTGCTGCATGTCTTCTCCTTCTAGACGCTACATGGGATGCTCAACACCGCGTCCTGGCAAACCGGGAATTGAGCCCTACGTGACGATCACCGTCTGGCGTGCGTTGATAATGATACATCATGCCGACCATTGCAGGCAACAAGGTGTGTGCGGCGCGCGGACAATCATTCGCGGCAGGCCGAGGTTGCCCACGGCATCAGCCCTGGGAGAGGAACTCCCGGAGCAGGCCATGGAAGCGGTCCTTGTCCGCCCGGTGAGGGGCGTGCCCATAGCCGGAGAAGACCTCCAGCCTGGCCTGGGGCATCAGCTTGACCGCTCTGAGAGCGCCTGAGAGCGGGTAGTATGGGTCGATGTGACTCCAGACGATCAGCGTGGGCACCCTGAGCCCGGGCAGCTCTTCCAGGCACATCCAATGACCATAGGCCCCGTTCTCCATGACTATCTTGGGGTAGGGCTGCGGCCGCTTCAGCACGCGGCGGACGCCCCAGGCGGCCATCCCCAGGAAGCCGCCCAGACGGGTCAATCTGCTGAACCCGGCGGTGTCAATGAGGACCAAGCGGCGGACCATCTCCGGATGACGGATGGCGACCTCCAGGCAGACCCGACCCCCCAGCGAGTGGCCCACCAGGGACAGGCTGCTCAGGCCCAGCTGACGGATCAATGCCAGTGTGGCCTCGCTGAAATCAGACAGGCAGTAGCCAGCGTCCTTCCTGTCGCTCAGACCGTAGCCGACGAGGTCCGGCGCATAGAGACTATATTCCCTGGAGAAGAGGGACATGGTCTCCACCCAGTCGCTGGAGTCATTGGCCCCGCCATGGAGGAGGAGCACAGGGGAACCGCTGCCCGTTCTGCGGAGATGGATGGCGTGGTCGCCGACCCTGACCCTCAGGCTCTCCACACCCTCATCAGCCTGCGGGTTGGCGGGTGCGACCCGGTCGTGATCGGACATACAACTGGTCTAATGATAGACGACGGGGAATCCTGATGCAAAGCGGAATTGCGGAATGGGATGGTTTGACCTATGATGACGCTGCCGCTGCCGGAGTGCCGGCTCCGAGAAGAAGCCGGCCGGCGGAGATATCGCAGGCCACCCGGGACCATGTGATGAAGGGACAGGGAGGCGAGTGCGTCGGCCTGGCCCAGATCGCCGGACAGTGCGGCCGGTTCCAGCCATCGGCCAAGTCGCCGATAGGCGGACTGTTCTACACCGGGGCCGACGTGGGCATCCCCGGCATGGGCACGCACAAGGCGTCGGGGGGAGGGATCAAGACCGCCCGCATGGTGCTCCAGTACCAGCGGCTGAAGCAGAGCACTCTGTAGTCCGGGGCGCAGGCTGACTTGTGCAGCGACTCAGCGATGGATCCCGCAGGGGCACAGGCCGACCAAGCCCGGCCCGATCTGTTCATTCCATGAATCCCAGACTGAGAGAGGTCCGCGCTCAGCCGCTGGCCAGAGGGGGAGAGAAGGGGGTTGTCCTCACCGACCCCCTGGGTGTCAGCGACAGGGCGATCTTCGTTGCTCAGGCTCTGACGCCCCTTCTGGCCCTGCTCGATGGAAGCCGCGACCGGGGCACGATACGGGCCGGCTTCGAGCTGCGGACGGGGATACCGCTGAGCGCTTCCACCTTGGAAGGAGTGCTGGACCAACTGGACTCGGCACTGCTTCTGGACAGCGAGCGCTTCGCCCAGGCCTACAGGGCAGCCGTGGAGAGCTTCCGCCAGGCCCCCTGCCGGCCTCCGGTGCTGGCCGGCAAGTGCTGTCCGGAGAACGCCGCGGAGTTGACCGCCTGGCTGCAGAGCCACCTGGCAGAGACAGGAGGTGACAATTCCGAGGGCGACAGGCAGGTCTGCGGCCTGATCAGTCCCCACATCGACTTCGCCAGGGGCGGGACGGTGTATGGCAGGGTGTGGGGGCAAGCAGCCGCATCGGCCAGGGAGGCCGAACTGATGGTCATTCTGGGGACAGACCACATCGGACGGGAGGGCGGCATCACCCTGACCAGGCAACAGTACCAGACACCCTGGGGGATCGTACACACAGACGACGCGGCCCTGGACGAGGTGTCAGAGGCATTGGGCGGGGATGAGGCCTTCAGAGAGGAACTCCATCACCGCGGCGAACACTCCATCGAGGCAGCCCTGATTTGGCTACACCATCTGGTCGGAGAGAGGACCTTCAGGATACTCCCGGTGCTCTGCGGCTCCTTCCGGTCGTTCATTGACGGCGGCGGGAGTCCCTCGAATGGTGCCTCCGTGTCAGCGGCCACTGCAGCCCTGAGGAGGATTGCCTCACGGCGGCGCACGCTGGTGGTAGCGGCAGCCGACCTGGCTCATGTCGGCCCGGCATTCGGAGACCGCCTGCCCATAGACGTGGCCGGGCGGGCCAAACTGGCGGGGCAGGATCAGCGCTTGATGGGCTCCCTCCTCCAGGGCAGCGCAGAGGCCTTCTTCGAGGAGATCAGGGCAGAAGGCGATCAGAGGAGGATCTGCGGGCTGCCGCCCATCTATATGGCCCTGTCGGTGCTGCCCCGTGTCAGTGGGGAGATCATCGATTATGCCCAGTGCCCGGCCAGCGATGACGGTGGCTCCCTGGTGTCCATCTGCGGCATGGTGTTCAGGTCAGATGCAGCCTGCCCTAGGGGCTGAACCCGTGCCATCTGACCACGGCCTCCATGGGGTCCCGGCTGGACCGGAACTGCGCCGCCGGGTTTGAGAGGTCCGGATAGCCCAGAGCCACACCGATGATAATCCGCTTGGACTGAGGTATGTTCAGCAGGCTGCGGATGACGTCGGGGTATGCCACCGCTGCAGCCAGGGCGCAGCTGCCCACGCCGTGGCGCCAGGCCGCCAGCATGAGGCTCTGGACGGATATGCCGATGTCCACCAGCGACCACTCGCCCAGCGAGGAGTCCATGTAGACCACCACCCCGTTGGGCGCGTCGAAGAAGCGGGACATGGACTGCCACCAACGTATCACCGCTTCCCTGTCCTCCTTGGCAATGCCCAGTTCCCGGAACAATCGCCGGCCATCCTCCTTCCCCCGCTCAAGGTAGCGTCCCGACAGCCGCGGCCACGGTATGTCCAGGCGGGGCTTCTCTCCGGCCTTCATCATGGCCATGACGGCGGTCTTGAAATCGCTCATCGCCTCGCCGCCCAGGACGGAGAACTCCCACGGCTGGGAGTTCTCCCAGGAAGGCGCCCGCAGGGCGGCCGCCACGATCTTCTCCAGTGTCTCCCGGGCCACCGGATCGGGTTTGAAGGCACGAATGCTTCTGCGTCCGTTGATGGCTTCGATGACGTCCATACGGGCCCTCCCGCTCTTGAGTCAGTCCGTTTCGGGCCGGCGCGCCGTGGCGATTGCGCCGAGGCGAGAACACTCTATCACGGCGGTTGGGACGCCGCAATCGGACAGGCGTCACCGGTGAAGGAAGACCGCAGCATAGTCAGTAAGGTTCAGTGGTCCTGAGTGGCCCACAGGTGGCCGGGCCACTAGGGCCATGGCCACCTGCGAGCAGGGAACAGCGGCATGCCGGGAGTTGTCAGGAAGCCGCCGCCTCCGGGACGCGTCCCGCGGGGGCTTCAGCCTCGCCGCGGTGCTCAGAAATGGGCAGCAGGCGGATGGCCAGCATGAAGACAATGATGGCCCAGGCGATGACCCCCGCTGAGACGGCGAACTCCATCCAGTGCGGGAAGTAGGTGTATCCGGGACGGATCTCCTGCCAGAGCAGGCTGACATTGAAGCGATTGAATATCAAACCGCCGATCACCAGCAGGGCTGTTCCGAACAGGCCGGCCCTGTTGTTCCTGATCTTGGGAATGGAGAACAGGACCATGGGCAGCACCACGCCTACGATGACCTCCGCCAGCCAGTAGACGTTCTGGGGATAGCTGTTGACGATCATGTCCAGCTGTCCGGCCGCCGCCAGATCAGCCAGCTTCATGATGAGGTAGATGCCCAGGAAGAAGGGGATGATCCTGCCCAGACCACTCAGAACGTCCAGTTTCACGGCGTGTCCGAAGGCCATGCCGCTGAGCGTGGACTCCAGGATGACCATGGCCGGTCCCACCGCCACTGCTGAGACGAAGAAGAGGGCGGGCAGTATGGGCGTATACCACAGGGGGTCCAGCGTGTAGGGCAGAAGGAGCAGCATCGATCCCAGGGAGTTCTGGTGCCCCGTGGAGATGACGATGCCGGCGATAATGAGCGGGATCTGGATCATGCCGATGAACCGCAGAGGGATCCTCCAGTGCAGCCTCTCGAAGAGCGCCGGACTCATCTCCAGAGCCAGAACCCCGGTATACAACATGACGCACCAGCCTACTTCGAACAAGGGGGAATGGATATTCCAGTTGATCATAATGTGCCAGATGTACCAGGGCTGTCCGAGATCAACCAGCAAGGCCAGAATGACGATGATATAGCCCAGGAAGGCAGTCAGAATGGCAGGTCTGACCACGGGATGGTACTTCTCGGCGTTGAAGATGTGGACCAGGGCCGCCAGGGTGAATCCGCCTGCCGCCAGGGCAACGCCGCAGTAGAGGTCAAAGCTGATCCACAACCCCCAGGCGCGTCCGTCGCTGAGGTTGCTCATGGCTCCCAACCCGTAGAGGTAGCGGATGATCATCACGGGGACACTGACCAGCGCCACTATGCTCAGGATCAAGGTGCCGTAGGGGAACGGGCGTTTCTGTTGCATCATTTGGCCACCCCTTCCTTCTTGCCGTGCTTGTCTCCCGTATGACTCAGCTTCTGCTTCCGTTTGGTGAGCCAGTAGAAACCAGCCATGAGCACAACCACTCCGCCGGCGTAGTAGGGCAGGGTGCGCATGGCGATATGCGGGTTCTCGGTGGGGGCTTCCTCGCCTAGGGCCGGGAAGCCCATCTCCTCAAAGGGCACCGGCAGGATGTAGAGCCATGACGTGCCTCCGGCCTCCTTCTCCCCATAGACGTGATCGACGTACTTGTCCGGCGAGGCGCTGATCCGGGCCCGGGCCTCGGTGATGAGGTCCTCCCGTTCCCCCAGTTGCAGGGCCCCGGTGGGACAGGCGGTGACGCAGGCCGGTTCCAAGCCGCCATCCAGACGCCCGGAGCAGAAGGTGCACTTGCGGATCCAGGGGAGCGGGTCATCCCACTCGAAGGTAGGTATGCCAAACGGGCAGGCGACCATGCAGTAGCGGCAGCCAAAGCAACGGCCGTCGTCGTAGACCACGGCCCCGGTGTCCTTGTCCCTCTTCAGAGCGCCCACAGGGCAGGCCCCTTCACAGGCCGGATGGAGGCAGTGCATGCACTGGGTCTTGGCGAAGGCCCAGTGGAACTTCCCGTTGTGGTCGACCTCCCGGAATCGCACGGTGGTGAAGGTGGTCGCCGACAGCCGGGGCGGGTTGTCATACCCTCCCTTGTTGGTAGTGTCTTCCGCCGGGTTCCGGTTCCAGCTCTTGCAGGCAACCTGGCAGGACCGGCAGCCGATGCACCTGTTGCCGTCATAGAGCACTCCCTTAGACATCTGCGGCCTCCTTCCCTGTCAGCTTCTCAACGTTGCAGAGGAAGGTCTTGTACTCCGGAATGGTGGTATTGGCATCGCCTATGCCGGGGGTAAGGATGTTGCCGCTATCACCCCGAACACGGCCCGAGTATCCCCAGTGCCAGAGCACGCCGATGTGATGAATGGTCTGACCGTCCACCCTGATGCCCTGGAAGCGCCGGGTGACCGCGGCCACGCACTCTATGCTTCCCCGCGCCGAGCTGACCCTGACTCTGTCCCCTGCCCGGATGCGGAGCTCCCCGGCAAGGTCCTCGCCCAGCTCGACGTACATCTCAGGGACAATCTCGCTCAGCCAGGGCAGATTGCGGGTCATGATCCCGGTCTGCCAGTGCTCGGTGCAGCGGTACGTGGTGCCCACGTAGGGGTACTGGGCCGCGTCTCCCCGGGCATTCATGAAGCTGCCGATGAAGGCCGCCGGATCGGTCTGCTGTGGGGACATGACGTTGCTGATGGGACTCTCCCAGGCCTCGTAGGCCTCGGGGATGGGCCCGTCCTTCAGTCCGTAGCCCCAGAGCTTGCCCACCCCCTCGGAGTTCATGATGAAGGGCAGGTTCTTCTTGGTATCGGCGGCCACATTGATGGGATCACCACCGCCGTCGATGACGTCACCGGCGGGGTCCCAGCCGGTGCCCGTCCAGCGGAGGACGGGGTGATCCGCGTCCCAGGGCGCGCCGTTGAGATCGACTGAGGCGCGATTGTAGATGATGCGGCGGTTCCGCGGCCAGCACCAGGACCAGTTGGGGTAGAGGCCCACCTCGTTCAGCGACGTATCCATGTTGTTGCGCTTCCTGGCCTTGTTGATGGACTCGATGGCCGCCGTGCCAGCGTTCTTCTGCACCACCGTGATCAGCTCGGGGTAGTCCGCCTTGTCCTTGGCTGAGGCCGTGGTGTACTGGTTGCAGAACAGCCAGTTGCCGGACGAGGTCTTCCCGTTGCTCTGCAGATCGCCGAACCAGTCGATCAGCTCTCCCGCCTGGTAGGTCCTTGCCCCCACGGTGATGGTCTCCAGTGCATAGCCGTTGATCTCCCTGGCCACGAGGTCCGGGTCCACCTCGTCGCCGTAGGGCCAGTCAAGCTTGAGGATGGGGTCTGGGTAGGCTCCTCCCTCTTCCTCATAGAGTTCCTGGATCTTCTTCATCAGGCGGCTCATGATGTCCAGGTCGGGCGCAGCTTCGCCCGGGGGCAGGACCGCCCTGTAGCGCCACTGCACCCAGCGGCCGCTGTTGGACACGCTGCCCTGTTTCTCGAAGGAGGCAGCCGCGGGCAGGACGAAGACCTCCGTATCGATGTCGCCGCGGTCAACGCCCGGCCTCTTCCAGAACTCGGCGGTCTCATTCATCCAGACGTCGCTGACCACCAGCCACTTCAGCTTGCCCAGGGCCTCACGGGCCCCGTTGGAGTTGGGTCCACCAGACGCCGGGTTCTGTCCCCAGACCCACAGGCCGTCGATCTTGCCGTTGCCCATGGCTTCGATCAGGCCCAGGTGAGTGTAGTTGACGCCGCTGGCCTTCCCCTTGGGCAGGTAGCCGTAGCTCACCACCGGGTCGGCCCCGGGCCACCAGGCCTTGAGCATGCTGGCCACGTATTTGGGG
>Ga0194125_10010156_pt1 | contig 12909 bp, 10 predicted proteins | sample TA2KigC250mmetaG_FD_148626 | JGI IMG/M metagenome (GOLD analysis project Ga0194125, IMG submission 148626) | Freshwater microbial communities from Lake Tanganyika, Tanzania - TA2015034 Kigoma Deep Cast 250m | ecosystem: Environmental > Aquatic > Freshwater > Lake | place: Tanzania: Lake... | reverse complement strand
CCACGGACATAATATCCAAGTTCTTTTTGATGGGACAGTTAGTTACTATCAATCAAAGGTTGGACAGGGATTCGCTGGAAATGATTTGCGACGAATTCAAGTTCAATTTCAGGTTTGAAGATGAGTATGGAACCGAGATAATCGGTCAAACAACCGATAAATATGACGAAATCGACGCTATCGAAAGAGCACCGGTCGTTACCATTATGGGTCATGTTGATCATGGGAAGACCTCGATCCTGGACTACATAAGAAATACTAACGTTGTAGCGGGAGAAGCGGGCAGGATCACGCAGCATATTGGCGCCTATCAGATCGAGATCAACAAACACAGGATAACTTTTTTGGATACTCCAGGCCACGAAGCTTTCACCGCTATGCGTGCCCGGGGAGCCAACATAACGGATATAGCAGTAATTGTGGTTTCGGCTACGGAAGGAGTGAAGCCCCAGACCCTGGAGGCGATCGATCATGCCAAGGCAGCCAATGTCCCCATCATCATCGCTATCAATAAGATCGACTTGCCGGACATCAATGTTGATAAAGTCATTGCGCAACTACTCGATAATGGTATATATCTGGAGCAGTACGGTGGAGAAGTGCCCTGGTGTAAAACGTCGGTTGTTACCGGTGAAGGGATTCTCAATCTTATCGAGTTAATCCTGTTGACTGCTGAGATGATGGAACTGAAGGCAAAGGTCGATATTCCCGCTTGTGCTGTGGTCATTGAAGCCAAGATCGATACTAAAACCGGTGTGGTTGTAACAGCCCTGATGCAGGAAGGAACTCTGAAAAAGGGTGATATCGTGGTTTGTGGAGCCACCTTTGGCCGCATCAGAAAGATGGAGAATGAACGTGGTGGAGAGATCAAAATACTATATCCTTCCGATGTAGCGAGGATTTATGGCTTGGCTGAGGTACCCAAGGCAGGCGATCTACTTAACCAAGTTGAAAATGAGAAAACAGCAAGAACCATCAGTACTGAAAGGTATCAGATCCGAATCGAGCGAGAGAAGTATCATAATAAGACTACTTTACAAAACATCTTTGCTCGTATAAATGAGGAACGGATCGGTGAAGTTCGTCTCCTGATCAAAGCTGATACCGATGGCTCGGTAGAAGCATTAGCTGACTCATTCTTCAAGCTTTCCAATAGCGAAGTTATGGTCAATATCATCCATAAGAATGTCGGTGGGATCAATGAGGATGACGTCAACCTTGCCACTGCTTCCGACGCGATCATAATCGGCTTTCATGTTCGCGCCAGCCACCAGGCCAAGAAACTGGCTGAAGAGCAGAACGTGGATATTAGGATCTACCAGGTAATATATGCTGCTATCGATGATGTTCGCCAAGCTCTGGAAGGTATGCTCAAACCGGAATTTGAAGAGGTCATACTCGGCTCAGCAGTGGTAAGACAGGCTTTCAAGATCAAGAAAGTCGGTGTCATAGCTGGTTGTTATATCGAGCGAGGGTCCATCCAGAGGCAATGCAAGGTACGCTTGTATCGGAACGATGTTTTGCTTTATGAGGGCAACCTCGCATCCTTGAAGCATTTCCAGAATGAAGTGAGTGAGATCAAAGCCGGCAATGAATGTGGCATGGCATTGGATCGCTGGCAGGATATTAAGGAAGACGATATCCTTGAGTGTTATGTGATCAAGCAGATTGATAGGAAAATGACATGAAAAGCTATCGGATCCCCAGATTGCAGAGTGAACTGAAAAAGCTGTTTAACACCGCTTTAACGCATTCTCTTTCCGATCCGAACCTTCAATGGGTAAGTATAACTGATATTGAGTTGTCAAAAGACCTCAGGTACGCCAAGGTCTTCTTCTCTCACTACAACAACCCTCTACCTCATGACAAGGTAAAGGAGAACCTGGTTAAAACATCTGGTTTTTTAAAGAAATTAATTGCAGGAGCACAGCTAATGAGAACCATACCCGAAATCAGCTTTCACTATGATGAGACCGAAGAGAGAGCCGAAAAAATAGATGTATTGCTCTCGTCCATCAAAGATGATTACGATGATGCTTATGATCCGGATATCGATTTGGATGAACAGCTCGACGATGACTATTATGATATCGACGAAGACGAGGAAATTGATGATTATGACTCCTATGACGATGATGACGAGGAATTTTAACCCACCAAAATCAACTACACGCCTGCCGGTTAAGTCATGATCAACAGTGATGCACATCTATAACCACATTAGACAAGCAATATTGGATCTCTGCCGACAAGCCGGTCCTGTCGCTATTATGTCGCATGTAAATCCCGATGGCGATGGATTGGGATCATCGTTGGCATTAAAAACCATTCTCAGCCATCTCGGACTGACAGCTACTATCGTTGTGGATCAAGGAGATCTAAGTCGCTATGAGTTCTTGTCTTGTAGAAGTAACACCCTTGTTTTTACCCAAGACCAGATCTACCAGACGCTAATCATACTTGATTGCAATAACGAAAGCAGATTGGGAAACCGCAATGTGCTTATCAGCAAAGCAAAACAGGTGTTGATCATTGATCATCATGAATATGAGGATGGAATCATCCCCAACGTTTTTAACTACATCTCCACTTCTGAGGTTTGCGTTGGAACGATCTTGTATAGTGTTTTTAAAGATGACATCCACGGCTTTGATCTGCAATCCAGAAAGTATGTTGCTGATTGTCTTTATACCAGTATTATCAATGATACCAATAACTTTACCAATATCAACACAAACCAGGATGTGCTTAATATCGCCTCTGAATTGTGTCAATTGGGTCTGAATCCTGCTGCAATTTACACAGCTTTCTTCAGTGATCACGATCCTTGGAAACTGAAATTGATCGGAGAAGTCATAGCTACCATGGAACTGCTTTGTCAAAACCGGATACTGATCATCCACTCCACCCTTGATATGATTGAGCGCAACTTTCAACCCATTGAAGCATTGGACAATATGACCAAATGGGTGCAAGGACTGCGAGGGGTTGATGTGATCTTGTACCTGAAGGAGACGGGAACCGAGGTTTTCAAGGTCAGCCTGCGTTCTCCGACGATCGATGTCAATTGTTTTGCCTCCGCTTACGGTGGTGGAGGTCACAAGACGGCTGCCGGCATGACCATGCGTGGAGCCCTGTCACAGATAAGACAGCATTTAATTATTGAGCTTGAACGAATTCTGGGATGCTGACCGGCATGACTGAAAGACCCATTGTTTCTGCCGGATTTCTCCTGGTCAATAAACCAGTCGGATGCACCTCCTTCGATGTAATCCGCCATCTAAAGCGGGTCACGGGTCTCAAACGCCTCGGTCATACAGGAACGCTTGATCCATTTGCATCCGGACTGATGATCTGCTGCCTGGGAAGCTACACCAGGCTGGCATCTTTACTCGAATCCCATAACAAGACCTACACCGCAACACTCAAACTGGGCGAAAAAACCGATAGTGGTGACCTGACCGGCAAAGTGGTTGCCTGGGATAGATCTGTTCCAGACATCCAGGATGTGCATGCGATCAGGGATCTCGTAACCAGGATAACCAAACTTCCCGTACCAGCGTATTCCGCAGTCAAGATCGATGGGAAACGGGCATATAAATACGCCAGACAGAACATCGATGTCACGACACCAATCAAACCAACCAGGATATATGAGTATGAGCTTTTGAGCTACCAGTATCCGTTTCTCGTTTATCGTTGCCGGGTATCCAAGGGTACTTATATTCGCAGCTTAAGTGAATGGATCGCTGTACGCTTGGGAACGGTCGGTCATACCATCCAACTGGAGCGGATGGCTGTTGATTCCATCGATGTTACTGAAGCCTCCCCCCCAACTGAGATCACGGAAGTCAATTGGATGGAAAAGCTGGTCGATCCCATCCCTCTTTTCTCAGGGCAAAAAATCATCAAATTGAGTGATAACCAGATCGAAGCCTTACATAAAGGGCGATCCGTGCCGACAGAGGATACTGGCAATGATCTGGTATTGATCACCGACCAACATGATCAGATCCGGACACTGGGATACCTTGCAGATGGCTCAATAAAACCGAAGGTCAATCTTACATGATACCACCAAAGACCAGATCGGTACTTACTATCGGTAATTTTGACGGGATCCATCTGGGTCATCAGAAACTGCTCCGGGAATTGTTATCCATCGCTCACAGCAAGCGTCTCCAATCCGTAGTAATCACCTACGACCACCATCCAAAGTACACTCTGAATGGAGAAAACAGCATCAGATTGCTCACCCCGGAAAGCCATAAACCATACTTATTGGAACAACATGGGATTGACCGGATTGTTCTCCTCGAATTCAATCAACAGCTTGCCCATCAAAGCGCTTTCTCTTTTCTCGGGGATCAGATCGTTGCCAGGTTGTCGCCTGTGTTCATTGTCACTGGATTCGATTCACATTTTGGTTACCACAGGGAAGGTACTCACGAGTTCCTGATGAAGTACCAGGACGAGTATGACTACACAGTAATCCATGTGACTCCAGAGCTCTATCAGGACACTCCGGTAAGCAGTTCGATGATACGCCAGATGCTGATTTCGGGCGATCTTATCACTGCCAATACGTTATTGGGTAAACCTTATAGGTTATGTGGAAAGGTGGTTAAATCCCATGGCTTGGGGAGGTCATTGGGTTTTCCCACTGCCAATCTGGACCTATTGGATACCAATCAGCTTGTCCCTAAGACAGGTGTATATATATCCCGAGTTTTTATCAAGGGGCAGTGCTTTTTTGGATTGACAAATATCGGCTATAGCCCAACTTTGAAAATTCAGGATAAGATGGAAATCGAGACATACATTATGGATTTTTCCGATCAGATCTATGGAGAACACATGGCTCTGGACTTGATTGAATATATCCGACCCGAAATCAGATTCGAGTCGGAAGCCGAATTAGGCAAGGCGATGCTGCTTGATTTGAACATCGCCAGAGAAAGGATCGAACATGTATCGCTGGATTAGTGTATTGATATTTATGTCCCTCATGATCTGTGGTATGTATCTCTATGGGATCGAATACCACCCTGGCACTGGTATGACCGGGTTAGTCAATCAGGACCGGGATTTTCACTTTCATTATCATAATGATTCCGATGATCTTCATTTCTACGGTTCAAACAAATGGGCGGTCAGATTCAGTTTCAGCAGTTTGTACCCCACCTATAACGATGTGACTTTCCAGGTCAACAAAGCACTGCTCTACTTTCCTGAGGTCGGAGACATAGTTCAGGTGGAATTGTTCACCGATTTCATGGGTCAACCTGCGAGCCAACTTGCCATGGTTTCAGGTACCGTCAACCAAAACCTGATGGAGTTCCAGTTTCCCACTCAGATCCAAGCCAGCGATGTCTGGCTCATCGTCACTTATGCCACTACTTTCAGCGGACCATACGTCTCCGCATCTGCTGGAGGAGGAACCCGGAGCTATTATCTCAACACCAATGAGACCATTCCCTATTATCGAAGTATGGCTAATGCAGGATTTCAATGCGAGTTTCTGTTTGGTTTGACCGGCAATTTTATCATGGATGAGTTTGACCTTCAGTTACAGAGCTTTGTTCTGCAGGGCGATTTGCTTCCAGGCCATGATGTATATCCCGAGTTCACAATATACAATCATTCGGCTCTCACAGTCAATCAAGCTCAGATCGAACTCAACCTCACCACACCCGATAACAGTTATTCCAATACACAGATCTTAACGATCCCGCCGCTCCCCCCCTATACTGAATATCAAGCCCAAATAGATGATCCATACTATACACCATCAGCGATTGAGTTACCTTTAGAGCCGGTACAGATGCGCCTGGAAGCAATCCTTTCCAGTGAACATACTTCTATCGATACTCTTCACAACAACACCAGTATTCGTTATTACAATATCTTCGCTGACCCGTTCCCCACTTTCATGCTCGAAAACTTTCTCCAACAGCAGCATGCACCCATCATCTGGAACTATCAAATGGATTTGATCCCAACCCCTTGTACCGCCGTGGAGTATTTTCCTCAGCTCACTGATTCATTGGGGGTTATTGGAGCGTCTCAACGCTTTAACTGGTATTCATTGAATTCACTTCCCGTCTCAATGGTCAATGGACAGAAACCCATTTATGGCTATGACTCTCAATATCCGATTAAATTGCTTGAACGGATAAATGATACACTTTCATCACGAACTTTTATCTCTGATTACGAATGTCGGTTCACCACTGTTTCCCCAGGGGAGACTATAACCGCAAATATCACTCTTACCAATGGATTTACCAGCATCTACACTACAAATGGCGACTACAATCTGATCCAGTCTTCTCGTTTTTTTGCCGGATTGTATCGTAAAGTGCCATGGAATGATGAGACCAGGTATGTATTCGACCGGTGGATTTGTTTTGCTGATGTTATGGATGGTGATTTGTCCCAAGGTGATTCAATGCAGAGAAACTACATGATCATGCTGAACAACATGCCTCTGAATGACTTTATCCATCAGTTTGTTGTCTTTTACTGGATTCAAAAGATACCCACCCGGGAGATTTTGTTTTCTGCCATGCAGGATTTCTCCGGAATCGTTTCCAATTCCGATGACATCACAACACCGATAAACACTCTATTCATCTCCCCCAATCCCGCTCATCCTGGGCAGAACATCACTCTCGAATACAAGACCACCTTTCCTGTTATCAATACCAGTTTCTCCATATACAATATACGTGGTCAGAGAATAGTAAGCATGGATGACGTCGGAGCATCACTCACCCGTGGACTGCAGATCCCCCACAGTTCCTTCACTTCTTCAGGTCTGTACTTTATCAGATTACGCAATCACCTCCCCGATGGAAGGATCGAATCAATCATCAAACGAATAACCATTATCAAGTAGGTCAAATGGATAGTCAGATTTGGATCAAGGAGTTAAGCCAGCACGTAAATCAACAGATCATGGGTTTTTACTTGGTTGCAGAAAAGGAACTGAGAGAGGGCAAACAAGGGTACTATCTGCGACTTAAACTACAGGACAAGACGGGAAACATCGCTGCCAACCTATGGAATAACGCCCAAAAGGAAGCGGAGAACTTTGATGAAGGCGATGTAATCAAGATCCAGGCAACCGTTGTCAGTTACAAGGGTCAGATCCAATTGACAATTCAGAAGCTACGCTTTGCGGATCACTCGGAATATGACATAGAGGATTATCTCTCCCGCAGTAAGAAAGATCCTGATTACCTTGCCAGTGAATTTTTCCGGTATGTGGATTCCATTGATAACTCCTTTCTCAAGCAGCTCCTGCATATTATCATGGATGACAAGGTATTCTTTACTCTCTTCATGAATGCGCCAGCCGCTAAAAGCTGGCATCACAACTACATCTCCGGTTTGATCGAGCATTCTGTGGCAGTAGCCCGGTTGTGCGACTTCCTGGCAGTACAATATCCCGTCAATTACGACCTGTTGATGTGTGGTGCGCTTCTCCATGACGTGGGAAAGGTCTATGAATACCAGCAGAAGCCGGCGATCGACTTTACCGATATTGGCAGATTGGTAGGTCATCTCACCCTGGCTGATCAGCTCATCTGCCAGACCGCAGCCCAAATTGACCGCTTTCCCAGTGAATTACTGATGCATCTGCGTCATTTGATTCTTGCCCATCATGGCGAATATGAAAAGGCATCGGTGCGCCTGCCTCAGACGCTTGAAGCGCTGGTTTTACATCTGGCGGACAATCTGGATGCCCAGACCACAGGCGTGGCTCAGTTGGTTGAGATTATCCCGGATACTGAGCTGTGGTCTGAATTTGACCGTATCAATAACCGCTATTACCGTATCTACCGTTAAATGTTCCAGGCATCGGTCATTGCCAGTGGCAGTAAGGGTAACTGCCTGCTTGTCCAAAGCGATCAAGCTGCTGTGCTATTTGATGTCGGGATCTCTGCCAGACGGGTATGGCAAGCCCTGGATAACCTTGGGATCCCTCGGAAGAAACTCGATGCAGTGGTAGTAAGTCATGAACACTCTGATCACATCAAAGGCGCCGGAGCGGTCGCACGCTTGCAACAAGTTCCCATTTTTATAACCGATGAGACCTTCTGTCATTGTGAAAGGAAACTGGGTGACTTGCGCGGTAGAATCAAGTACTTTGAATCGGGCAAGGGCTTTCGCATTGGTGATCTGTTCATCCATCCCTTTTCTTCACCGCATGATGCCGTTGACAGCTGCAATTTTACCGTCCGTCAGGATGGAAATGAGGAAGCGAAACTGGCGATCGCCACGGATGTCGGGTATGCTTCCAAACTCGTGGTCAAGCACCTGATGGACGCTACCACCCTTGTTCTGGAAAGCAATCACGACGAGATCCTGCTCAAAGAAGGTCCTTATCCCTGGGATGTAAAACAACGCATCAGCAGCCGGCAGGGGCATCTTTCCAACGTCCAAGCCGTCGGTGTAATCAGCCAGATCATGCACCAACGTCTCAAGTTACTTGTCCTCGCCCACTTAAGCGAAATCAATAATACTCCCGATCACGCCAGAATCGAAATGGAACGTTATCTTCGAAACATCCGGTCTGATCTGCAATTGATCGTCGCCGAACAAAACACTCACACTCCACTTTTCAACATCTAACCGCATTCATAACATCATCTTGCTGCCACTTGGCAATGTCTGCCCTCGTTTGGAACTTGACCTGTGCCCACTCGTAGATCTACTTGTTCCCCCTTCATTGTGGAGAGCATTGCACATCAACCGTTCAAAGAAAAAAAGCAAAGTTGTCTTATGAATTACGAACCAGCTATACTTATGTAACGGATCGGCGATGCCGATGACATTCGGTTACACGTTCAAAGTTCGTCTGTAGCAAAAACGAAGCTGGTCAGTACTTATCACTTTTGTATCGTACGCTGTGAACAGTCGAGTATATATAGCCCGGATTATTGAGTTACACTTCATGCCCCGATTTTTCAACCGTCTTATCAAACCAACCACATCTTTGTCATCAGCCACAGCGCTTGGGGGCTTCCGAGAGCTATCCGCCCGAGGTGTACGCCTGCCCTCAATAAGTGCCTTTGTCCTTTGTAGTAAAATGATCCTGTCCAGGGTCAAGCCCTGATCGCCAGCGTTAATCAAGCGTTAGTCAAGCGTTAATCAAGCGTTAATAATTAACGCTTGATTAAGGGGGGATAATCGCTTGATTAAGGGGGGCACAGAGGAAGAAGGAGACGAGTGGGTGAAAATCTGCTTGACAGTTTCGGACTTACAGGAAAAGATCAAATAGAGAATAGGAAATGGTGATGCTGATGATCAATACAGACAAACTGATCGCAATACTCAAGCAGGAAGTTACTCCTGCCATGGGCTGTACCGAGCCGGCAGCAGTCGCGCTGGATGCTATTAACACGCGAAAAAAAAGTGAACAGATAGCAAAACGTGGATATTGGATAGCCCCAATATTCTGAATGTGGGAAAGGAATAGACATGGATATGAGATCACGGTTTCATGAGTTATGGTACCTCATAGGGAATTCCCCGATCATTGTGGTCAAGTTTCGTTACAAGGGTGAGATCCGGCGAGTTTATGCAAAATGTGAACAATACAGCATCACTGGAAGCATCAAGGATAGAATGGCTCTGCATGTACTTGAGAAAGCATATCAGACCGGAGCGATCAAACCTGGTGATGTGATCGTCGAAGCCACCAGTGGAAACACAGGTATCTCTTTTGCCGCGATCGGAAAAGCACTTGGCCATCAGGTCAGGATCGTGATGCCAAGCTGGATGAGTGTCGAAAGAATGCAAATCATCGGTAGTTACGGAGCAAACATTATAACCGTCACCAAGGACGAAGGCGGTTTTCTGGGCAGTATAGCCAAGACCAAGGAGATGGCAGCAAATGAGCCCAATATATTCCTGCCCTGTCAATTCGAGAACGAAGTGAATGTCATAACACATTTTAACACGACAGCACCGGAGTTATGGTGGCAATTACGTTACAATGACATAAGCCCTGATGCGTTTGTAGCAGGAGTAGGAACCGGCGGCACGGTCATGGGCGTCGGACGGTTTCTCAAAATGAAGAACAGCAAGATCAAAGTTCATCCGATGGAACCGGAAGAATCGCCAACTATCAAGACCGGAGTCAAGGTCGGACACCATCGGATACAAGGTATATCGGACGAATTCATCCCCCCGATCGTTAAACTGGCTGAACTGGATGAAGTGATCGATGTATCTGATGGAGATGCCATCCTGATGGCGCAGAAGTTGGCTTCTGAGCTTGGTCTGGCCGTGGGAATCTCCTCTGGAGCCAATCTCCTGGCGGCGATAAAAGTCCAGGACATGATGCATAAAGATGCTATTGTGATCACAGTATTTTCGGATGATAACAAGAAATATCTGTCCACTGATCTCATGCGTGAAGAAACCATAAAAGAAAATTATATGTCACCAATGATCGAGCTATTGGAATACAATGTCTTCAAAAGAGTATGTAAGACGTGCTGCGATCCATTCCTCTGCAATCAGAAAGTGAAAATGACAGATTAAGCAAACCGCGTTTGCTAATAGCAACCGACCAGATCATGATGAACAAGAATTATTGAGGTCTTAATGACATTCGAAACAAAACAGGCAATGCATATCACTCTAAGTAATAAACTGCCTCCCAAAGCCCATTATGAACCAGGGATCCGTCGTGCTCCCAATCGCGGCTTGAATCTGGGCAGGTCTGAGATCAGGACCGCACTCAAGAACGCTTTACGCTATATTCCGACTGAACTACATGAAGAACTGGCACCAGAATTCCTGCAGGAATTGATCGGCATGGGCAGGATATATGGCTATCGCTACAGACCGCAGGGCAGGATCTACGGCAAACCGGTTGACGAATATCAGGGAATCCTGCCAGCGCAGGCGATCCAGGTCATGATCGATAATAATCTGGACTTTGATATTGCTCTGTATCCCTATGAACTGGTGACATATGGCGAGACCGGACAGGTCTGCCAGAACTGGATGCAATACCAGCTCATCCGAAAATACCTCGAAAACATGAACGCGGATCAGACCCTGGTCATGGCATCCGGGCATCCGCTGGGGCTTTTTCCTTCAAGGGAGGATGCACCACGGGTTATTTCAACCAACGGTTTGGTCATCGGTAAATGGGACAACCCGGATGATTTCAAACGCCTTGCCGCTTTGGGTGTGGCAAATTATGGCCAGATGACCGCCGGTGGATGGATGTACATTGGTCCGCAGGGGATCGTGCATGGCACTTATATCACGCTTCTGAATGCCGGCAGGAAGTATCTGGGTATTTCAGAGGACAAGGATCTGGCTGGCGTTCTGTATGTATCATCCGGTTTGGGTGGTATGTCCGGAGCCCAACCCAAAGCGATGGATATTGCCGGTGGAATCTGTGTAATTGCCGAAGTTGATTATAACCGGATCGAGACGCGTCATTCGCAGGGTTGGATATCCAAGGTATCTTCCGATCTTGATCAGATCTTTCGCTGGGTAGATGAATACCGCCGATTCGTAGGATCACTCTCCTTAAACGACCTAAGCAGGAAGCCCGCGTCCATCGCTTATCATGGCAATGTGGTCGATCTGCTGGAATATATCGATGCTCATGACATCCACTGTGAATTGATCTCGGATCAGACCTCCTGTCATGCGGTTTATGAAGGCGGTTACACTCCCGCGGGGGTGACCTTTGAAGAAGGTAGAGATTTGATTAAAGATGATCCCGAGCGTTTCAAACAGAAGGTGGACGAGTCTTTGCATAGGCACTATCAGGTGATCAGACGCTTGACTGTTAAGGGATCTCATTTTTGGGATTATGGCAATGGCTTTATGGCTTCAGTATATGATGCCGGAGATAGATCGATCGCCCGCAATGGCCAGAATTCCAATGATGGATTCATATACCCGTCCTATGTGGAAGATATCATGGGACCGCTGTGTTTTGATTATGGTTATGGACCATTCCGCTGGATCTGCCTATCCCGCAAGGATGAAGACCTGAGAAAAACCGATCAGGCAGCAATGGCTTTGATCGATCCCAAGCGAAATTCGCAGGATCGGGATAATTACCACTGGATCAAGACCGCCGAGGCAAATAAACTGGTCGTCGGCACCAAAGCCCGCATCCTCTATGCCGATGAAGTAGGCAGAGTCAAGATCGCCCTCAAATTCAATGAAATGATCCGCCAGGGCGAGATCGGACCGGTGATGCTGGGACGTGATCATCACGATGTATCCGGCACCGATTCACCCTTCCGCGAGACCGCTAATATCCGTGACGGCAGCAATGTCATGGCGGAGATGGCTACGCATTGCTTTGCCGGTAATATCGCCCGGGGTATGACCATGGTCGTCCTCTCCAATGGCGGTGGCGTTGGAATTGGACGCTCCATCAATGGAGGCAATGGCATCGTTCTGGATGGAAGCGAATTGCTGGATAGGATCGTGCGCAGTAGCTTATCCTGGGATGTTATGGGTGGCGTGGCACGTCGTAACTGGGCAGGAAATCCGCATGCCATCGAAACTTCCTGCCAATGGAACATCGATCATTATGGTGAGGGTCATATCACCATCCCCTATGAAGCAGACGATGATCTGGTCGATTGCATCCTCTCAGACAGGTTATGAGTTAGCGGAGGATCGGAATCCTCCGCTATTTTTCGTAGAGTCGCTCTCCTTAAGCGACCTGTCGATTAGGGCAGATTGGAGTCCGCCCCTCCAGACAGCATCGGAATGCCATGCTACGAAAAGGTCGCTTCTGGAGAGCGACCCTACGATTAATGACAGCACTGCAATAAGGAGATTTTCATGAGCGCTGCCTTTATCAAAATGATGAAAGCCGAAGGGATCAGGGAAGATGTGATCCGCACCTTT
>Ga0194125_10010151_pt1 | contig 12912 bp, 15 predicted proteins | sample TA2KigC250mmetaG_FD_148626 | JGI IMG/M metagenome (GOLD analysis project Ga0194125, IMG submission 148626) | Freshwater microbial communities from Lake Tanganyika, Tanzania - TA2015034 Kigoma Deep Cast 250m | ecosystem: Environmental > Aquatic > Freshwater > Lake | place: Tanzania: Lake... | reverse complement strand
CTCGCGGGGGAGCCAGTTAGACGTCTGACAGCGCAGTTCTTCGCTGTCAGTTTTACATAGCTCAAGTAGCCCTGTGTCGGGTTGTCTGCCATACAGGGCTATTTGTATTTTGGTGGGGCTTAGGGTAGCTTTTTGGAGGACTAGGCGCATCATGTCCTTCTGGCGGTAAGGCTTTATCTTATCAAAAAGGTCGGTAAAGCGGTTAAGAGCCAGCATCACCAGCTCTTTACTTATCGATTCCCGCTCGATTTCTTTGATCATTGTCTCAAGCGAGGCAATACCGGTTTCGATTTCTTTTCTGCGCTGGCCAAGCTCATTCAGTTTCTCATTTAGGAAGATACTGCTCTCATCCGTGGCCATGGCAGTCCATTTATTCATTATCCCATCGGCAAAGGCCTTGACTTCAGCAAGCTCTTTTTGAAGATGAGTTTTTCTGTGTTTAAGTTGCGGTAGTTCTTTCATTAGCTTGTCATTGGTATGGGCTATGAGTTTTTCCATAAGAGCGGAGTCCGATGACAGGTATTTAATGCGCTCGATAATAACGCGCTCTATTTCCTCGGCCGGGAGCTTAAACCGGCAGTCTTTATTTTTACACAGGTAATAGAAATATTTATTACCTCGTTTTCCGGTTCCGCAGGTCCCTTCCATCTGGCTGTTACATTTACCGCACCACAAAAGCCCACCATTGAGGATATAAGTATGCTTGATTATCTTTGTGCCGTTATGCTTGGTCTTGGTGTTTTGTTTAATGAGCTTCTGGACATTATAGAAGGTTTCCTCATCGATTAAGAGTTCCCAGACAGCCTTGACGGTCCTGTAGCGCTCTTTTTCCTGAAGCTTGGCCTGGTCCTGCAGTTTTTTCTTTTTGTTTATCTCTTTTAGGCCGATATAAGCGCAGTTGACCAACAGTTGTTTTATGGATGAGCGACCGAATTTCTCAGGAGTGCGGAATTTGCCTCTTCGCGAGGTATAACCTTTGGTGCGATAACCGTTATCGTTAATGGCCCGGGCTGTCTTCATAAGTGAGCCGCATTCGAGATATTTCTTAAAGGCGAATTGAACCAGTGCCTTTTCTTTCTCATTTACGACTGGATAACCTTTACGGTTAGGGTCAAGGTCAAATCCTAACAAATGCCCGCCATTCCACAGGCCGCGCTCTGCCCGGGCAAGCGTGGCTTCTTTGTTGCGTTCGGAGGTCTGTGTCCGCTCGAATTCAGCCAGAGCCATCATTATGGTTATGAATAACTTTCCTTGCGACGATGTGGTGTCATAATTCTGTTTCAAGCAGACGAATTCCACGTCATATTTATTGAGTATCTCGAAGAAATTCAAAAAATCTCTTACTGAGCGGCTGATGCGGTCAAGGGCAGTGCATATGACAGTGTTTACCTTGCCGGATTTTATGTCCTCAAGGAGTTGAGTGAATTCAATACTTCTGAATGAGTCCTTGCCGGAGATGCCTTTCAGGATATATCTTCCAGCTTCAATCCAGGGTTCTCCGCAGGCGGTCTTTTTATATTCGATATGGGCCTGGAGCCGTTGAAGCTGGTTGGTGAGCGAGCCCTCGGGGTTTCGGGCCTGTTTATCTGTGCTTACCCTTATCACGAATCCGCATCTTTTCATTACCTTGTCTTCCATAGCAACACAAACCTTATATTAATAAAGACAACAAGTCAAGCTGAATCAACCCTGTCTATGGGTCGTTCCGTAAGCGCCTTTGTCTCCTCAAGGAGGGCCTCGGCCTTCTTTTTCCTTTCAGGATGCTCCTTTAAAAGCCCACGGTCCTTCAAATATTCGTATAAGCCATCGGAGAGGATGTCAATAAATGCTTCTGTCCATTTGGCTTCGTCCTCAATCGGTATATAAGTTATATCGATTTTCTCCGCCATTTACTTGCCTCTACTATATGTATATTGGATTTTTCTAAGATTTGTCGCGACATTTTGCCAAAAAACCCAATATACATGCTCTGGGAGCTGGTCATTCTCAAGGTGCCCTTATTACGTGTATATCGGATTTTTTTGAAATTTGTCACAGTCAGGTGTGACAGTTTGACAAAAAACCCGATATACATGCTCAGGGGGCCGATTACCTCACACTAGCTATATACGACAACTTTTGACAAACTGACGAAAATATTTCACTTTTTTTAAGATTTTTTCGTCAGTTTTCGAAAAAGCATCGTATATAGCTAGTAGGGGCATAGAAGCAGAGCCTCTATTAGCTATATACGCAGACTTTTACGAAGGTGCCGACTATTTTTCATTTTTTTAAATTTTTTCCGGCAGTTCTCGGATTCTTTGCGTATATAGCTAGTAGGGAAGCATAGCGAAAGGCAGGGCAAATGAAGGATAAATACTTTGAAGCAGGCAATATCTACCTTGCCACCTACCTTGTATCTCAAGGGTTTGTGATGCACGGGATTTCCGGTTCAGGCAGATGCAAGCGGGTTTTATTCGACAATACCGCTGAGGTAAAGTCAGCCTCAGACACATTTTTCAGGGATTCGGAAGTCCAGAAGCTTTTTAACTGTTATCGCAGGGTAAAGGATTATTTATTTCAGAATGGAGTGTGACTATGAGAGAGAAGAGAAGAATAGAGAAGGAAAATGTTGCCGCAGATATCCCCGCCCAAGTTAAGCCCATCATTGAAAAGGTAATTAATAGTTGCCAGGATGCCTATCGCCGCGCACATCCCACCCAAGGCGAAATCCTCACGCGAGACTGCGAAGAAGCTATAAAAGACTACTATCGTAACCAGCAGGGAAATTCTTTTCTGGTGCTTCCCGTTGATGATCACCTGGAAGTCTGCCAAACCACCAGCTCACGCTTCAGGAACTGGCTTGCTAAACGATACCGGCATAAATACAAAAGCCCGCCAGGCAACGAAGCATTAAAACAAGCGCGCATTCAGATAGAGGCGAAATGCGAGGATGCGCCTCAAATCGAGCTTTATAACCGTGTGGGCTGGTATCACGGTGTGATTTGTTACGATTTAACCACGCCTGACTGGAGAGGCGTCATGATTACCAAAGACGGATGGGAGATTGTTTCTCTTCCGCCGATATTCAGACGCTACAATCATCAAGCTGAGCAGGTCATTCCTGTCAAAGGCTATGACGCAAAAAAGATTTTGGGATTTTGTAATATCAGTGAAGCTGACCGCTGTTTATTTTTGACTGCTTTGGCGTCGTTTTTCATTCCGAACATACCTCATGTTATACCGGTGCAGGTCGGCGAACAAGGCACGGGCAAATCCAACAATTCCCGGCTGATTAAGAGCTTATGTGATCCTTCCAAGGTTATGCTTATCTCAAGTCCAAAGGATTTAGAGCAGGCGCAGATGATAGCGGATAAGCACTGGATAAACACCTTTGATAATCTTTCCAGGATTCCCGAGTGGTTCAGTGATTTTCTCTGTCGGGCCGTAACCGGTGAAGGCGACATGAAGCGCTTGCTTTATACCAATGACAAGGAATTCATAAGGACATATCGCAGGTGTTTTGTATTAAACGGTATAGGAAACTCTGTATGCAGGCCAGACCTTTTGGATAGAGCTATTATTATCGATATCCCGCCTTTAAAAGAGACTCGGCCGGAAAAGCAGATACTTGATGAATGGAAGGCATCGCTTCCCGGGATATTAGGTGGTTTCTTTACAGCTATATCAGGTGCCATGTCTATTATTAGCACAATAAAAGGCCATGAAAGATTCAGGATGGCTGATTTCGCCCAGTGGGGCGCGGCATTGGCCGAGGCCCTGGGATATTCCCGGGATGAATTCTTTAAGAAATATCAGGAGTCGGTTGCGTATAAATGGGAAGATACGGCTGAGGAAAATCCCATCATTCAGAAGCTGACCCATCTTGTGGAATCAAACAAAGGCAAATGGTGCGGCTCAGTCACGACATTACTTGAGTATATTAAGCCTGAAACCAGCAGCTTCGCTTCTAGGCGAGCAGGATATGGAAAGCGCATTATAGATAACCCCAAGGCTCTTGCGTCGGAGCTCATGAGAATAGCGCCGGTTATGCGTAGCATCGGGATTGATATTGCGCGGGGTAAAAAACGTGAAGCCGGAACTGGCAGAAAGCTCTTTATTCTACAAAAGGTTAAAGAGAATCTGCTTTTTAAGAAGGATGTGAACGAAGGTGTGAACGTCTGTGAATCTTATGAAGAAAAGCAGCCTTGATTTTGTAAATGTCGTGAACATCGGCGTTCTACCTTCACAGCTAAGTTCAGAGCTTAAGCCCTGAATCTACAATAAGCTACAGAGCCTGTGAACATCGTGAACGTATTCCCCTCTCTTTAAAGACAGGAAAGAATAAGAAGAGAAATTCAGGAAACTACGTAAAAAAACACAAGCTAAGAGGCATTTAGAAAACAAGGGAATTTACGTTCACAACGTTCATCTTCATCAAGCGGCCGGAAGCCGTGCCCTTGTTGTGGGTCCTTCCAAGGGGGGCTTGGGCTGAGGGTCGGGCGAGGCGCATTTTGTGAGTGATTTTGGGGTCGTTTTTTTGGATGTCGGTGTCGGTATGGTAAGGGCCTAAAAGGCCAATTTTAAGCACAAAATCAGGCTAAACCGGGGCAAACAGACCGACATTTGCCCCCTTGAATGTCGGTATGCAATGTCGGTTTTTCTGGAAGGCGCATTTTGGGGTTTTTCAGCCCTGCCCCGAGCCGGTAAAATGTCCCTGCCTTGCCGTCAGGCAGGCACTAAACCGAAATGTCCACTGGACAGTGGACATTTAACCCGCCTGTGCTTCGATGTAACATCCATGGCGGGTTTTAATGTTCACTTTTTGCTAATGTTCACTAAATACTGAACATTGTGTTAAGCGGGTTTTACCGCAAAAAATAGCTTGACTTCTTGTCACAAAAAATATATACTTTTTGTGACAAGAAAGAGGTAGCTTATATGGCTCAAAGTATTGAGAATAAAATGACAAACAGGATTCATAGCAAGGGCACTGGCTGGGTTTTTACACCAAATCACTTTCTTGATCTAGGGAGTCGTACCGCTGTGGCTCAATCTTTGGTGCGACTGGTAAGAGCCGGTACTATTCGACGGTTAGCGCGTGGTCTCTATGATTATCCTAAAAAACATCCTACGTTAGGAGATCTTCCGGCAAATTATGAGAGTATTGCTCAAGCGCTGGCAGGGCGAGATAATTTAAGAATCCAGCCTTCTGGGGCATATGCCGCGAATCTGCTTGGTTTAACCGAGCAGGTGCCCGCAAGAATTGTTTTCTTGACAGATGGCTCTAAAAGAACAGTAGAGATCAACAAACAGCAGATTGTGCTAAAGAGAACAACGCCTAAGAATATGGCGACTGCAGGACGCGTGAGCGGCTTAATCATTCAGGCCCTACGTTATTTAGGACAAAATAATGTAGATGAAAAAATCATCGAGATTCTCAAGAAGAGATTATCTTCTGATGACAAGCGTCAGCTTATTAACGACCTGCGTTTTGCCCCCGTGTGGATAGGTGTAATATTTAGACGATTGCAAGGATAATTTAATGGATAAATTCGTATCACTTGACGCAAAAGATAAACGCGCCTACTTCGAAGTGGCCGCGGCCAACTTAAACATAATGCCGCAACTGGTTGAAAAGGATTTCTGGGTATGTTGGATATTAAAAGTCCTCTTTTCATTGCCGGAAGTTGGAACGCACTTAACGTTTAAAGGCGGAACATCGCTTTCGAAATGTTACAACGTCATAAAGCGGTTTTCGGAAGATATTGATATTTCCATAGAGCGGTCGTTCTTATCGAAAACAAAGTCAATTGAGCCGGGCAAAGACAAGAGCAATAAGGAAAACCAGAAGCGGCTTAAAGAATTGCAGGAAGTGTGTAAGACTAATATCAGCGAGGTTATTGTTCCAAGCTTAAAGCAGGCAATCGCTACAGCATTGCCTAATAAGAAAGAGTGGAATCTTGCATTGGATGAGGATGCTCCGGACGGTCAAACGGTTCTATTTACATTCCCGCACGCCATGATGAGTACCGTAGAGAGCTATGTGAAGTCGTCTGTTAAGCTTGAGTTTGGTGCGCGTGCGGATCACTGGCCGGTTGAACCCGCGACAATTGTGCCATATATCGTAAATGTTTCCGGTGAGCGTGTGGTCGAGGGATTCTCAGTCCGTGTTTTGGCCGCGGAGAGGACCTTTTGGGAGAAGGCGACAATTCTGCACATGATCTATCATCGTCCGTCTGAAAAGAATGTGCCTCCCCGGATGTCGCGGCATTATTATGACGTCTACGCGATGGCCGATTCTACGATATACAAAAAAGCCTTGGAGCATATTTCGTTACTAAAAGATGTCGCCGAACACAAGGCTTTGTTTTTCAGAGATACTAAGGCACATTATGAAGAAGCAACTCCGGCAGGCTTGCGATTAGTGCCTCGCGAAGATCAGATGAGTGCACTTAAAAACGATTATCGCCAGATGCAACAGATGTTTTTTGAAGAACCGCCGACATTTGACCAGATAATAGAAAAATTAAAGGTTTTAGAGAAAGAAATTAACAGGATTAAATCATGAATTATTGGTGGACGTCAGATTATCATTTTTCGCATCTCAATATCATTCGCTATTGCAAGAGGCCATTTAAGACGGCTGAGGAGATGAACGAGACTATTATCAAAAGGCATAACGAGAGAGTTAAGTCGGATGATACGGTCTTTTTTCTCGGTGACTTCATCTTCAAAGGCGGAAAAGAAGGCGGACTTGAGAAATACCGGCAGTTTGAAAAGAGGCTGAATGGCAAATATATTTTTATCAAAGGCAACCACGACCGGCACAATAGCCTTAATGCGATTATTTCGAAGGTATACATTCATTATGGCGCCAAAGATATCTGCATGACACATCGGGCCGAAGACGCCGACCCGAACGTGCCATGGAATTTCTGCGGTCATGTTCATGAAAAGTATAAGGTAAAGCGTCTGAACGAGAATTCCTTAATTGTCAACCTCAGCGTTGAGGTCTGGAATTATTATCCGGTTGCGTTTGAGGAAATCAGCTCTTCTATCTCTGCTTTTTTGAAAGAAGAAAAACAAAGCAAAGCGAAAAATATAGGGTGAGTAAGGGGTGCTATGGCAAAAGCAGTAAGCATGCTAGAAATAAATAAGGACTATTTCGTAGATTTCTATAAGGACCTTGATGGCCGGTTTAATCTTCATAAAGATTATTCTTATGAATATCTCGTCAATTTTTCTCAAATAAAAAATGAGCCTATTCATAGATGGTTTTATTACCAGGAAGGATATTCTCCTCGACTAGTCGAGAATATCCTTGAACACTTAAATCTGCGGAAATTCCGGGAAAGGAAAATTCCGGGGGAGGAAAATTCCGGGGACACATTACATAATTTGGAATTAAGTATGATGTCCCCAGAATTATGCCAGAATTACAGAATTCCCCAGAATTCCACCCAGAATTCATCATCCCCAGAATTCACAGAATTGCCAGAATTGCAGAATTCCCGGTGAAGGGGTTTGATCATCGCCGCCATATACGGCGAATAGAGGATTAAGGTTGAGGGCGTTTCTATAGCAAGGAGGGTCTATGGCATTCGCGGAGAGAAGGGCTTTTCCCAGACTGGCGTGTAACGCGGAGGTGGATTATACAATAATATCCGCGCCAAAACAGGCGGCAAATCCTACGATACAGAGCAAGGATATAAGCGCGGGCGGCATACGCATTGTGACTCTTGAAAAGCTGAATCCCGAAACTATGCTGGACCTTAAGTTTTGGCTGCCGGATTCAAAGGAGGCCATCTCCGCTGCCGGCAAGGTGGTCTGGGCAGAAGAATTTACAGTGGGTAATTTAAAATCCAGCAAGGCCTGCGAAACAGGCGTAGAATTCATCTCTATCAGCGAAGAGGACAGAGAGAAAATAAAGCAGTTCGTAATTGAGAGGCTGTAGAAAACGGCAAGAAAGGAGGAGCGGGTGAAGAATTATATAGTGGAGTTTATCGGGACATTCTTTTTGCTTTTGGTAATCGGCCTTTGCGTGATTGAGCCGGGCGGCGCGGGAATGCTGGCGCCGTTGGCAATAGGCACCATATTAATGGTCATGGTTTACGCCGGCGGGCATATCTCCGGCGGGCATTACAACCCCGCGGTGACTCTGGGCGTGTGGCTGCGCGGCAAATGCAAGGCAAAGGATGTGCCTTTTTACATGCTGGCGCAAGTTTTAGGCGCGTCTGTCGCCTCCTTATTGGCAATAAAAATAAAAGGCGGCGCCTTAATCCTGGCGGCCAGCCCGGATACGGTCAATGCCTTATTGGCGGAGTTTATTTTTACTTTCGCGCTGGTTTATGTGGTGTTGAATGTGGCGACTGCTAAAAAGACGGCGGGTAATTCATATTACGGATTGGCCATAGGTTTTACCTTAATGGCCGCCGCTTACGCCATCGGCAGCGTATCGGGATGCGCGATTAATCCGGCCGTGGCTATCGGTTTGACGATAATGGGATTAAGCAGCCTGGGCAATCTCTGGATTTTTATTGTCGCTAATTTGGCAGGCGGGGCGTTAGCCGCCGCAGTTTTCAAGATTACCAACGGCCAGGAATAACCAAAGCGCCGTAAGGAGGCAAAATGAAAAGACATTTTTGGCTTGCCCTGAGCGGATTGTTGATATTGGCCATCGCCGGCTGCGGGACAATTAAAGGCATAGGCGAGGACATCGGCACAGTAGGCAGGTGGTTAAGCAGGGGTTCGGATAACGTGAAAAACGTGCCTCCCGCCAAATAACCAAAGGACAGCTTGACATAATCAGAAATAGTGCTATTCTGATTAAGAGAAAAATTTGGCAAAGGAGGATAGTTCTATGTGTTATGGAGTTCCGGCAGTAGGCGCGATAGTAACATCAGTATTGTGGAATAAGACCAGGAATACCAGGCTCGGCTGGCTTAATTTGTTGTTCTGGGGAGGAGCGCTCTTTGGGGTTATTGACCATCTCTGGAACAAAGAGCTGTTTCTTATTTCCAAGAACCTGGCCAGCGATTTGATGCTGGGAGCGGTGATTACCGCGGTCATTTTTGCCTCTTGGCTGTTTTTAGTTTTAGCCGATAAGAAAAAGCCGGTTGCGGCAGAGTGCGCAAAGGCCTAAGGCAAGCATACTGAAAACAAAAAATTCCCATATTGAGCAATAAAATGAAAAGGCCCATGAAAAGATGGGCCTTTTTGTCAAAGGGGCGATTAAGGTAATGGTGCAGAAAATCAGGGCGGTCCTTTTTTATTTAAGCGTAGTTCTATTTCTGGCGCTGACGCCGGTTATCTTATTTTATTCTTTCGGGTATAAATTAGATATAGACAGGCTGCGGATTATCAAGACCGGTTTAATTTACCTGAAATCCACGCCTGACGGCGCGAGGGTATATTTGGACACCAGGCGCTTAAACCAGGCTACGCCGGTAAGTATAGAAGGGCTCCTGCCCGGCGAATACACTGTTTTTCTGGAATTGGAAGAATATTATCCCTGGTACCAGAAGGTCCGGGTTGAGTCGGGAAAATTCACCGTATTAGACAATATCGTCCTTTTCCCGGTAAAGCCGTATTTAGGAAAAATCAACGCCGCTGATGTGGATGATTTCTATATCTTCCCCAATGATAAAGATTATATTTATTATATCCACGCAAATAAGACCGCTATTTCGCGCGTCAGCCTGAATCCCAGGGAAAAAGAGGCGGAACTTTTGACCGGCCGGGTTAACCTGGCGGGCAATATCAAAGATTTTTCTCTTTCCCCCGACAAAAATAAAATTCTCTATTTTTACGGCAACAAACTGGATGTGGTATATCTGGACGGCGAAAAACAGGACTTTTTTATTACCGCGGACCACAAGATAATAAGCGCCTTTTGGTATTCGGACAGCGAGCGCGTTGTCGCCGTGACAGATAATGATATCAGGATATATGAGTTGTCCAGCCAGGGCAGGGAAAATACAGTCAAGATATTAAATATAAACGACAGGCGCTCCCGGGCGTTTTATGATAATGTTGAGGATACGCTGTATTTTACCGATACGCAGGTGGGCGCCGACGGCAACCAGCACCGCGGGCTGTACCGGATGGATATAAGTAAAAGAGCCGCCCCCACCCTCATAGATAACATAGAACAGGATATCAGGTATAATGAAAGATAATTCTTATTTTTATAAGCGCGCTTTTGAAATTACCCCCGCTGTTATCTCCTGGTCAATATTGTTGATTTTTCTTTGCGCTACTTTTTTAAAGCCGAAGGTGTACGCGCTCCTTATTATTACCTTTGATATATTCTGGGTAATCCGCGTCGGGTATCTGACCTCGCTTTTGAGTTTTGCCCACCACCGTTTAAATAAGGAAAAAAATAAAAACTGGCTGTCTCTCTGCGAAAAATTATCCCACCCGCGCGGCCAAAAGATATACCAGGCGGTGATATTCCCGGCCTATAAGGAGGGGCTGGATATACTGGGGCCGTCGCTGGAGGCGATGAAGAATACCAATTATCCGAAAGAGAAGATGATTGTGGTCGTGGCCTTTGAGGAAAGAATGGCGGATTCAAGAGAAAAGGCCAAGATGCTGGAGGCGCGCTACAAGGATTATTTTTTCGTTTACCTTTCCAGCTTTCATCCCGATAATATAGAAGGGGAGGCGCGCACCAAAGGCGCCAATGCCACCTGGGCGGCCAAAAGGTTACAGGAGCTGCTGGATTCTAAGGGTATCAATTATGAAGATGTGATTATCTCCTGTTTTGACGCCGATACCTGCGTGGAAAAAGAATATTTCGGCTGCCTGCTTTATCATTACCTTACCGTGGATAAACCCCAGCAGTGCAGCTACCAGCCTATCCCGGTTTACAATAATAATATCTGGCACGCTTCTTCGTTTGCCAGGATTATTGAAATCAGCTCGTCTTATTTTCAGCTCATTGATTCCATGCGCCTGGAAAAATTCGTGACCTTTTCCAGCCATAGCATGAGCTTTAAGACCCTGGTTGACGTGGGTTACTGGCCGGTAGACAAGGTTTCGGACGATTCCCTGATTTACTGGAAGGCTTACCTTTATTATAATTCGGATTACCGGGTGGTGCCGATGTATATCACGGTTTCTATGGATGTGGCCTACGGAAAAAATCTGTTGCAGACCCTGGTGATACAATACCGGCAGAAGCGGCGTTGGGCCTGGGGGATTGAGGTTTTTCCCTATGTCATATTAAATTTCAAGGACAATAAATTAATCCCGCTGCATAAAAAATTAAGAAAGGCCTTTCATATCTTGGACAGCCATGTCAGCTGGGCTACTTACGCCATGCTTTTGGCGGTGGTCAGCCCTTTGGCGATGTTATTCAGCAATTATTTATTTAAGGGGGCGGTCATCGGTTTTAACCTGCCTAGGATAACCGGCGTCTTGTTCAGTTTGACGAACATCACGGTTTTATTGTGGATGATTTTGAGCCTGAGCCTCATGCCGCCCAAGCCCAAGGACGTAAAGTTCAGGGCGCGCATAAAAATAGTGACACAATGGCTGTTTATGCCCCTGGTGATGATTGCTATCGGCTCTACGCCTGCCCTGGATGCCCAGACCAGGCTTGCCCTCGGCAAATACATGGCCTTTAGCTATACCGAGAAAAAGAGGAAATAAGGGATGGCGGTCTATTCATGAAGATAAAACTGAATTTATCCGCCGGCATCGCGCAGCTGGAGGAAAGGTTGGCCGAGGCCATGGCGCGGGCAAAGAAACACCGCGCAGAGCTGATTGAAATATCTTACGGCACGCGCGAGGGCGAAACCAAAAGGCGCATCCTGAATTTCCTGATGAAAAAAGAATACCGCGGCCTTTACAGCCGGCTGGTAAAGTCAAAAGAGGGCTGGGGCAGGATTTTTATCCACTTCAGGTGGCGATAAAATAAATTCTTGCATTTTTTTAAATTAGTGTATAATTATAGGTATGAAGAATATCCAGGTCTGCGATACCGAAGAAGCGTTTAAGGGCCAGCTTGAAGCAGCGACGAAGAAAAAGGCCCCTTTCGGGTATGAATTATTGCTTGACCTTTATGACTGCAAGCCCGGCGCCTGCGACGATTTATCCCTTTGCTATAAATTCCTGGATGAAGTGGTGGATTACCTGGAAATGGAAAAACAGGCGCCGCCGAATATCTTTTTTACCGACGGCAAGCGTTTCCCGGACAAGGCCGGGCTTTCCGGATGGGCGCCGCTGGTGGACAGCTCGGTGGTCATTCATACCTTAAGCCCCAGGAATTATATCAGTATTGATATTTACTGCTGCAATGAATTTGACGTGGAAAAGGCCAAGGCCTTTTCCAGCCGGTTTTTCTCTCCCAAACGCCTGGATGCCCAGTTTGTCCTGCGCGGCATTGATTATTATAAATAAGAAATAGCGGTCACTACTTTGTTTATCGTGGATTCAGGCGTGGAGGCCCCCGCGGTTATTCCTACCGTATCTAACGTATCTAATCCTTTAAACCAATCCTTCTTTAAATCCCTGCTGGATTGAATCCAATGGGTATTTTTATTCAGGGCCCGGGATATCTGGTATAGCCTTTTGGTGTTAGCGCTGGTTTTGGAGCCGATAATAATCATCGCCTGATTGAGGCGCGGCATAATTTTTATCTCCGCCTGTTTTATCCGGGTCGGCAGGCAGACGGTATTAAAGAATTTAAATTCCTTAATCTTTGCCTTGAGCCGGGCGGCTATGGCTACGGCCATTTCCAGGTCCTGGGTTGACTGCACCAGCGCCGCGACCTTTTTTAGTTTCAGGATTTTTTTAAAGCCGATGCGTCGCGGGCTGTCTATTACTATCGCCTTATTTTTTAACTGGCCGCTGATGCCGTGGACCTCGTTGTGCTTTTTGTCTCCGATAACAATAATCCGGTAGCCCTTTTTTTCCATATCTTTG
>Ga0194125_10010146_pt1 | contig 12916 bp, 13 predicted proteins | sample TA2KigC250mmetaG_FD_148626 | JGI IMG/M metagenome (GOLD analysis project Ga0194125, IMG submission 148626) | Freshwater microbial communities from Lake Tanganyika, Tanzania - TA2015034 Kigoma Deep Cast 250m | ecosystem: Environmental > Aquatic > Freshwater > Lake | place: Tanzania: Lake... | reverse complement strand
CGCCATGCCGATTCAGCCGGCTCGCAATTCTTTATCATGGTTGACGATGCCCCCCACCTCGACGGCCAGTACGCAGCCTTTGGCCGGGTAACAGAGGGCATGGATTCGATTGACCAGATTGTAAACGTGAAGCGTGATAAAAATGACAAACCGCTTGAAGAACAGCGGATCAAGAAGATCACTATTGAAGCTTTCGGCACCGATTATAATCCACCTGATAAAATGTAACCAAAAGCATTATTTCATTTTTTCGCAATAACTGAAATAAGAGTGCAGATTTTCGCCTCTTATTTCAGTATTTGTTGACTAATAGAAATAAAAACTGCAACATCATCAACCAACCACTATTTTTCTAAGTCACCTAAAATAATTCAAAGCCTCAGGTTGAAATCTGACCAACTATCAGTTACAATGGCAAAGTTAGTGTAAACACAATTCGTACTAAACATCAGTATCAGGAAAGGAATGCTCATGACCGAAAAACAAACAACCACAACCTTGACCGCAAGCCTCCTGCCCCGCATTCGCCAGGCCGCAGCAGGCACCAATAGTGTTACCTTTGTCGGCTCAGCCGCCGGCTCAAGCGAGAAAGATACCGTACCCTGGAGCACTCTGCACAGCGATGCCACTGCCGTGGCGGCTGCTCTCCAGCAAAAAGGCCTTAAACCGGGCGAACATGTCGCCTTACTCGGACTAACCAGCCGAGAGCTCGTTACCGCCCTGCAAGGCATCTGGCTTGCTGGTGGCTGCGTTATTGTGCTGCCGATCCCGATGCGTATGGGCTCCATCGCTGAGTTCATCATTCAGACCCGCGCCAGTATCCACTACAGCGACACCAAGATGCTCCTGCTCGACCCGAACCTCTCTAACTTTTATGAAAGCGAAGCCGGCGATCCCCCGGTTATTTCCTTTGACCAACTCAACCCGGCCCATACCGGCCTCTCGGCCACCGATTTCACTCCGGTAGCCGATGATCCCGAACGGCTGGCGATCATGCAGTTTACCTCCGGCAGCACATCTGTGCCCAAGGGGGTCATGCTGCCTCACCGCGCTATCTGCGCCAATATCGACGCCATGGACCAGGTGGTTGAACTGGACCCTGGAAACGATGTGCTGATCTCCTGGCTGCCTCTCTACCATGATATGGGCCTGATCGGCGTCCTCACCACCAGTATGCTTAAAGGTTTAAACCTGGTGCTCGCCGCCCCGCAGGATTTTCTCTCCACCCCTGCCGACTGGATGCGCTGGATGAGCGACTACCGGGGCACTATCACTGCCGGCCCCAACTTCTCCTACGTGCTGGCCACCCGCGCCCTGCGCCGCATGGCCGACAGCGGCGATCTGCTCGACTTAAGCCCGGTGCGTATGGCCTTAAACGGCGCTGAGCCGATCGACCCCGACGCCGTCGAAAAATTTGTTTCCGCTGCCCACCGGCACGGCTTTCGCCCCGGTGCTGAATTCTGCGCCTTCGGCATGGCCGAGGTTTCGATCGGCGGTACCTTTCCGCCCATAATGCGCGGAATGCTCTGCGATGCGGTCAACCGTGATGCCCTTGAAGCAGAAAGAGTGGCCCGCCCTGTCGAATCCGACTCAGAACCGGTCCGCCGCTTACCCCTCCTCGGCCAACCCTTGCCCGGTCTTAAGATGCGCATCTGCGACCCGCAAACAGGCGCTGAACTGGCCGAACGAAAAGTCGGCGAGCTGCAAATCTCGGGCACCTCACTTACTACCGGTTACTACAAGCGCCCCGATCTAACCGCAGCCCTGCTCAAGGACGGCTGGCTGCGCACCGGTGACCTCGGCTACTTTGTTACCCCTCCTGGCGGCAGCAAACCGGAGCTGGTAATCTGTGGCCGCATCAAGGATGTAATCATCATCGCCGGACGCAACATCTACCCGGAAGATATCGAGCGGGCGGCCGGCGCCGTTGAAGGGGTGCGCCCCGGCAATGTAATCGCTTTTGGCATTGACGGCAGCAAGGGCAAAGAGGCGGTTGTAGTTGTGGCCGAAGTAAAAGGTGACAACTACGAGGAAATTCGCAAAAACATTCGCTACCGCACCCTCAGTGTCTGCGGTGTTCCGCCCAAGGATATCGCCCTGATTTTGCCGGGAACCATGTCAAAAACCAGTTCCGGCAAACTGCAGCGCTCTTTCTGCAAGCAGCAATACCTGGATAAAACACTCCAGAATGCCGATCCCGGGGATGTTGCATCATCATAAACCGCTAAAATATTACTAAAAATACTACAAAAAACCTACTACAAAAAAGCTGCATTTTATGCTTGACGCCTGATCCGCTTTCCGCTATAGTTATAGTTACTTTTATTTCAGATGCAATGCGCGGGATTAAAAACCGTTAAGACAGGAGTTTAAGAGAGCCTCCGGAAGCTGCAAAGGAGGCACCCTGCCCGGCAAACTCACCCGCAAGCAGTTCGCTGAAAGCCTTGTCAAACAGGCAATTAAGCTGAACCGGCCAGGCGCCGTTATCGCATGTAAAGTGGGCCGTCGCTAACTTTGACAGCCAAAAAGAGTGGTACCGCGGAAGCAAACCCTTTCGTCTCTTAACCGGAGTCGAAAGGGTTTTTCTATTAATAAATGGGGGAACAAACGTGGCCAGAGTAACAATTAATGAAGAACGCTGCAAAGGATGCGGTTACTGCATTGATGTTTGCGCAAAAGAGAACCTCTATATCGACCAGGGCCGGCAGAACCGCAGCGGCTATAACGTGGCAACCTTTAACCCGGATCAAGACTGTAACGGCTGCGCGCTCTGCGCCGAAACCTGCCCGGACGTTGCTTTGGAAGTCTACCGTTAAAAACCGGTTATATCCGGCGAAAGCGAGGTAAATGAGCTGACTGAGAAACAACTATTGAAAGGTAGCGTGGCGCTCGCCCAGGGCGCTATCGACGCCGGGTGCCGCTTCTACTTTGGCTACCCGATCACCCCACAAAATGACATACCCGAGTATCTTTCAGCTGCCCTGCCGGCAGTCGGTGGTACGTTTATTCAGGCCGAAAGCGAACTGGCCTCAATCAACATGGTTCTTGGCGCCGCTGCCGCCGGAAAGATGGCGATGACCTCTTCCTCCGGCCCTGGCATCTCGCTGATGCAGGAAGGCCTCTCCTACCTGGCCGGCTCAGAACTGCCGGCTCTGGTGGTCAATATTACCCGCAGCGGGCCCGGCCTGGGCGGGATCTCCCCCACCCAGGGCGACTACCTGCAGGCCACCCGCGGCGGAGGTCACGGCGATTACCGCCTGATTGTGCTGGGCCCCAACTCGGTGCAGGAGATGTACGACCTGGCCGGCGAAGCATTTCGCCTTGCCTTCAAATACCGCAACCCGGCGATGATCTTAGGCGACGCCATCTTAGGCCAGATGAAAGAACCGGTTGTGCTTAAACCGACCCAGGCGCCCCCAGCCGAAACAGCCTGGGCCCTTAGTGGCGCTATGAATCGCCAACCCCGCCTTGTTAAATCGCTCTACTTAAAAGACGGTGAAATGACTGTTCACAACTGGAAGCTGGATGAAAAATACCGGCAGCTTAAAGAAACCGAAGTGCTGGTAGAAACCGACTGCCCACCGGGTTGTAAGCTGGCGGTCGTAGCCTTCGGTTCCTGTAGCCGGATTGTGCGCTCTGCTGTCGACCAGGCCCGCCGTATTGGCCTGCCTGTCGGACTGGTGCGGCCAATATCGCTCTACCCCTTCCCCGAGCAGGCTGTCCGCGAAGCTGCAGTCAACGCCGGAAACACCCTGGTCATAGAGATGAACACCGGCCAGATGGTCGATGACGTGCGCCTTGCCTGTAACGGAGAAAGTCACGTCTTCTTTAAAGGTTACCCCGGCGGCCACATTCCAACTCCGGAAGATATTCTGGCCGAAATTGAAAACATCCTCAACAGAGGAGGGCTTAAAGCATGTCAACTGTAGCGGAGAAAATAATCTTTTCAGCGCCTTCCTGCCTGCTGCAAAACACCTTTCACTTTTGCCCCGGCTGTCATCACGGCCTGGTGCACCGTCTCGCCGGCGAAGCAATCGATGAATTTAAACTGGCCGATAAAGCCATCGGGGTAATCGGCGTCGGCTGCGGAGTCTTTCTCTACGACTACCTGGCCGTCGACTGCTGCGAAGCGCCCCACGGCCGGGCCCCTGCCGTAGCCAGCGGCCTGAAACGGGCCAACCCAGAATCATTTGTGTTTACCTACCAGGGCGACGGCGACCTGGCGGCAATCGGCACCAGCGAGATTATCCACACCGCCAACCGTCAGGAAAACATCACGGTCATCTTTGTCAACAACAGCGTTTACGGCATGACCGGCGGCCAGATGGCCCCAACCACGCTGCCCGGTCAAAAAACCACCACTACCCCGCTGGGCCGTAAACCTGCAGGCGACGGCTACCCGATGCGCATGGCCGAGCTGATCGGCTCCCTGCAAGGAACAGCCTACTCGGCCAGGGTTTCCTGCCACGATCTAAAGCATATCCGCAGCGCCCGCAAAGCGATGAAAAGAGCCTTCCAGGCCCAGGTAGAAAACCGTGGGTTTGCTATGATCGAGTTGCTTTCAGCCTGCCCCACCAACTGGCGGATGACGCCGCAACAATCGCTGGCCCGCATGGCAGGTGAAATGTTAACAGCCTTCCCGCTGGGTGTCTATAAAGATTTTTAGGAGGTACTAACTATGGAATACTCAGTGATCATGTCCGGCTTCGGCGGCCAGGGTGTATTAATGATGGGCGAACTGCTGGCCCACTGCGGCATGAAAGCCGATCTGAACGTCACCTGGATGCCCTCTTACGGGGTAGAAATGCGCGGTGGCACAGCCAACTGCACCGTAGTTATATCAAAAGATAAAATCGGGGCCCCTGTTACCGGCATGCCTCAGGCAGTAATTGCCATGAGCGAACCGGCCCTCAATAAATTTAAAACCAAGCTCCCGGCAGACGGGCTCTTAATGGTTAACAGCTCGCTCGTCAGCGACACTGCAGAAATCAGCAGTAACGGTATCACCACAATTATGGTGCCCACCAGGGCCCTGGCCGCAGAAACAGGCAATGAAAAGATGGCTAATTTAACCATGCTCGGTGCCTTTATCGCCCAAACCGGGATCCTCGACTTTGATCAGGTTACCAGCGAAGTCAGCGCCTTTCTGCCACCGGAAAAACAAAAACTTGCCCCCGGCATCACCAAAGCGCTGCTCAGGGGCAAAGCATACATCGACTCACTCTAGCTCCGGACAGGAAGACATCAGACTGTCAGGTTTCTCTCCCATTTATTAGATTTGCTTAATTTGACATCCAACCAGATCAGATATATCCTATTGGTAAGGAAACCAAGTATCCTTACTAGATTGGAGGAAGTTTGACTCATGAAAGCGGTCAATAATGAACTTAGAAAGACTCATTATGAAAAAAAACGCATTCGCATTTCTACAAAACGTCAAATAACAATACCATCGAAATATTTTGATGCATTGGGATTATCCGATGAACTTGAATGTATTTATGCAAACGAAATGTTAATTCTTAAACCGGTTGAAGACAAAGGATTACATTTTGCAGAAGAAATAATAGCTGACCTGATAGAACAGGGTTATTCCGGCCAGGAATTACTGGTCGAGTTTCGCCGCATCAGCCATCAGATCCGCCCTGCAGTTGAAAACATGATTGCCGATGCAGACCAATTGGCAAAAGAAGCACTCAATGAATATACTGATCATACAGACGAAATATTTAAAGTTCATGAAAATGCGGAGGATTAGTGATTGCTTCCGGTTACCTACACAGCTGCCGCTAAAAAATATTTTAAAAAACTAAAAGACCAAAAACTGCTTACACTTTACTACAAAACAATTTCAGCCATCAGATTAAATCCATATTGCGGTAAAGCAAAAAGCGGAGATCTGAAAGGCCTATACAGCATAGATGTTTACTATGAAGGCAACAACTATGAGTTGGCTTATCGAATTGTGAAACTAGAAAACAATAAAATTATAGTTGTTATAATGGCTGGCACAAGAGAAAATTTTTATAAGGAATTAAAAAGGTATATAAAATGATCTGTTGGCAACTTTTCGGACAGGGTGACGTTTCAGTTACAGTTTATCCACCCGGCAGAGGCAGTCGTAGTAGGCGGCCTGGTTACCGAAATCGGTCAGCCGATCGGCAGTAAGTTTGTTGACTGCCGCCCCGCTTTCCTCCCACCAGCCCTGGTAGACCACGACCGTGTCGGGAGGTACTGCATCACTAATCTCCAGCTTAAGCTCAATTCGGCCTCTCGTTGATGAAACTGCAACCAGATCATCCGCTACCAGGTTTTCTGCTGCTGCCAACTGCGGGTTAACATAAGCCTTCGGCATCAACCCCGAGCCCGGTAGCAGGTGGGTAGAGTGAATCGAATCCCTCATGTGCGGGGTTACAAACCAGTAGCGGTAGCCGGACTCCCTCAGCGCCTGATCACCCAGCTCCAGCGGTGCCCGGTAAAACGGCAGCCCGTCAGCCCCGTCAGCGACAGCCCGCCTCGAATAAAAATTATACCTGCCATCTTCCGTTTCAAAAACTCCATCGCTCCAAGGGATATCTTCCCCACCCGGCAACAACAGCGGCCCCTCTTCCCTGATCTGCTGAAGTGTAATCCCGTAAGCTTCCGTCAGTGGCCTAATCGCCCTCTTCAGCAAATCCTCCGGCCTTTGCGCATCCGGAAGGAACCCTGCTAAACCGAGCAAGCCCGCCACCTCCGCCCAAAAATCGTATTCCGGGCGGCACTCACCAGGCGGCTCCACCACCTTCTCCCCGTAAACTAAATACGGATGGCTCATTGAGTTGAAATAGAGATCACTCGCCTCTAAAAAGTTAGTTGCCGGTAGCACCAGATCGGAGGCCGCCGCGGTATCAGTCATAAAGTGCTCCGCCGTCACTATAAACGGCGCCCGCCGCAGCGCCTGCCGCAGGCGGTTGCTGTCGCCCACCTGAGTCAGCGGATTAGCCCTGCTAACATAGATCAGCTGAATCGGCGGCTCCACTAAATCTTCCAGCGCCTCTGCCAGCTGTGGTTTCGGGTAGTAACGGTGATTCGGCCCTAAATCCTTACCGCTTAAAAACCCGTGATCAATATGGCGGGTCATCCTAAAATTAGCGTAACTCGCCCCCCCTCCCGGCACCCCAACATTGCCGGTAAGCGCCGCCAGTGCATCAATTGCCCGCACCGTATTGCCACCGTTGCTGTGGCGCTGCAGGCCAATGCCAACCAAAATCGCCGCCGGCTTTGCCTGAGCGTAATCCACAGCCAGCTTTTCAATCTCTGCTACGGCCAGGCCGCTGATTTGGGCCACCTGCTCCAAATCAAGCGCCCCACACAGCTCTTTAAACTGCTCAAAACCGCTGCTTCGTTCCCGGGCAAACTGCCGGTTGTAGAGCCCCCGCGCGATGATCACCTTAGCCATGCCAAGCGCCAAAGCTCCGTCGCTTGCCGCCTTTACCTGCACATACTGGTCGGCAAGTTTAGCCGTGGCTGTCCTAAACGGGTCGATTAACACCACCCTTGTTCCACCAGCCCGGGCCGCTTTTAAAAAGGGCAGCAGGTGCACCTGCGTATTGGCCGGGTTGCGCCCCCAGATCATAATCAACCTGGAGTTAATCATATCTCCATGCGGATGCGCCTTTACCGCACCAAAATCATACTTTTGAGCAGCTATACCCGCCGCCCAGCACAAACTGCCCCGGTGCAAAGTGCAGCCACCCAATGCGCTGAAAAACCGCCCCTCAATATCCTTAAGCAGCCCACCATAACCCCCGTCATAATAATGCAGCAGCGCCAGCGGGCCGTGTTTTTCTACAGTGCAGCTGATTTTTTCTGCCACCAAATCAACCACCTCGGTCCAGTTGATCCTGCTAAAAGTGCCGCCACGCCCCCGCTTCAACAGCGGATAAAGTAGCCGCCCCGGATGATTAAGCCGCTCCAGATGCTTCTTACCCTTAGCGCAGATAAAGCCATCAGTAATAGGCTGCTTCGGATCCGCCTCGATTGAAGCCACCTTCCCGCCTTTCACCCCAACCACAAAAGCGCACTGGTCCCAGCAATCCAGCGGGCAGGCCGTCTTAAATTTAATCATATAAAATAGCTCGCTTTCATATCTGCTATCAAAGCTCATCCATATTATGCTTATTATTTACAGTCTCAAACTCTAAATCAATTCTTTTATATGTTCTATAGTAGTACCACAACAACCACCGATTATCGAGGCGCCGTTATCAAAGCATTGTTGGATGCCGGCTGCAAAATCGGTGGGACTCATCTCGTAGACAGTTTTGCCGGAGATAAGTTTTGGGATGCCAGCGTTGGGCTGGATAATGATCGGCAGGGTGGTGTGGCGGCGGTAGAGGGCGGCGATCTCGGCCATCTGGAGGGGGGTTAACTCGCCGCAGTTAGCGCCGATAGCTGAGGCCCCGTTTGCTTTGAGGGCGGCTGCCGCTTCGGCAATGGTAGCGCCCATGATCGTGCGGCCGCCTTTGTCGGTGGTGGCGTAGGAGAGGGTAACCATAACTGGGAGGGTGGTGACCTTCTTACTGGCTTTAAGGGCAGTGAGGGCTTCGCGCAGGTCGGTCATGGTTTCGATAATCAGGGCGTCCGCTCCGGCAGCGGCTAAGGTTGCGGCCTGCTCGGCAAAGTTGGCGTGGAACTGTTCTTCGGTGAAGTCGCCGTAGGGTTTAAGAAGGCGGCCGGTGGGGCCGAGGTCGCCTATAACGTATTGGTTAGGGCCGGCGGCCTGGCGGGCTAAGGTGACGGCGGCTTTGTTGGCGGAGAGGAAGTCAATAGGGAGGCCGTGAGTTTCGCAGTAGATACGGTTAGCGGTGAAGGTATTGGTGGTGAGGAAGTCGACGCCGATCGCTGCGTATTCTTGGTGGAAGTTAAGGATTAGCTCGGGGTCGGTAAGGTTAAGGGCGACGCCGCCTATTAAGTTGCGGCGGGCCAGTTCGGTGCCGAGGGCACCGTCGAAGATCAGGGGCTTTTTTTGTTGGAGCAGATCGGTTAAATTTAGGGTCACGTGATCACCGCCGTTGATTAGTTATTATGAAGATTATAGCAGATTTAAGTGGTATAGTAATAACAATCAGGACAAGATTGCACACAGTTGAAGATGGTATCGAGGTAAAGTTGCGGGGGGTGAGGGGATGTTTGGCTTTATTAAGCGGGTTGTGATGGTGGTGGCGCTCTTTTTTACGGTGCTGCTGGTAATCTTTGTGATCAATCAGACCAATCAACTGGTTAGCTTTGCTGCCGGGATTAGCCCGGTGCTGGGCCAGGTGCTGCTTTACCTACTGCTGGCCGTTTACGCGGCGGTGATTATTGTGCCCCTGGTGGCTATCTACAGCAAGCCGCCCGCCCTGCTGCCGCCGGAAGATGTGGAAAGCGAACAGTATAAGTTTTACTTGAAGAAGCTGGCGGCGCGGTTGGCGAAGAACCCCCACTTAGGCAAGGCGGCGGTTGACCCTGAACAGCCCGAAGAGATTGAGGCGGCATTGAAGAAGCTGGATGGGATTGCCGATGAGGCGATCAAGAGTGCTGCTTCCGGGGTGTTTATTATGACCGCCATCTCGCAGTACGGCGCCCTTGATGCGCTGATTGTAATTATCACCCAGCTGCGGATGATCTGGCAGGTGACTACCCTCTACAACCAGCGGCCCACTTTGCGTGAGCTGGCTTACTTATACGGCAACGTTTTTGCCACCGCTTTTCTGGCCACCCGAATTGAGAATTTAGATCTGATCGAAGATCAGCTGGAGCCAATGATCGCCTCGCTGATGGGCAGCTCGCTCTCATCGATGACCCCTGCTTTAAATACGGCGGCCAACGTTATTACCAACTCGGTTATCAATGGCTCGGCCAATGCGTTTTTAACTTTACGGGTGGGGGTAATTACCAGGCAGTACTGCGCCTCGCTAATCAGGCCGGAGAGAAGCACCCTGCGGAGGGCGGCCATGGTGCAGGCAACAGCCCTTTTGGCCAAGGTGCTGAGCGATTCTACCTACCAGGTAACCAGGTCAATCTTAAGGGCTACAGCCAAGGCGGGTAAGCGGCCTTTTCGCTACGGGCACAGTGTGGTATCACAGGCGACGAAGAAGACGGTTGATGCCGGTAAATTAACCTTAAAGCAGAGCGAAGAGCTGGCCCGGAAGTTGGGCGACGCCTTTAAGAGCGGGGGGCGGAGACTAAAGTTTTACCTGGCAGGGGCGGAGGAGAAAGCGGATACCGGCGATGGCGGATCAGAGGAGTGATTTGCCGGAGGCAGAGTGTCAGGGTAGGGGAAACACCAAGAGTATTTTAGATAGCGGTGAAGTGTTTTTCAGGTTATCAGCTTTCCGGTTGATCGGCTAAGTCGGAGCCGTAGGACTGGCTGAAGCGGGTAGAGCTGTATTTTTCCAGTTTCCAGGAAGGGACCCGGCAGGTGGGGCAGGGGATAAAATCCCACTTGTTGCGCAGGAAACGGGCGGCACGGCCGTTTTTGGAATTGTAGGCTGTGAAGGTTTCGCCGCAGTGGGTGATGATCAGCGCCTGGTTGCCTTTAATCTCCATTGTTTTAATGCCGTGGAGAACCCTTTTGCGCGACGGCCAGAGCTTCATTTTGGTTAGCAGTCTAAAGAAATCGACCCGTTTGCGGTAGTACCTTTTTTTTGCTTCCATAAACTACTGCCTCCTTGAAACTATGAGTTATCTTATCCTCTTCGCCACAGGGGACTGTTCCATCGTCTTCCCTTCGGCCTTCGCTACGCTCCGCGGGACGCTCGAACCGTCCCCGTGACTTCGCTAGGGCTTGGAAGAGCATTACAGCGGTGCCAATTTGTAAGGGTTCGTGAATCAGGTGGTCGGCGAATTTTTGCGCCGCTGTGGGGTCGAGCCCCAGGGGCAGACCGGGGGCAGAGATGATGGCGCCAGTAGGCAGCATGGCGGCCGGGATAAAGGCCTCGCCCGGGGAGGCATCAAAGATTAAATGGGTGCGGGCAAGGGCCTGCTCCAGGGTAAGGCCGGTTGTGATCCGCTGTTGTTCTGCCGTGGCGCAACTTTTTAAAAGGGCTGCTTCCTTTTCTCTGAGCAGGTCGTAAAGAATCAGGTCGGCGCCCTCCTGCAAGAGGGCTTGCGCGGCGGCGGTGCCGAGGGGGCCTAAACCGATCACTAGAACTGCTTTGCCTTTGAGGCCGCCGGCCATTTTCTGCAGGGCTGTAGTAAAACCCTTGGCCGTGGCTTCATCGTTACCGGTAGCGCGGCGGGTTTTAAGGTTAATGGCAGCATAGAGGTGATCGTCTGCCATCAGGGCGATGGTTGCGTCGCTTTGGTAGGCCTCAACCAGGCCGGAAACATCGGGGGCGGCGGTTATAAAGGCCGGGAAGCCGAGATAGGCGGCAATAGCATGAAGCGCTTCGCTAAAGCCTTTAATCGTTCCCTGGCCGGCCGTGACCGGGATCACCGCCACCGGGTGGGCAGCGGGCTTAGGGGGGGCAGACCCAATGCCGGAAGCCTCACTAGCCAGCTCTTTTAGGCTGCAGCCGGTTTTCTCGATCAGCTCGCGGTCAAACTCTTTGATCTTCTCAGGGATCATTAGGACCTGCTCTGCAATTAACCTGGTCACTCTTTACATCCTCGCTTTAAGTTCAGTTCCCGGGCAATCCTGGCCACTATTTCCTCTCTTTTGGCAAAGACCGCTTCCCGGTTGTGGGCGATGATGATCAGCGTTGCCACCCAGCTTTTTAGGCCGGGCTGATAATTAGTTAGCGCTTCATCTGCCCCAAAGAAGCCGCATAGATGGGTTAAAGGTCCGGCCGAGGCAATAACGTGCTCGCCGGCTGTTTGCAGGCCATCGGGCGTAACTACCAGATGTTCAAAAAGGGCAGCCTGATTGTGGGCCGGTGGGGCGGGTGACGGTGCCTGCAGTAGACCACCGGTGAAGACAGCAGCGATCAGCTGCAGCAGGTTGACGCCTGAGCTATGATAGACTGCGGTAGGGGTCTGGCTGGGCAGGCGGGCATCAATCTCCAGCAGCTTCAGTCTCTGGTTGTGCAGAATTACCTCTACATCCATCACGCCCAGCAAGCCGATGCTGGAGGCCAGGGTAGCCGCCAAGGCGGCAAAATCCTGCTGCTGATCCGTAGTTAAGATAGAGGGAGCGACGACCCGTCGACAATCGTACTGCTCATCCATGTACAGATCGGTCACCTGCAGCGGGATGAAGCGTTTGCCGTCACCGATTACTTCTATGGAGTAAGATGGCCCTTCGATAAACTCCTGGATCACCCACTGGTCGGGGCTAGCGGTTGTCTCGGTTTGAAAGCGCTTCAATTCTGCTTCGCTTTCGAGCAGTTTAACCCCCTCAGAGCCGCTTGCCGCGGAGGGTTTGGCAAGATAGGGAAAGGTGCCTTGCGGCCAGGGCAGTGGCTGTGGCAGGTTAAGTTCGGCAAAAAAGTGGTCCGATTTACGTTTTGAGGATGAGAGGTCGTAGGCGGCCGGGTCAAAAGCGAGCGGCACGCCGGTGAGGGCGGAAATAGTGGTGAGGTTTTCTAAGACTTTGCGGTTTTCCAGGGCCGGGATGATTAGATCGATATCGCGATCGAGAGCGGTTTGCAGCTGTTTTTGGTCGGCGGCGTTGAGGAGATCAAGGCAGAGAAAGCGGTCACAGAGGCCGGCTGCAGGCACTTCTGGTTCTTTATCGATCAGCAGAGTCTGCCACCCGGCTTTTTTAGCCAGGTAAACAGCTTCCAACCCCTGCAGCTTGCCTCCGATAATTGCTACACGCATGGTTAAACTCCACCTTAACTATATCTTTTCCTTCTCTGCTCGACCCACTGTTTATAGCTTCCGACCGGGGCCGGCTGCAGGCCGCAGGCGTCGAGGACCGGTAAAATGGCGTCGATGGAACGCCCGCCTTCAT
>Ga0194125_10010143_pt1 | contig 12918 bp, 9 predicted proteins | sample TA2KigC250mmetaG_FD_148626 | JGI IMG/M metagenome (GOLD analysis project Ga0194125, IMG submission 148626) | Freshwater microbial communities from Lake Tanganyika, Tanzania - TA2015034 Kigoma Deep Cast 250m | ecosystem: Environmental > Aquatic > Freshwater > Lake | place: Tanzania: Lake... | reverse complement strand
GGAGCTTAAAGAGAGAATTCTTCTGGGTATTAAAGAGATCAATGATTATCCTATCGTGCATCGATGGAAAAAATTCAATTTTGCACATAACTTTTAATGTAAATGTTTTATTGATACTTTATACTAGAGGATATAAAGGAGACATAAATGATGAAGATCGATATTCATAACCACCAATACCCTGAAAACTACTGGGAAACCCTTCTGAAGATTTCTGAGCGAGTGACCTTCCCTATCGATGTTCGCCGGATCATCTCCTATTATGCCAACAAGGGATTGTTTGTAAAACCTGAAGAGACTATTGGCCCCTTGGAGAAACTTGGTATAGGAATCCAGGTTCTATCTCTTTCCAATCCTAATGTTTACATGCCAGAGGCCACAATGAGTCTCGACCTGGCGCAGATGGCTAATGATGCCTATGTTGAAATCCGGCAACGATTTCCTGGAAAATTTTACGTCCTTGCCAGTGTGCCTCTAAATTTCCCAGAGCTTGCTGTTAAGGAACTCGATCGCGCCATTGGAAAACTCAGCATGAATGGCATTGTCTTGGGATCGAACATAGCCGGTAAACCTCTTTCCTCTCCTGAATTCTTTCCTTTTTATGAGAGGGTCAATGAACTTAAGCTTCCTATTTTCATTCATCCCATGTCCCCGCCCCATATGGAAGAGAACGATGAATTCTTTACTGCCCCACTCATACACTACATATTCGAGTCGACCCTGGCGGTGACAAAAATGGTTTTTGCAGGGGTCTTTGAGCGATTCCCGAATATCATTATGATCCTACCTCATCTTGGAGGGGCAATTCCTTACCTCCAGGGAAGGATTGACGGTGGCTATCGGAACCATCCCCCTTGTCGGAAGAACATTTCGAAAAAACCCAGTGAATACTTCAAGGAATTTTATTACGACACTATTTCACTTAATGTTCCAGCCCTACGCTGTGCACTGGAAATCGTGGGCCCAGAGCATCTTGTCTTTGGCACGGATTATCCTTTTCAGCCTTCGGAAGGCGTTGTCCTAATCAACGAGAGCATTGATGCTCTTGGCCTTTCGGCCAAGGATCGGGAAGGGATCGAGTATAGGAACATTTTGAGGATACTTCACAACACTTACTAAGGAGTCAATAATTGATTAGACATATTCTTCCTAAAATCTCCCCTAACCCAATACTATCCATATAAGCCGTTCGTGCTGAGCTCGTCGAAGCATGAACGCCTTAATTGCCCACCCTTCGACAGGCTCAGGGTGAAAGGTTTTTCGCATTTTGTGAAGGGAAGAAAGGAGGAATTTATTCTCCAGCGTCCATACAATTATGGACTGGTTAGTAACATGAGAGCAATGAAAAAGTCCCTTAAAGAAAGTCGAAAAAAGACAAATGGATGTTTAAATATGACTTTTTAGAGATCAGTTTTACTTCACTTGACAATAATTAATTAAAGGAATATAAACTTCTTCAATTCGAAACGGAGGAATTGGAATTATGGCATATCGAGATTTAAGGGAATGGATTCAGGAAGTCGATAAAATGGGGGAATTGAGATACGCCGAGGGGGTTGATTGGAATTTAGAATTAGGAGCCATTTCAGATGTTTCACTTCATAAGTTTGGAAGTCCGGCGATCATCTTTCGAAAAATAAAAGGTTACGAGGAAGGAAGGGTCTTAGTTAATCCATTTGGGTCTTCAAGGCGAGTAGGCTTAGTGCTGGGAATTTCTCCCAATGAAAGTAAGATACGAATGGCGGAGCAGTGGCGCAATAAAGTTCGCGACATCAGACTGGTTCCTCCAAAGGTTGTATCAACTGGACCTATTAAAGAGAATGTATTTCAAGGGGAGAAAATTGATCTCTTTAAGTTACCCGTTCCTTTTTGGCATAAATTAGATGGAGGAAGATATCTCGGGACAGGGTGTGTTGTAATAACGAGAGACCCAGATGATGGATGGGTAAATCTTGGTACTTATAGAGGGATGGTTCATGATAGATCATCTATGGGTTTATATATGGATCCCGGAAGACATGGGAGAATCCATCGCGATAAATATTTTCAAAGGAATAAGCCTTTTCCAGTCGCTATGGTTTTTGGTTGTGATTTATCTATTTACATATTCTCTCAAATATCAATGGCCCCCTTTGGAGTCTCCGAATATGATTATGCAGGGTGGTTAAGAGGTGAACCCATCGAGGTGATTATTGGAGATTATACGGGGCTTCCAATTCCTGCATCAGCTGAGATTGCTATTGAGGGGGACTGTATTGTTGGCGACACAAAAGAGGAAGGACCTTTTGGCGAATGGACAGGGTATTATGGTAGCGGAGCGAGGGAGGAGCCCGTCATACGAGTAAAGACCCTTATGTACCGGAACGATCCGATCATTCATGGATCACCTCCGGTTCGGCCACCTTCGAATATAAATTATCTAAGAGCAATCATAAAGTCTGCAAGTATGTGGGATGCCCTTGAAAAGACTGGCGTTCCAGAAATAAAAGGGGTTTGGTGCCACGAGGTGGGGGGAACTTGGTTATTCCATGTAATATCTATCAAGCAGAGATTTGCAGGACATGCAAAACAGGCAGCATTAATCGCATCTCAATGCCAGGAGGGCGTTGGCTTAGGTAGATTTACCATTACAGTCGATGACGATATTGACCCTTCGGATCTGGAAGAAGTTGTCTGGGCTATGTGCACAAGATGTGATCCAGAAAGATCGATTGATATTATAAGAAGATGCTTAGGCAGCCCCTTAGATCCTGCTTTTAGCAAGAACGATCCCGCCTTTAAGGGATTAAATTCAAGAGCCATTATTGATGCATGTAAGCCTTTTGAATGGATAGAAGACTTTCCTGAGATGGTCGGAATAGATCCAAAGGAAAAGGAAGAGATTAAAAGGAAATGGGAAAGGTTATTTAAGTGAACCCCGTTAGAAGGTCTCCGACCTTCCAACGGGATGGCTCACACGGGGCTTTAAACCCCGTGTTCGCTCCAAAAAGGATTTCATGCACATCCCCGCTGCAAGCAGCGGGGCTTTCTAACGGGGTGAACCTTAACGTTGCAGAAAATAAATATCCGATAGGGCACCCCCTCCCTCCTCTGAAGGACAGGGGAGGCCTGCCTGCCGCAGGCAGGGGTGGGGTGAAAGGGGAGACAACCTTTAACAAATTTTAAGATGGGAGGACTGAAATGAAGAGAGATGCGAAAAGATTAAAAGGTGCTATCATGTTTGTCGTCTTTGTCTCTGTTATTATTTTAATGCTTAGCATTTTAACAGAATCATTTGCACAAAAAGGGCCCTTACGGCTAACAACGGCGGCAACCTCGGTTGGGTCACCCCCCTATGTAGTTGTATCTAACTTTGCTGAGGCTGCAAAGAGGGGATTACCTCCTGGTAGCTCAATCAATGTGGAAAGCGCGGGAACTACTGCAAATACTGCACGAATCGGGGAGGGAGAATTAGATTTCGGATATCTCAATATGATTGATGTAGCATTTGCCATCAAAGGAAAGCCCCCTTTTACCAAAAAATATGAAAAAATAAGGATGCTCTGCGGAATTTTTCCTCCTGGAGCGGAGGAATACCTATTCATGGTAGAGAAGGGTACTGGGCTAAATTCCATCGATGAGATTAAACAAAAACGTTATCCCCTGACATTAGCCATACCGATGAAGGGGTCGGGTAGTGAACTTTTGACTCGGATGGTATTGGGCGCCTATGGGATAACCTACGATGACATTACTTCTTGGGGAGGGAAAGTGATCTTTACAAGCTTTACTGAGCAACGGGCCTTATTCAAAGATAGAAGGGTTCAAGCCACTGCTTCTATCATGCCATACCCACATCCAGGGTATGTGGAGATATTTACATTTCGAAAGGATGTCTTATTTCTTCCAATAGATAAGAAAGAAGTCATTGAGGAATTAAAAAAAGATGGAATTATTCAGATTGTTGTCAAAAAGGGTCATTATGGGTTTACAGATAGAGATATTCCTACCATTGCTACTCCTTCCATTCTTGGAGTCAGGGCTGATCTGCCCGATGAAATAGTCTATAGCCTTTTGAAAGGAGCTTTTGAAAATATAGATTTAATACAAAAATCCCATAGTATTATGAAAAATTTTACTATCGAAATGGCATATAAAGTTCCTGCTTCATTCACAGATATTGTTCCCTTCCATCCAGCAGCCGAGAAATACTTTAAGGAAAAATTAAGGCATTAATGCCTAACCAGTATCCAATGATACTTCTCTTTACCCCGCACCCTGTATTTTTACCAGGGTGCGGGGGGTCAAGGTCAAGCAAGCATCATCTCAAGAGATTCCAACTGAAAATTACCTGTTAAAAATGGCCTATAGAATAATAAAGGGGATGCTGAAGAGGCGTAGAATACTATGAGAAATTTTTTTAGGGGGGAAAGAATAATCAGTTTCATATGCATCACATGGTCTCTGTTTCAGATTTATTCAACAGGTTTTGGCATCCTCAACCCATATTTACAATATTCAATTCACCTCTCCTTCGCTTTGATATTGGTATGGCATCTCTATACCTCTTCGAGGGAATCAAAGAGTAGTACTAAAATCCTAAAAATATTACTTCCTTTGCTATCCATTTGCGTATTCGGATATGTGGGAGCAAACTATCAAGCTATTTCTGAAAGAATTCCAAGAGTAACGCCTCTTAGTTCAATGGATATACTTGTAGGGACCATTGCAATCATTCTCCTATTAGAGGGGACAAGGCGCGTCGTTGGGTTACCTCTCGTGATCGTTTGCATCGTATTATTATTTTATGCCTATTTTGGAAAGCATATTCCAGGAAGCCTGGGCCATAAGGGTTACTCTTTGAATTCTATCCTTGATTTTATCTATTTTACTTCAGAGGGAATATGGGGAGTTTCCCTTAGAATTTCAGCAACCTACCTTTTTCTTTTCATCCTTTATGCCGAAGTGATCAAGGAAAGTGGGGCAGGAGATTTTTTTATGTCCTTATCTAAAAGTCTGGCTGGTGGTATAAGGGGTGGCCCAGCACAAATTGCCGTGATCAGTAGTTCATTATTTGGAACGATATCAGGAAGTGCGGTCGCAAATGTTTATGCGACCGGTGCTTTCACTATTCCGATGATGAAAAAATTTGGCTATGAACCGGCATTTGCAGGTGCGGTTGAAGCCTATGCTTCCACTGGCGGCCAAATCATGCCGCCAATTATGGCAGCGACTGCCTTTGTCATGGCTGAATTCATGGGTGTATCCTACTGGGCGGTTTGTGTCATGGCCTTTATCCCTGCAGTCCTATATTATTACTGTGGAGGAATACAAATTTTTTTTGAAGCTCATAAAAAGAATTTACAACCCCTACCAAAGGAAGAGAGATCCTCAGCCATTGATACAATAAAAAAAGGGGGACATCTGACCATTCCTATATTTTCTTTAATTCTGGGTCTCGCCTTAGGTTATTCCATAGAGAGAACAGTCCTCCTATCAATGCTCGTAGCCGTAATCGTTTCCTTTTTTCGCAGGGATACATGGATGACCCCAAGACGTATCATGCATGCGCTCGATATGGGCGCAAGAAATGCTGTGATGATTGCTATCTCCTGTGCAGCCGTGGGAATCGTTCTTGGCATCTTTGTTCTTGCTGGCCTGGGCGTGGCGTTGACACAGGTGATCTATAAATTTGGTGCAGGGATACCTATTTTGACTGCTATATTGGTTGGAGCCATGTGTTTCGTCCTGGGAATGGGCATGCCAACACTTCCGGCTTATGTTATTACCGCAGCCTTAGGGATACCTGTACTCCTCACAGTAGGTTATCGACTTGAGGCATCCCATCTCTTCATCCTCTACTATTCAATTATATCAATGATAACCCCTCCTGTGGCGATAGCAGCTTACGCCGCTGCCTCATTGGCAAAAGACGATCCATGGAAAATCGGATGGAGGGCCGTAAGGCTTGGTATCGGAGGAATTTTCGTCCCAATATTCATTTTATACTCTCCTGGCTTATTGTTGAAAGGGAAACCATTAGAAGTAGGCGATACCGTGTTGGGAGCCATATTTGCCTTTTTTTTGCTGGCCGGAGGGTTAAGTGGTTATTTTTTTGGGAAAAAAACCTACTGGGAAAGGGTTCTTTTAATAGCTGGATTTTTTTGTTTTTTACTCTTTGGACCAATACTAAGCAAACTTATTGGACTATTCGTTGTGACTCTGATGCTTAGAAATTTAATTTTAAACCGAGTTTTTAAATGGAGGGATACCTAATTATAACGTCTCGGAATTTCTACAACTCTTTGATGTTAAAGGTATTTATCTAAGCATTAAATGTCGACTCTCAGATGGAATGATGGAATAGTGGAATATTGGATAATAAAGAGGAAAGGGAAAAACCAAATGAATATGGAAAAGAAATCATTCCCTTAAATCCATTATTCCAACATTCCAGTATTCCACTATTCCAATTGTGAGCGAAGCGAACTAAGTCCAGATTAGCATTCCTAACAACGGAAAGGAGGTTATATGCCTTATAAAAGCTTGCGGGAGTGGATAGCGAAACTTGAAAAAGAAGGACAGCTAAAAAGAATTTCTGCTGAAGTGGACTGGAACTTGGAGTTAGGTGCTATCGCCCGAAGGATCGCAGACCAGGGAGGACCGGCGCTTCTTTTTGAAAAGATCAAAGATTACCATAATACCCGGTGCCGGCGGTTATTCCTCGGCGGTCCAGGTTCTCGTGAAAGACTGGCTATGGCCCTTTCTTTGTCCAAAGAGACTGGCTATAGGGATATGGTGGAGTTTATTAAAAAGAGGCTTGAAATACGGATGGAGACGGTGAAGGTAACCACAGGACCTGTGAAGGAGAACGTTCTTAAAGGTGACTCCGTCAATCTCCATGAGTTCCCAATACCATGGTACAATCGTTTAGATGGTGGCAGGTATATCAATACTTTCTGCAGTGTCGTCACGATGGATCCTGATACAAAGGTAATGAATGTAGGATTATACCGGGGGATGCTGGGTGATGATGAGAAATCCATAGCCGTTTATCTCTCACGGAACCAGCATTGGGGTATCCATTTTTCAAAGTATGAGCGACGCGGAGAGGAGATGCCTGTGGCTGTGATTTATGGCTGGGACCCTACTCTTCTGATGTACTCCGGCACACCTCTCATACATAACGACTGCTCCGAGTATGAACTGGTAGGGGGGCTACGCGGAGAACCGGTGGAGTTGATCAAGTGTGAGACCTCAGATCTGTATGTTCCTGCTACTGCTGAGATCGTTGTGGAAGGACGAATTTCTCCTGATCCTAAAACTTTTCAAATGGAAGGCCCCTTTGGTGAGTTTCCTGGTTTTTATGGGGGCTTTCGCCAACCGAAACCAGTGATTCACGTGGATTGCATTACTCATAGGAATGATCCCATCTTTCGGGGCGGCCTAACCGGGTACTCTCCTGGTCATTCCGCTGAAGCAATGTATTGGGGTGTGACCGTTAGGGCTGCCATTATGTGGCGGTCTTTGGAACTTGCCGGGCTTCATAACGTGACAGGTGTCTGGGGATCCCCTATCACTAACCTTACAAATGTGCGGGTCCAAATCGATAAAATTTATAGAGGACAGGCTAAACAGGTTGCTGCCATAGTGTTCGGCATACCAAGTTCTTCCCATTGGGCAAAAAATCTAATCGTAGTCGATAAAGACATCGATATATTTGATGATGCGGCAGTGGAGTGGGCATTGGCATATAGGACGAATGTTGATATGGGAGATATCCAGTTTTTTTCAGGAACTCCTGGCAACCCATTAGATCCCAGTGTACCTCTTCCACAAAGGAATGCGACAAAGTATGGAGCGGGAAAATGGACGAGATTATTTATTGATGCCACAGTCAATTGGGATCTGGAACCTGAGGAACAGTACGGTGGCAGGCGTGAGCCACCCTTATGCACTGAGGTTGATCCCGAGACTGCTGAACTGATTCGTCGACGTTGGCAAGAATATGGGCTTTAGAATTTTTAGTTTACAAGAAAGGAGATGGAATGGATTCGCCTCGCGAACATATTGTTAAGTTGTTCCCTGAGATAAACGAGATCAAAAACGGTGAGATGAAAGAGCGTGTTATCGATGCATGGCTTTTAGCCCTTCGGGATAGCCAGTGGGAGCGAATTGAGGATCTTTCCTGGATTCCGGGCCGGGCAGAGTTCATTACCAATATACAACATTGCAGAGGGGTTACTCGCATCGGCATGGCGATCGCAAGGGCTCTCCTTAACGGAACGGATGTTGCCCCGGAAGTTACTTTTGATATGGATATTGTCATAGCAGGGTGTATTCTGCACGATTTAGGGAAACTGCTGGAGTATGCCCCTCCACCCAATCCGCCAGGAACAAAGACACCCCTTGGAAAGTACATGATGCACCATATTCTTGGAGCACACTTAGCGATAAAGGCAGGACTTTCGGCCGAGGTCGTTCATTGTATAGAATCACACCGGGAGGCGGAGTCCTTTGAGAGGAGCTATGAAGCAAAAATAGTCCACTACAGTGACATACTACACGCTTATGCTGTACTTACGGCACACCCAGAAACTTCCATATTTTAATATCGTGGCTACCAAACAGGTTATTCATTTTTTGGAATCGGAGGAGCAGTAATTCCAAAATTTAATACAAAACGAAACAAAGGAGGAGGATCATGTCACCAAAATTTGTACTAAAGGAGTTATCCCGTTATCCGGTAGGTACCTATGCTGATATTATCTATAGAAATGCATTACTCTATTCTGACCGTGATGCCATCAAATACGGTCCAGAGAAGATAACCTTCGCCGAATTTAATGATAGAGTAAATAGCTTAATCCACGGCCTACAATCCCTGGGGGTTAAAAAAGGAGATATCCTTGGTATCCTCTCCTGGAATTGCCTCGAATACGCTGATGTCTATGGGGCAGCGATGAAGGGAGGGTTCATTACCTCGCCCTTCAGTCCAAGACTGAAAGAAGATGAGCTCGATTACCTCATCAATTATTCGGAAGCCAATACCCTTTTCGTAGGACCGGAATTGGTGGAGATGGTCAATTCGCTAAGGCCTCGCCTTCCGAAAGTGAAGAGGTTCATCTCCTTTGAGGGTCGAGTCCCCGACATGATCTGCCACCGTGACCTGTTGGATACCTATTCAAAGGAAGAGCCCGATGTTCAGGTGGAAGAAGACGACCTTCTCTTTATTTTCTATACCAGCGGCACGACGGGCATCCCACGTGGTGCCTTATACAACCATCGACGTTTCGTAGATAATATCAGAACGTTTATCATAGCTCTCGGTTTGCAACCCGAGGACAAACAAATTCATATCATGCCCTCCTTCCATGTAGGGGGCAATAATAACTTCTGGGGTTTCTTCTATGTTGGGGGAGGCAATGTCATCATGACCCAGAGATCCTTTGTTCCTGCAGCTACATTGCAGATCATCCAAGATGAGAAAGCAACGGACATCCACGTCGTGGCCACCCATCTGGCAGCCTTCTTTGCCTTACCCGATGTGGACAAGTATGACCTCAGCAGCTTGAAGCGGATGTTCTATGCCGCTTCCCCTATGCCATTGGAGCTCTTGAAAAAAGGAATGGAGAAGTGGGGTCCCATCTTCATCCAAGCCTACGGAGGAACTGAAGATGGTCCATGCGTTACTGGTTTATCGAGGCAACAGCACAATGTTCTGGATAGACCTCCTGAAGAGCAGAAGGCCCTGACCTCTGCTGGCTTTCCATACATAGGGGTGCAGGTGAGAATTGTGGATGATAAAGATCAGGATGTTTCACCCGGCGAAGTTGGAGAGATCGTCGTTCGGAGTCACCATAATATGATAGAGTTCTGGCACAAACCCGAGGAGACTCGTGAGACCATTATCAATGGATGGCTCCACACCGGGGACATGGGACGTTATGATGAGGAGGGCTACATCTATATTGTGGACAGGAAGAGGGACATGATCATCTCCGGCGGTGAGAATATCTATCCCCGAGAAGTGGAGGAGATCCTCTACCAGCATCCTGCCATTCGGGAGGCGGCTGTCATTGGTCTTCCTGATTCCTATTGGGTGGAGAAGGTTCACGCCGTGGTGGTTTTGAAGAAGGGAATGAGCCTCACTTCGGAGGAACTGATCGATTTTTGTAAGCAGAGACTTGCCCGTTTTAAGGCACCCAAGTCAGTGGAATTTGTGGATGCCCTCCCCAAGAACCCTGCAGGTAAGATATTGAAAAGGGAATTGAGGGAAAAATACTGGGCAGGTCGAGAAAGAAAACTCGCCTAATCTCATACCCCAAAGAATGATTCTCGCGCCTTCTCGTTTTTGGATGAAATTGTAGATACTCAAAATTGAAAGGATAGAGAGATGGCTATAAAAGATGAATTGGTAAAAATTGTTGGCTCTGAATGTATCTCTGATGACCCTGGGATATTGGAGAGTTATTCAAAGGATTACAGCTTAACTTCTCCCAAAAAGCCAGTGGCAATTGTGAAAGTAAAAAACCCAGATGATGCTCTCAGATTAGTTCTTTCTGCCAATGAGAATGGAATTCCTATCTATCCTTCAAGTTCAAAGGTCCACTTTTATGGAGGTACGATTCCGAGGAGGGATGGAGCCATCATTATGGACCTTTCGGAAATGAACAAGATTGTGGAGATTGACGAAAGGAACCGATGGGTCCACATTGAGCCTGGAGTGACTTGGGAGCAAATTCAATCCGTACTTGAGAAAAAAGGGTTCAGAAGCGTCATCCCTCTCCTTCCTCATGCCGAAAGGAGTGTCCTTATGGATTTACTTGAGAGGGAGCAGCCTACAGCTTGTAAATTTGAGTATAGTGAAATGGTTGCTTCCATGTGGGTGATCTGGGGGCTTGGAGAAAAGTTTGTAACCGGTTCTGCTGCTGTTAATACGTTTCGTCAAATAGGTTGTTATGCCGATGGTGTTAATGTGCAAGGCCCGGGGACATTAGACTTTTGGAGATTCCTTCAGGGTGCTCAAGGGACCTTAGGTATAGTAACCAAAGGGATCTGCAAAATAGAATATCTGCCCGTAGCTACAAAAACCTTCTTCTTTCCCGCCGATAAAGTAGAAGAACTTATAAATCCATTCTATACAATCGGCCATAGGTACGTAGGGTACGAGAGATTTATATTAAATAATGTCACTGCCGCAGGTATCTTAGGCGATTACAATTTAAAAAACTCTTTGCCCGATTGGATGGGAATTATTATCCTCGCTGGACTTCCTGTAGGAAGGCCTCAGGAAATGGTGGATTACCAGGTTGACTATATTCAGAATGGCCTTAAAAAAAGATTCCCCACCCTGAATATAGCAGAAAAAATTGATAAAGTGCATGTTTCCAACGAAGAAAGATTGGCAAAGATGTTAACAAAACCTTGGCCAAGAGAGAAGGTATATTGGAAACATGCTTACAAAGGTAATTGTCACGAGCTCATCTTTATGAGCCCATTAAAAAGGGCTCCCGAATTTGTTAACCTCATTTATGAGTGTGCAAAAAGCTATGGTTATTCGACAGGTGATGTAGGTATTTACATACAGCCTATTGAAGATATGAGAGCATGCCAGATAGACTTTATATTTCACTACAATCCGAATAATCCTAATGAGGTCGAAGTGGTAAGGAAGGTTCATCAAGAGGCTACTTTACGGGCAGTTAATTACGGGGCCTATTTTAATCGTATTTACGATGGGGTAGCAGAAGTAGTTTTTTCACTTCCAAGAGTTCAGGGGTATGTAAATTATATTCGCCGGGTGAAGAGGCTCCTCGACCCTAACGAGATTCTGAGTCCAGGGAAATTATGTTTTTAATGGAGGAAAAGCAATGCAAAATGGTAAAGCCAAACCAGTGACTTTCAGTTTAGATTTCGACCTAAGGAATTATCTCTGGGATAGCAAGGTTTGTCTGGCATGCGCTATGTGTAAGTATGGGGATTGGATCTATGCAGTGTCTCCAGAGGTGTATGATTTCGGGTGGATTTGTCCTGAGTGGGAGTGGGGAGTAATTGATCATTATGGGACATCAGGCAGGGCTCGTCTCGTAAATGCACTGCTTTGTGGGGATATAGAGCCAGAGTATCCAACTGTGAAAGAAGTGGCTTTTAGGTGCCACCTATGTGGTGGTTGTGACATGGCGGATAAGAGGAATTTGGAGCTAGAGCCTCTAATGATGCATGAGGCCTTGAAGGTCTATTTGGTGGATCGGGGCATTGGGCCTATGCCAGAGCATAGAACAATTGCCATGAGGATAGAGAGGAAGGGGAACTATTTTGGAAAAAACCCCAAGGAGAGAATGGCTTGGTCTAAAGAGGCCGGGATAAAGGTGGCAGAAAAGGCTGACGTTCTTTATTTCGTTGGTTGCTATGCCTCGTGTAAGTATTCTGAGATCGCTCAAGCAGTAGCCAAGATCCTTAACAAGGCAAGAGTGCCCTTTATGGTCATGGAGGAACAAGGTTGTTGCGGATATATGCTTTTCGTCTCAGGTTTGTTAAAGGAGGCAACAGAGACGGCAAAGAGAACCGTCAAGCAAATAAGAGATAAGGAGATAAAGACTGTCCTATGTGATTGTGCGGATTGTTATCGAATGCTCAAAGTTGAATACCCAAAGATGATTGGCATTGCCACAAAGGATCTCGGGTTTGAAGTTCTCCATATCGCTCAGTACGCAGCCAATCTCATAAAGGACGGGGGGATCAAGCCAGTAAAGAAATTCGAGAACAAGGTTACTTTTCATGACCCTTGTGGCTTAGGAAGGCTGTCTGAGCCATGGACCCCTTGGGAAGGGATTAGAGACCCTGATGATTGGGGTAAGTTAAAACCCCCAAGGAATTTTAGGAGAGGAACGAATGGCTGCTACGAACCTCCCCGAGATGTCCTTAGGAGTATACCCG
>Ga0194125_10010139_pt1 | contig 12920 bp, 10 predicted proteins | sample TA2KigC250mmetaG_FD_148626 | JGI IMG/M metagenome (GOLD analysis project Ga0194125, IMG submission 148626) | Freshwater microbial communities from Lake Tanganyika, Tanzania - TA2015034 Kigoma Deep Cast 250m | ecosystem: Environmental > Aquatic > Freshwater > Lake | place: Tanzania: Lake... | reverse complement strand
GAAGTCCTGCCCAGTCGAGGGGTGACTGTAGCCACCCGCAAGAAGCTGCCTGAGAATCGCCCAAAGCACGCAAAACAAAGCACTTAGATCGCAAATTGCCAGCCAGCAAAAGGTGGAACATCCGTTCAAGAGTAGAAGCAGGAAGTCCAGAGCGGTCCAGTGGCGCATCTTCCGGCTCCAGAAATCTGCGGGAATCGGCAGATTGCCGCGCTGCGCTCGCAATGACATGATCCGCGGTTCATGTCCCCTCCTTTCGCCCTTTTGCGTTTTTTTCGGCTACATGACCCTTGGTGTCCCTGTCCCTCTCCGTGGCCTCAGTGCTCTCCGTGGTAGAAAAGCAGTTCCCAGTTGAGATTGCCGCGTCGCTGCGCTCCTCGCAATGACATGATCTGCGGCTGAAGAAGATCTGTTGAACCGAGGATGACAGAAAGGAAGATGGCAGAAACGAAAATGAATCCGGAAGAGCAGGAGACCTTCTTCGGCTCTCCCCATATTCCTTTCTACCATCTTCTTTTCTACCCTTCTCGGTTCCGGCCGCAGGCCGGGCTGGGTGCGTCCGTGTGAATCGGTGTCGGAAGAGAAGTGCCCAAGTTGGAAGGGTGAAGGGTGAAGTGTGAAGCTGGAAATCTGCGGAAATCGGGAGATTGCCGCGCTGCGCTCGCACTTGTCTGATCTGTGGCTGTCAGAGGGTTCCCGGTTCTCAGGGCTTCGGTGGGGCCAGCCCCACCCTACGGGTTCCGATCTCTGCGTCTTGGCGTCTCTGCGCGAGCAGCCTCTTGGTTCCGCCGCCGGCTGGGCTGGGTCTCTTTGCGTTTCTTTCGGCGAAGAGGGTTCGCTTAGCCGTCCCCTGTCCTCCGTCCTCCGGAACTTGGCGTTCTTGGCGTCTTGGCGCGAGAACAGGCTTTGGGGCATAAGTCGGTGCCTGGCACCGACTTAACCGACTTAACGCAAGGGCGAGACGCCCTCGCCATGGCGACGATCGTACCTCCTTTTTTCGCCTTCTTTCGTTTCCTTCGGCGAAGAGGGTTCCCGGTTCTCAGGGCTTCCGTGGGGCCAGCCCCACCCTACGGGTTCCGATCTCTGCGTCTTAGCGTCGCTGCGCGAGTAGCCTCTTGGTTCCGCCGCCGGCCGGGCTGGGTCTCTTTGCGTTTCTTGCGGCGAAGAGGGTTCGCTTAGCCGTCCCCTGTCCTCCGTCCTCCGGAACTTGGCGTTCTTGGCGTCTTGGCGCGAGAACAGGCTTTGGGGCATAAGTCGGTGCCTGGCACCGACTTAACGCAAGGGCGAGACGCCCTCGCCATGGCGACGGTCGTACCTCCTTTTTTCGCCTTCTTTCGTTTCCTTCGGCGAAGAGGGTTCCCAGTTCTCAGGGCTTCGGTGGGGCCAGCCCCACCCTACGGGTTCCGATCTCTGCGTCTTAGCGTCGCTGCGCGAGTAGCCTCTTGGTTCCGGCCGCCGGCCGGGCTGGGTCTCTTTGCGTTTCCTGCGGCAAAGAGGGTTCGATGGGCCGTCCTGTGCCCTCCGTCCTCCGTCTGCTCTGTGCCCTCGGTGCCCTCTGTGGCTGAAAAGCAGTTCCCGGTTGACAGTTCCCAGTTCCCAGAGGTTGCCACGCTCCGCTCGCAATGACATTATTGCCGCGCTGCGCTACAAAGCCGTGACATTTTGTCTTCTTGACAAGCATTCTGGCACCGCGAAAGGCCAGAGATCAATCGAAACCACGAAGGACACGAAGAGCACGAAGAAGATAGAAACAAGAGGACGGCCTCAGGGGTTCTTCTCCTGCTTCGTGGCCTTCGTGCTCTTCGTGGTTTCCCGCCTTTGGTTGCGGCCGGAGGCCGCGCTGGGCTCGTAATGACAGGTTGCGGAAGTAGTTTCAAGTTTGAAGTTTCAAGTGTTAAGATGGGCAAGTCCGTGATCTGGCTTCACACTTTACACTTCCAACCTGGCCCGGACCGGATAGACAGCGTCTGGCGACGCCAGTACGAACCCGAGCCTGGGAGTGGCGTTTTTGGGCCAAGAAATCAGACCGCCAAAGATCCGTGTGTCTGGGCCGAAAACCGCGTTTTCAGGGGCGCCAGTGCGGATGCCGCCATCAGAGCGCCATGCCATAGCAGTTGGCGGTCTGAATTTTTGGCGTGGAAAACGCCCGTTACGTGGGGGCACTTGGCGGTCTGATTTTTTTCGCTCAAGAACGCCACGGTGAAGAAGCCTCAGCGGTCTTGCGCCGCGTTTCGCCATCGGATGCGTCTTTCGTTTGCCTGCGGGCCGTCCGGTGGTTAGAATCGCCCCAATCCTCGGGCGAGTCCCATGGCCGAGCAGGCGAAAGCGGCTTCGAGAGAAAGGGGCGTCATGGATGCGATAGAGCTGGACAACGTGTGCAAGTCGTTCGGGCCGGTCCGGGCGGTGGATGGGCTGAGCGTCCATGTGCCGCAGGGGTCGGTGTACGGCTTTCTGGGGCCGAACGGGGCCGGCAAGACCACGACGTTGCGGATGGTCATGGACATCATCCGGCCGGACCGCGGGAGCATCCGGTTGTTCGGCGAGCCGGCGTCCTCGCCCGCCCGCGACCGCGTCGGGTATATGCCCGAAGAGCGGGGCCTCTACCGGAAAATGACGGTCACGAGCGTGCTCGGCTACTTCGGCACGCTCAAAGGCATGACCGCCGGCCGGCTCCGGCAGAGCATCGGCGCCTGGCTCCGGCGGATCGATCTGGCCGAGCACGCCAATAAGAAGGTCGAGGAGCTGTCGCGGGGCATGCACCAGAAGCTCCAGTTCGTCGTGACCGTGATCAACGATCCCGACCTTGTCATTCTGGATGAGCCGTTCTCCGGGCTGGACCCGGTGAACCAGGATATGCTGCGGGAGATCATCAGCTCCATGCGGCAGGAGGGGACGACGGTTCTTTTCTCGACGCATGGGATGCACGAGGCGGAGCGGCTGTGCGATTTCCTCGTGCTGATCGACCGGGGCCGCGTGGTCGTCAACGGCACGCTCGATCAGATCCGGGCCGGTCACGAGGCCAACACGATCTCGATCGAGTTGGAAGGGGACACTGACTTCGTCCGGCGGTTGCCCCAGGTGCAGGCGGTCCAGCCGGACGGCCGGCGGCTGGACGTAAGTCTGCGGGACGGTGCCGACCCCCAGGATCTGCTCCGGGTACTGGTCGAGCGGGCCCGCGTCCGGGCATTCGAGATCAGACAGCCCTCGCTGCACGAGATCTTTGTGCGGCTCGTCGGAGGCAGCCATGCGGAAGATCTATAGAGTCGCCCAGCGCGAGTTCCTGGAGACGGTCAAGACCCGGACCTTTCTCCTGGGGCTGCTGTTGATTCCCCTGTTCATCGTCGGCATCATTCTCCTGGGCAACCGGCTCGCGCCCCGCAAAGATGCGCCCCGCCCGCCGGTGCGGGTCCGCGTGACCAGCCCTTCGGAGCCATTGTCCGATAAGATCAAGGGCGTGTTGGACGGACATAACCAGTCCCATCCGCACGCCTCGATCACCTACAGTGTCACGACGGCCGGCGCTGCCACGGCCCGAGAACAGGGGAAGGAAGATCTGCGGGAGGGCCGGTTGGACGCCTATGTCGCGCTGGAAGGCGATCTGGAAGGCGGGCAGGGGGCCGTACACTTTTTCACGTACAAGCCCCGGCCCTCCCAGGTGGACGCGCTGTGGGCGGTGGAGCGTTTGCTGCGGGAGGCCGTCATCAACCGGCGGTACGAGACCCGCGGCCTGGACCGCAAGATGCTCAACGAGATTTCGAGTGTCTCCATCCAGTGGGTGGAGCTGGGCGAGGGGCAGGGCCAGGAGCGCACGCAGGGCGAGGGCCAGCGGGTGGCCCGGATGATGGTGCCGTTCGCCTTCATGTACCTGATCTTCCTGGGTATCGTGGGCATGGGCCAGCACATGATCAGCAGCATCATCGAGGAGAAGAACTCGCGGATCATCGAGGTGCTGCTGTCGGCGGTCAGCCCGTTCGAGCTGATGGCCGGCAAGATCGCCGGCCTGGCGGGGGTCGGCCTGGCGGTGATGGCCCTGTGGGGCGTGGCGGCCTATGCGGCGGCCCAGTGGCAGGGGATCAAGGTGGATGTCGGCACCGACCTGCTCGTCTACGGCCTGATCTACTACGTCCTCGGCTTCGTCCTGTTCAGTGCGATCCTCGCGGGCGTCGGCTCGATCTGCAACACGATCAAGGAGACGCAGAGCCTGATGATGCCGATCATGCTCGTGTTCATCATTCCCATGCTCGCGTGGGCACGGCTGGCCCAGGAGCCCAACGGCGAGCTGGCCCGGGTGCTGTCGTACGTGCCTCCGGCGACGCCCATGGTGATGGTTCTGCGCCTGTCCAGCGGCACAGAGGTCTGGATGGGGGAGGTGATCCTGTCCCTCCTCGTTCTGGTCGCGAGCGTCCTGGCGACCATCTGGCTCGGGGCCAAGGTCTTTCGCACCGGCATCCTCATGTACGGCAAGCGCCCCGGCGCCCGCGAGATCCTCCGCTGGCTGCGCGAGAAATGACAGATCGGTGGGGCAAGCCCCACCCTACAGGCGCTCGGCGCCTGGATTACAGAAGTTCGCGGCGCAGGGGCGGTAGCCGTAGGGCGGGGCTTGCCCCACCGTTCGGTTGCGGATACGCCACGGGGCGATGACTGAGAGCCGTAGGGTGGGGCTTGCCCCACCGTTGGGTGGCGGATATGCTACGGGGCGATGACTGAGAGCGGTAGGGTGGGGCTTGCCCCACCGCAATGCGGCGAATAAGCGGTAATGTTATGCCGAATTACATCCGCGCAAGACTCGAGGGAGCCCATTACTTCTTCACGGTCGTCACGTACGACCGTCGGAGGTTGTTCTGCTCGGAATGGGCGCGCCAATGCCTGCGCGAGGCCATCTGCCAGACCCAATTGCGTTACCCTTATGAATCGATCGCATTGTGTCTCATGCCGGAGCACCTGCATTGCATCTGGAAGTTGCCGCCGGACGATGCGAACTACTCCATTCGCTGGTCGATGATAAAAGGGCTGTTCACTCGCCAATACCGACAACGGACCGGCTCTCTTGTACCTGCGTCGGCCTCGCGGACGCGGAAGGGGGAAGCCTGCATCTGGCAACGACGATTCTGGGAGCACCGGATTCGCGATGAACATGATCTCTGGAAACACGTGAACTACATCCACTACAACCCGGTCAGACACGGTTTGGTACAGCGGCTGGAGGAATGGCCTTGGTCAACGTACCACCGGTATGTGAAGGAAGGGTTCTACGGCCGTATTGTGAGTCCCGATGAGGCTGTCGACAGCGATCCGGCCGATTTCGGCGAATGACCAGCCCATCGTGCTGCCTACGGTTCGGGTCGTGCCGATGGCGCGTGAAAAGAAACGGTGGGGCAAGCCCCACCCTACAAGTGCTCGGCGGCTGGATCACAGAGGTTCGCGGCGCGGGGGCGGCAGCCGTAGGGTGGGGCTTGCCCCACCGCCACCACAGGCGCTCGGCGCCTGGATCGCAGGAGTCTGCGGCGTAGGGGCGGCAGCCGTAGGGTGGGGCTTGCCCCACCGCCACCACAGGCGCTCGGCGCCTGGATCGCAGGAGTTCGCGCCGCGGGGGCGGTAGTCGTAGGGTGGGGCTTGCCCCACCGCCACCACAGGCGCTCGGCGCCTGGATCGCAGGAGTTTGCGGCGTAGGGGCGGCAGCCGTAGGGTGGGGCTTGCCCCACCGTTGGGTGGCGGATATGCTACAGGCCATGACTATGAGATTGATTAGCGTCCGGCCGTTGACGTGGGAAGCGCTGTTGTGCTGCTTCCTCGCGGGGGTCATTATCGGCCTGGAGCGGCAGTTGCGCGGCAAGCCCATGGGGATGCGGACCAGTGCCCTGATCTGCATCGGGACCTACATCTTTGTCGCGATGTCCCAGCAGGTGGGGAACGCGGCGACGGACCCTTCCCGCGTCATCGGCCAGGTCATCACGGGGATCGGCTTTCTGGGGGCCGGCGTCATCCTGGCCCGCGGGGGCGCCGTGGTCGGCGTCACGTCGGCCTCGGACATCTGGATTCTCGCGGCTATCGGCGTCGTTATCGGAGTGGGATTCCCCTGGCTCGGCGTCAAGCTGGCCGTCCTGGCGGTGGCGATTCTGGTGGGGGTGGACCTCATCGAGCACCATTTCGAATTCCTTCAGCGCGGCGTCCATGGCCAGTCCCTGCCGCGGTCGGAGCCGGCGGAGGACCGGCCCCCGCTTGTGCCGCGCGACTCACAGTAAGTCGGTCTTCGCGGGATTCATTCTCTGCCAAAGAGAGCCGGACACACGGCGGTCCTCGAGGATCTGGATGTCGGTGGGGCTGACGAGCCGGTAACGGATGCCGCGCCAGCGGATCGTTCGTCCGACGGCGGAGGAGAGCATCAGGACCAGCAGCACGATGGACCAGAGCCAGCAGCCGAAGATATCGGCGGCGGCCGCCGGCGCCAGTCGGATCAGGTGTTGGCGAAGAGTCACGGCCATGGTGATCTGACGCAGCACTGCCCGGAGGATCTGGCCGGCAAACAGGACGACGGGCACAGCGGCGTAGAGCGCGACGTGCTCGGCGTGGACGGCGGCGGCATAGGCTGCCACCGCGAGGCTGCCCCACAGCCCGACAACGGAGCCCAGGCTGCCCACCAGGCCCGGCCACCACATGTACGGGGCGTAGATCCGCGTGATGAGGAACTGCCGGCGGCCGAACTCAAAGAGCCGCCGCCACGTGAAGAACTCGAACGAAGCGACGAGGCACTGCGGCACGAACGCGACTTTCAGGCCCGCCTGCTTGACGGCCCGGCTCAGCGACAGATCGTCGCTGAGCGTCCGGGACCAGATCTCGGGAATCCCCAGCCGGTGAAAGTCCGCCACACGAATCGCCATGGAGCCGCCCCAGGCCTCGTTATAAGGGGTATTGCCCAGGCACTGAGCCACGACGCCGTTCAGGGCGGACGCGGCCAGCGTCGCCGGATTCGGAGTGGTCGGAACGAGCCAGCGGTATCCCGTGGTCGCGCCGCGCTCGGGCTGATACAACGGCTGAACCAGATGATCGAGCCAATCGTGCGGGACGCTGATATCCGAATCGGCGAAGGCCAGGACCTCGCTTTCCGGCGGGACCTGGCTCACGGCGTGCAGCAGGTTGTGAATCTTCTGGCTGGAGGACCGGGAGCGACCCGCCACCAGAACCCGGATCTCGCGGGCATGCGACTGGGAGGCCGGACGGTCGCGCAACCGGCACAGCTCCGCGTACGCCGGATCGGATTCCGCCTCGACCACGAAGAACAAGGTATAGTTCTCGTACTCCTGCTCCACGAAGGACTGCACATTGGAAAGGAAACGGGTGTCAATCCCTTTGCACGGGACGATCAGCGTCGTGGCCGGTCGGTAGCGTGTTCGCTTCTTCCGGGCCATCTTCACCCAGACGTAATGAAAGTTGCGGATGGCGCCATAGGTGATGAACAGGTGGGCAAAGACGACCGCGCCGGCGATGAGCAAGTACCAAACCATATTGAGCGGGCTGCTTCCCTACAAGAACAAGACGTCCATCGATCCCACACATGTCCTTCTGCGGCACGTACGTCTCGCAGGGTGTGGGCGGGCAGCTTATCTCGCCACCATAGCCGAACGGCGGCAGAAATACCAGATATTTTCCGTGGCGGGCGCCTCGACGAGTCTGAGGGCGGGCCAAGAGGGCGTGCGCGTCCGCCGCTGCCGTGGGGGACTGGATTCCGGATTGCCGCCGACTAGTACGGCATTTCGCAAGTCCTGAGATTATAGGGTAGAGATCGCTTCGTCGCTGAAGCTCCTCGCAATGACATACCTGGGCGCCCTATGTCATTGCGAGCGAGGCTTGCCGAGCGCGGCAATCTGCCACCTATAGTCGCAGTACTTGTGAAACGCAGCACTAGGCGATCGACGCCAGCGGGGTCAACGACTGCATAAGCTCGGCAATGGCGCAGGGCTTGGAGAGATCGACCTGGAGCAGACAGCCGTGGTTGTGGTCGGAGGCCAGAATGAGGAGGTTCTCCCCGGCCTGGCTCCAGCCGTTCGGCTGCGGCTGATGGCCGAGTACGAAAAGGTCCACGTCGAGCAGGGCCGCCATGCGGTTCAGAGCCTCCTGGCTGTGCCGACGGCCCCACGTCAGCAGGTACGCGGCGCCCGGCTTCTCACAGTCGCTCAACCGAAGCTCTCTCTCGAAGACGCCCGCGTCGAACTCGTCGGCGCCGCGATCGTTGGGCAGGGAGTGGGAGATCCACAGGCGATTGCCGCATTTGACGGCCAGCGGCTGCGAGAAGAGGAACTGGCGGAGGGCCAGCCGGACGTCGGGACCGGCCGGGCCGAACTGCCGCTCCAGGGCCAGGGTCATCGCCCGGTTCATCTCCTTGCCGTTCTTCATGACCTCGCTGCTGCTGATCATGGCGGTGTCGTGGTTTCCCATGACGAGATGGACCTGATCGGGAAACCGCAGCTTCAGCCGGATCGCCTCGAAGAGCAACTGGTAGGACAGGCATCCGCCCGCCTCGTCTTCCGGGCCGCCGTGGATGATTTCCTGGAGCACGAGGTGCCGGTCCGGATGGTCCGCCAGTCGGGCGTGGGTGACGAGACGCTCGAAATTCCGGCGGTGTCCATGGATGTCGCCGCCGACCACCAGCGAGCCCTGTCCCGGCAGACAGATGAGATTGGCGCGTCGAAACCTGTCCGTCTGGTTGGCCCGAATCCCCTTATTGAGCAGGTCGATGGTTGTTTGCGGCATTGCGGTTGGCCTTGATTTTGCTGCCGAAGATACTGTGGATCATCAGGTCCAGCCGGGAGATCACCTCCACCATGTTGCCCGGCCGTTCCGCCGGGTCCTGCCGGATGCAGTCCATCACCAGCTTGGAAATCCCCAGCGGCAACTGGCGGCGCAGCTCGTGGGGGGGAATGCACTTGTTGGGTGCGTAGGAGCCGAGATCCCCCTTCTTGGCGATCACCGTCCTCTTGGGAATGAGCGTCGGCACATTCTTCCCCGTCAGGGCCCAGTACATCGTGGCCCCGAGGTTGAAAATATCCGTCTTGGGTCCCAGCGTCTTGCGCCGGACCTGCTCGGGCGCGATGTAGTCCGGGGTGCCCTGGATCCGGGACTTGATCGTTCCGATGGGGCAGCTTTGGCCGAGGTCGATAATCTTGATGGACCCGGCCTTGTTGATCAGAATGTTATTGGGCTTGATATCGCAGTGGACATACCCCTGGTGGTGCAGGGAGTTGAGCCCGGCCGCCACCATGCGGAAGACCAGCAGGACATCGCCCAGGCTCAGCGTGGTGGTTTCCTCCAGGGTCTTGCCGTCGAAGTGCTCCATGGACAGCAACAGCTCCTTGACACGGAACATGCTGCGGATCTTCTGAAGCTTGTAGCATTTCCGGACGTAGGGATGGTCGATCTTCTGGGCTACCTTGTACTCAAGCTCGGTCTGCTCGAAGACCCGGAGGTCTTCCGGTTTCTCGAAGATCAGGCGTTTCAAGGCCACGGTCATCCCGTCCTCGTCGTCCGTCGCCAGGTAGATCGTGCTGCGGGCTCCGTTGCCGATGCGTTTGATGATCGTGAATCCCCCCACACTGAGAATATCTTTGGCCATGTCACACTAACCTAAGAACTCCGTCTAACAACCCAAGATCCAACGGCAGCCCTCACGCAAGAATTAGATGCGCCGCGCTCAATCCGTGTTCCTCAGATTCCCGGCACCGTCCGGGAAACCGATCCACTCGGTATAAAGCACGTAAACCACCCACTTTAATCCCTGCCTGGGCTTCTGTCCATCCGTGGGCCGATTTTTCTGTATCGGCCACCCCAGATAAATCTTGACAATGGAATGAGAATGTGGTCTATATTGACCGATAGTATGGCCGAGGCCTCATGGTCGGGCTCGGTGTTCGAGCATAATCCCCGATAGCTCAATAGGTAGAGCGAGCGGCTGTTAACCGCTAGGTCGTAGGTTCGAGCCCTACTCGGGGAGTTGAAGCGATGCCCATCGGGTGCGGGTCCGAGAAGCCACCTCTTCCGCGCGGGTGCCGTTGTAGTCTTATCGCCCGGCAGGGACCCCGGGCGCGCACGCTTGTCCCCCCCACGTCACAGAAAGGCGGCCGCAACTCCGCGCGGCGCTGTCTTCCGCCGCAAAGTCCGTTTTTTTTTCGATATGGTGTTGACATCTATTGGATGTTTGGGTAAGATGGGCTGTATTGGGTAAATGGGAGGGGGGATAAAAAGTAAATATTCGGGTTTTTTGTGCTTGACAGGGGATGGTAAACCTGGTAAGCTTGGAGAATTGAACAGGTGCGGTATTGTGGAGATTCTTTGCTGACAGGCATGCAGGTGTGTCCATAATATCGAGCTTGTACCGGGAGGGTGAGAAAAGGAGGAGGTCGAAGAGTCACGCAGCGACACGTCCTTTTTTCTCACCGGATTGGTTGGGTGGCGGTACGGTCCAAGGGTGGATTGGCAGCCGTCGTCCCGAGCGGAAATGCTCTCAGATAACTTGGTGAGTTCCAGAAAACGAACGCAGGGATAGCCTGGCGCCAGAGGGAGGGAACCGCAGGGGTGCCTGAAACAGTAGGATGGGCCTTGGGGGGGCAATGAAATGCGGAATCTGGCGAAAATGTGCGCGGTTGGCGCGATCTGCCTCGTGGTGAGCGTCGGTGCCTGGGCGAGTCATCGGCCCAGGCCGAGTCCGCCGGGGGCGGATCCGACCCCGCCGATTGCCGGGGTGTTGGTGCCGAAGAAGCCGCTGTACTTCGGCTTGGTTGGCGGCCCCGGGGCCAGGCGGCTCAAGGCTCGGACGGTCGTGCGGGTGGTGGCGAATCGGCCCTATCGGCTGGAAGTCTCCTTCCGGGGACTGACCCATGAGGCCGGGCCGGTGGCGATACCCGCGGCGGAGTTGAAGGTGACTATCAACGGCCAAGAAGTGCTGGTCGGAACGGAATTCGTGCCAGCGGCCTCGGGAGGTCCGACGCCGATCCACGGCGTGGAAGTCCCGATCGTGGTTGAAATTGAGGTGAAAGGGTTTGTTCTTCCCCCGGCAGGGCGGTACGGCGGAAACTTGGTGCTCTCAGTCATGTAGGGTCATACGTCGGAGAGGGTGATGAAACCGGGTTTCGCGGCTGGTCCTGTCGGGCCGGTATCATGCAAATACTAGAAATGCCCAGGACCTACGGAAAGGTGCGATCCCAAAGCTACCCCTCGACAAGGGACAGGGGAGAAAGGAGGTAAGGTGATGACATGAAGATCTCGCAAGCTGGGGACGGTTTGCGGGACATCCGAAAAGACCGGCCTTCTTTTTGGATGACAACACGATGTCAAGAGCCAAGTGGGAATGAAAATCGCAGGTCAAATCATTTCGCAAGGGCCACGACCGGTGGTACGCGGAGCGGGCAGGTCCCCACAGGTCGTCTGAAGGTATCCGTGCCCGCTGAAGTAAGCGGCCCCAGCATCTGTGGCTGGGCCGGAGCAACTGGGTTAGCTCCTGACGGCCTATCGGCCACTTCGGAGCGAGGGTTAAGTTAGAAAGGAAGTAAACATGTTGAAGAAAATCATTGTGGTTCTGGCTGTCTTGGCGATGGTCAGCCCGGCGTTCGGCCAGTGGAAGACCAAGTTTGGCGCTTGGGATCCGAACAATATCTCGTTCGATCGGACGGTGGACTGGGAGCAGGACGGCGAAAGGTCTCAGCGCAAGGCCGAGGCCTGGAACTGGCCGGCCGAGTACAGGTTCGTGCCGATGGCTGACATCAAGGTCGTGATGGATGTGGGCTTCTGGATCCGGCTGCAGGACTGCGGCACCATTAAGCTGCAACAGAAAATGGTCAACCAGTACGGCGGCCAGGTCAAGTGCAAGGTCTACACCAACGTTGCGATCGAGTGGAAGGGCGACTTCATCAAGGATCCGGCTGTCAATCTGGCCGGCAGCGCAAGTATCGCTTTGGATCCGAAGTTCATGTCGCCGTCGAAAGGCGCTCAGGAACTGGGGGTGAAGCTGAAGCTCGACGGAGTCGATCTGAACAACGACAAGCTCCCGGCCGGCGCGAAGTGCGTCCAGGTCGGCTGGGTGCGTCTGTCTGTTCGGCCCACCATGAATCCGAACACCTACATGGCTGGTGGTTGCGGCAGCAGTTATCCGCAGTACTCGCCGCCGAGCCCCGATAATGACTCCATGGTTTGGTGGTAATCGGTATCGGTTTCGCGTCTCGGACTTGACGTAGCGTCGAGACCGGCGCGGACGCTGAATTCGGGAGGGCTGGGTCACAGAGACCCAGCCCTCCTTCGTTTTGGTGCCGCGGGAAAGCCTGCCCAGGAAAGATAATTTATGTCAAGAAGGGCAGTTTGGGCGGGTGGGGTATTGACAAGGCTCCCGCGATATGGTAAGCTGCGTTATATTCGGTTGGGGATACCGTTAGAATCACGGGTCGGTCCTGACGCGAGGCAGCACATTAGGTTGGGGGTGCTTCACAGGGAATCGCCGGAAAGAGGGCAAGTGGTATCTTTGTAGTGCCGAAAAGACCAGGCGCCGGCGCGGAACGGAGCGCATGGACTCCGTGCCTCCGGGCCGATGGTCACAAGGGAACTTCGGGAATGTGGAGCAGCTATGGTCAGCAGCAGACGAGTCGTGCAGGCGGATACCGGGTGGCGTACGAATCAGGCGGGCGGATCGCGGACGGAGAGCCCTGGATCCCTGTCTCGCGTTATCGGGCTGTTGGCGATCTTGTCATTCACCGGCGACGCAGCTTTTGCGGATTTTCTGGTTCAGCCGATGGTCATCCGGAGGATGGTTCAGCCGGGAAGGCGGGTTACGATCGAGATGAAGCTGGAGAATACGGACCCCCAGAAGAGCGAGACGATCTCGCTGTCGCTGGCGGAGCTGAGCCAGGATGAGGACGCCGCGTGGAGAGAGCTGTCGCCGGACG
>Ga0194125_10010134_pt1 | contig 12923 bp, 14 predicted proteins | sample TA2KigC250mmetaG_FD_148626 | JGI IMG/M metagenome (GOLD analysis project Ga0194125, IMG submission 148626) | Freshwater microbial communities from Lake Tanganyika, Tanzania - TA2015034 Kigoma Deep Cast 250m | ecosystem: Environmental > Aquatic > Freshwater > Lake | place: Tanzania: Lake... | reverse complement strand
CCTGCATTTCAACCTCGAGCTGCCGGCGGATGTCGTCGCCCGCTTCGGTCGCGACCGGTTGCGCGAAATTGCCTTGACGTGCGACGGAAACATTTTCTCCTTGCGTTTCCAATTCGGCGGCGAAGCCGCCGGGACGGAGGACGCGACCTGGAAAGATTTACCCGAATACCTCATCGTGCTTGCCGATCCGGGTGCCGACGAGCCCCCTGTTCCATTTAGCTCTCCCGAAAGGTTGTCTGCCTGATGCCTCCCGTTCCTCCTTCGTCCGATGCCGAGTTGCAGGCCGAAATTCGGCGACTGCGCCCGCTGTTCCAGCGCGCCTTTGTCCTGAGCCTGATTGCCGGTGTACTGGCGCTGGCGCCGGCGGTGTATATGTTCGAAGTGTATGGGCGCGTGGTCGATAGCCGCAGCATGACGACCCTGATCATGCTGACGCTGCTGCTAACCGGCGTGCTTGCGGTGATGGAAGTGCTCGAATGGGTGCGCGCCCATCTGTTGCGCGATGCGGGGAACCGGCTGGACGAGCGGATAGGCCAGCGGGTTTTCGGGGCGGTGTTCCTGCTCAACCTGATGCGCGGGCAGAATGCCGGCCAGCAGGCCATGGGCGACTTGAAGACCGTGCGCGAGTTTTTCGGCACGCCGGGGGCCCTGGCGGTGCTGGATTCCCCGGTTTCGCTCCTGATCCTGGTCATTCTGTTCTGGATCGACCCCCTGCTCGGCTGGTTTGCGGTGCTGGGAGGGCTCGTCCAGACGGCAATCGCCTATCTGACCCAGCGGCGCACGCAGCAGCCGCTCAATGCGGCGAACAAGGCGGCGCTGGCGGCGCAGAATTATGTTGGCAACAGCTTGCGCAACGCTCAGGTGATTGAGTCGATGGGGATGCTGGGCGGCATCCGGCAACGCTGGATGAAGTTTCAGAACGAGTTTTTGCTGCAGCAGGCGGTCGCTTCGGATCATGCGGGCGGGCTGGCGTCGGCGGCCAAGTCGGTGCAACTGGTGGCGACGTCGGGCATGCTGGGCCTTGCTGTCTGGCTGGTGCTGACAGAGGGGCTCCATGCCGGCCTGATGATGGTGGCGATGATCCTGGGCGGCAAGGTGCTGCAGCCGATTGTGCAACTGGTGTCGAACTGGAAGGCGGTGGTCGAGTTCCGCAGTGCTTTTGGCCGGCTTGACGAACTGTTGCGCCAGTTCCCCATGGCCCAGGAACGGATGAGTCTGCCGCCGCCCAAGGGCATGCTGAGCGTGGAGGCGGTTACGGCTGGCCCGCCCGGTAGCCCGCTGGCAATCTTGCGCAATGTGACATTTGACCTGCCGGCCGGCGAATGCCTGGCGGTGGTGGGGCCCTCGGCCTCGGGTAAAACGACGCTGGCACGCTTGCTGATGGGCTTGTGGCCGACCCTGTCGGGCAAGGTCAGGCTCGACGGGGCCGAAGTGTTTGCCTGGAACAAAACCGAGTTGGGCCCGCATGTCGGCTATCTGCCCCAGGGCGTCGAACTGTTCGACGGCACCCTGGCGGAGAATATTGCCCGCTTCGGTGAAGTCGATATGGCCGAGGTGGAGCACGCCGGCCGGCTGGTCGGTCTTGATGCACTGGTTGCCGAACTGCCCGAGGGCTATCTGAGCCGGATCGGCGACGAAGGCGCGTTTCTGTCCGGCGGCCAGCGGCAGCGCGTCGGTCTGGCGCGCGCCGTCTACGGTTTGCCGCGCTTCGTGGTGCTCGACGAGCCGAATTCCAGTCTCGACGAACTTGGGGAAACGGCGCTGGCGAATCTGGTCCGCTACCTGAAGTCGAAGGGTTCGACGGTCGTCGTCGTCACTCATCGAACCAGCATCCTGGCGGCATGCGACCGCATGCTGTTGCTCGTCAATGGCATGATGCAGGCCTACGGGCCGCGCGACGAGGTGCTCGCCGCCCTCGCCAAGGCGCGCGAGGCGCAAGCGGCGCAGACAACAACGCCGGCGGACCGGATAGCACGCCGCCCCGCAACCGGCTCCACCCCGGCCATTTGAGAACGCCATGAGTAGCGTATTTTTCGCCCAGCGCAATCCGCTCAACGCCATCCTCTGGCAATTCCGCCGCGAGCTCCTCGCCGTCGGCGCATTCAGCATGCTCGTGAATCTCCTGATGCTGACGCCGGCCATCTACATGTTGCAGGTGTTCGATCGGGTCCTGACAAGTTACAGCGAGTTGACCTTGCTGGTCGTCTCTCTGCTGGCGCTGTTCTTTTTTGCCGTCATGGCGTTTGCCGAATGGGTGCGTTCGCGCTTGCTGGTGCGCGCCGGGGTGCGCTTCGACGCGCTGGTCAATGTGCGCGTGTTCCAGGCCAGTTTCGAGGCTTCGTTGAATCAGGCCGGCCGCAATCCGCGCGAAGCCTTCGCCGATCTGACCCATTTGCGCCAGTTCATGACTGGCAACGGCGTATTCGCCTTTTTCGATGCGCCCTGGGTGCCGATCTACATCGCGGTATGCTGGCTGCTGCATCCCTGGCTGGGCATCATCGCCTTGCTGTTCGCGCTGATTCTGGTTGTGATCGCCTGGTTCGGTCATCGCCTGACGCAAGGCGGCCACGAGGAGGTGGCCGAGGCGGGTTTCAAGTTGAGCGGTTTCGTCCAGAGCAAGTTGCGCAACGCGGAGACCGTCGAGGCGATGGGTATGCTGGACAACCTGCGCCGCCGCTGGTCCGGGCTGAACCGCCAGACGCTGGACTTGCAGACGCGAGCGGCGGATCGCAGCCAGCGGGTTCAGTCGTTCACCAAGTTCGTGCAATTGACCCAACAGTCGCTGATGCTCGGCGCGGGGGCTTGGCTGGTGATCCGGGGTGAATTGAATCCGGGCGCCATGATCGCCGCAAACGTGTTGATGGGACGCGCGCTGCAACCGGTGCAGCTGATCGTGGCGAGCTGGAAGAGTTTCATCACCGCCCGACTCTCTTATCGCCGACTGGTGGACCTGCTGGCGGCGTACCCGGAGCGCACCGGACGAAGCGTGACGGAGGCGCCGCAAGGGCGAATGGCGTTGCGCGGACTCAAAGCCACCGCGACCGGCCGCGCCGAGCCGATTCTCAAGGGCATCGATGCCGATTTCAATGCCGGCGAGGTGGTGGTCATCCTGGGGCCCTCCGGTTCGGGCAAATCGACCCTGGCACGCTGCCTGATGGGGGTCTGGCCGCAAACCGAAGGCGCGGTGCTGCTTGACGACGTGCCGCTCAAGGATCTGGATCGCCACGCGCTGGGCGCCTACCTCGGCTACCTGCCCCAGGATGTTGAGCTGCTTGAGGGCACGGTCGCCGAGAACATCGCCCGGCTCGGGGCGATCGACACCGGAAAGGTAATCACCGCCGCCCTCGCAGCGGGAGTGCACGACATGATCCTGCGCTTTCCGCAAGGCTACGATACGCCGATGGGTGTTGCCGGCGGCCTGCTTTCGGGCGGGCAACGGCAGCGTATCGCTCTGGCGCGGGCGCTGTATGGCGATCCTTCGGTGATCGTGCTTGACGAGCCAAACGCCAACCTGGACGACGCTGGCGAAGCGGCGCTGACTCTGGCGGTGCAAGGCCTCAAACAACGGGGTAAGACGGTTTTTGTCATATCACATCGTGGCGGCATCGTGAATATAGCCGACCGCTTGCTGGTCTTGGTTGGGGGTGAAATCCGCCTCCTTGGACCGCGCGAAGAGGTGCTTGCCGCCTTGCATCCCCCGGCGGGAACCGCACCCGCCACCCCGCACGGCGCTCTCGCGCCGACTACTTCCGCTTGAATTATTTTCAGGGGTTTTTCGCATGGCTACTCAACTTCCTAATCCCGCTTCAGCCCCTGCGCCGCATACGCTTGAGGGAGAACTGGGCTTGCAAACCGATACGCGCCGTCCGATGCGCATCGGCCTGTGGGTACTTGGTATCGGTTTCGGCGGCTTTCTGCTCTGGGCTGGGCTGGCCCCACTCGACGAGGGGGTGCCTACCCAAGGCGCGGTATCCATCGAGTCCAAGCGCAAGGCCGTGCAGCATCTGCAAGGTGGGCTGGTGAGCGAAATCCTGGTGCGCGAGGGTGAGTTTGTCGAGGCCGGCCAGGTGGTCGCCCGACTGGATGCAGTCACAGCCCGCGCCGGGTTCGAGGCCGAACATCAGCGTTACCTGGGGCTGCGGGCGATGGAAAGCCGTCTGATAGCGGAGCAGCGCGGCGCGTCAACGATCTCTTTTCCGCCCGAATTGATTGGCTCCACCGATCCGATGATCCAGCAGCAGCTCGAATCGCAGCGCTCCTTATTTATGTCGCGCCGCGCCGCGCTCAATTCCGAGTTGAGCGCGATCGACCAGTCGATCATCGGTCAAGAAGCGATGATCTCCGCCTATCGGGGCCAGATTGAGAGCCATACGGCACGCCGTGCTTCCTTGAACGAAGAACTGAACGGGATTCGCGATCTGGTCAGCGAGGGTTACGCGCCGCGCAACCGCCAACTCGATCTGGAGCGTCAGGTGTCGGCCAGCGAGGCCGCGCTAACCGAGTTGCGTGGCAATCTGGCACGCAGCCAGAGCGGCATCGCCGAATTGCGGCAGCGCGCAATCCAGAGGCGTCAGGAGTACCACAAGGAGGGGGATGGCCTGTTGGCCCAGATTCGTCTCGAATTGCAGGCGGGCTTGGAAAAATACCGCGCCGCCACCGATGCCTTGGCGCGCACGGAACTACGGGCGCCCGTTGCCGGGCAGGTGGTCGGCTTGGCGGTGCATACCGTCGGGGGGGTGGTGCAGCCGGCCCAGAAGTTGATGGATATCGTGCCGCTCGACGAATCCTTGCTGCTCGAGGCGCACATCCCGCCCCACTTGATCGACCGCGTCGCGCCCGGGCAGCTCGCCGATATCCGTTTCAGCGCATTCGCCCATTCGCCGGCGCTCGTCGTCGAGGGCAAGCTGGAATCGATTTCCGGCGACCTGATCGTCGAACCGGGGCCCACCGGCAGCGTTTCCTACTTCCTGGCACGGGTATCGGTCACCCCTGAGGGACTGAAGACGCTCGGGTCCCGGCGTATGCACCCCGGCATGCCCGCCGAGGTGATCATCAAGACGGGCCAACGTTCCCTACTGACGTATCTGCTCCACCCACTGTTCAAGCGCGTCGCCGCGTCGTTGAAGGAGGAGTGAAAAATGACACTTTCACACCGCAGTTTGTCGCACTGTCTGGCGGCGTGTGTCTGCGCTTGTCTGGCGCTTCCCGTTGCCGCCCTCGACCTGCTTGAAAGCTACGAGGCAGCCCTGCTACAAGATGCGGAGTACCAAGCAGCACGCGCGACCGCCGAGGTGGGGCGCGAGGCTCTGCCGCTAGCGCGCGCCCAATTGCTACCCAACCTGTCTTTCAACGCCAATCGCATGCGAAACAACCTGACCACGGAAACGCTCAATGCGCTCGGCCAGCCGTTATCCTTCGATTCGAATTACACCAGCAAGAGCTACGCACTGACCTTGCGCCAGCCCTTGTACCGCCCCGCCCTTCTATCCGGTTACCGCCAGGCTGGGGCACGCGTGGCCAGCGCCGATGCGATGTTCCTCAAGGCGGGTCAGGATCTTGCCCTGCGCGTCGCAGGGGCCTATTTCAATGTGCTGTTCGCCGAGGAATCCGTCCGGCAGGTCGAAGCTCAGGGGCTTGCCATTGCCACCCAGTTGCGGGCGGCTGAACGGGCAATCCGGGCCGGTGTGGGGACACGCACCGACATTGATGACGCCCAGGCACGGCTCGATTTGAACCAAGCGAAACTGCTGGGCGCCCGGCAGCAAATCGACCAGGCGCGCCACCAACTGCACATTCTCATCGGCAGGCCCGCCGACCAGATACGGCCGCTTGATCGGGATCGCCTGGCGTTGAGTCCGCTCCAGCCGGATGCGCTGGACGCCTGGATCGAGCGCGCCGAGCAGTCGAGTCCAGAATTGCACGATCTGCAGGCGCGCGTGAAAAGCGCGCGGCAGGATCTGGCGCGCGCCCAGTCCGGGCACAAACCGACGCTCGATTTGATCGTGCAACGCACCTACAGCGAGAGCGACAACGTTACCAATCCGAACAACAGTTATGATAATAGCCAGATCGGCGTCCAACTCGCCATCCCGCTGTACGCCGGGGGCGCTGTAAACGCCCAGGTGCGTCAGGCGCGGGCTGCCCTCGTCGAGGCGGAGCAGCGCCTCGAAGCGGCACGCCGAAAGCTGGCCACTCAAGTTCGCAAGGAGTTCCAGGGTGTCCGGGAAGGCATGCTGAAAGTTCAGGCGCTAGAAGCGGCGGAACGATCCGCCGCGTTGTCGCTCGCATCGAACGAGAAAGGATTTCTAGCCGGCGTGCGCTCCCGGCTGGACATCCTAAATGCCCTTGAGGTGCAAGCCAACGCACGCATGGAACTGGCTAGGGAACGCATGTTGTTTGTCATGTCGCGCATCCGTTTGCTGGGCCATTGCGGCGCGCTGGACCGCACCGCTCTGGAAGAGATGAATCGGTGGCTGGCGGCTTCTTGAGTAGGTTGAACGGATGAACGTGGTTTTTACCGTCGACTTCATCTTTCCCCCGTTGAACGGTATCGGTCGCTACCTGTGCTGTCGCTTGCGCTTGGCGGGCTATCGGGTATTTCTGGCGCCCGCCGCCGTGGCTGCGCATGATGGGCGACGTGACAGCCACCGACGGCCCGTATTCTTTTTGCGACACCTGCGCAGTATGGTGCGGTTCTTCCTGACCCCGAGCTATCTGAAGTGTAGGTTCAAACTGCGGGCGGATGGAGGCGGCAAGAGGGGCGGGAGGCCGATGTGAGGGGGGCTGGCAAAGTGCTGGTCACCGGCGCCACTGGTTTTGTGGGGCGGCCTTTGTGCGAACGCTTGCGCAACGAAGGCCGCCAGGTCCGTGCCGCGTTGCGCCGCGCCGGCCCGCTGCCGGTGGCGGGTATCGAGCCGGTCGAGGTCGGGGAGATCGGCCCCGACACGGACTGGCGTGCCGCATTGCAGGGTGTGGATGCGGTGGTGCATCTCGCCGCCAGGGTGCACCAGATGGACGACCAGGCGGGCGATCCCGTGGCCGCTTACCGGCGGGTGAATGCCCTCGCCACGGCGGCCCTGGCGAAGGCCGCGGCAGAGGCGGGGGTGCGGCGCTTCATCTTTGCCAGCAGCATCAAGGTGAATGGCGAGGCGACGGCGCCGGGTCGGCCGTTCAAGGAAGCCGACATGCCGCAGCCACATGGCCCCTATGCCCAGTCGAAATGGGCGGCAGAACAGGCGCTGCGGCGAATCGCGCGGCGGACCGATATGGAAATCGTCAGCCTGCGTCCGCCGCTGGTCTACGGTCCGGGTGTGGGCGCCAATTTTCTCCGTTTGCTCGACTGGATCGAGGCGGGGCGGCCGCTGCCGTTGGGATTGGCGGAGAACCGTCGCAGCCTGTTGTATCTGGGCAACCTGATCGACGCCATGCTGGCCTGCCTGCGCGCCCCCGGAATAGTCAGCCAGGCCTATCTGGTCAGCGATGGCGAGACGGTCTCGACGCGGGATCTGATCCGGATGCTAGCGCGGGAACTGGGGCGTCCGGCTCGCCTGCTGCCGGTCCCGCCCGCGCTGTTGCGTCATCTTGGCCGATGCCTGGGCAGGCGTGCGGAAGTGCAACGTCTGCTGGGCGAACTGACGCTGGATGGCGGCCTGATGCAGCGGGAACTGGGTTGGCATCCGCCGCATGGATTGAGCGAGGGGCTCGCGGCCACGGTGCGCTGGTACAAGTCCAGGCAGGTGTGAGTCCGCGAGCGATGCATGAGGCGCTTTCCCACGGCTATGTGTGCCCTGCTGCGACGCTTGCTGACGGGCGAAAAGATATGGCTGGCGCACAATAAGCACTATTATCAGCGCCTGGTCCGTCTCGGTTGGGGACATCGCAAGACCGTGCTGGCCGAATACGCGTTGATGGCGGCCGCACGTGGTTCGTGCGTTTTTCGCGGCATGGCGTGAGGGGCGCGGTAAATTTGTTCTGGCTTCCGAGTCCGTCATTCCCCCCGCAGGGGGAATCCAGAATGCACGGTAGAAACCATGGGTTGCGTGCCTACCGGCGCAGGGCCGAAAACTGGATGCCCGTCTGCGCGGGCATGACGGCAATTCAATGGCTTACATCGAGAACAAATCTGCCCCGCACCCCGGGTGGCATCATCTTGACATCCTCCCGTGCCTGAAGGCAGGGGAGGATGTCAAGACGAGTTTCGATAAGGAGCAGACTATGGGACAACTGAATCGCATCACCCAGCAGCCCGACGTGATGGGCGGCAAAGCGTGCATCCGTGGCATGCGCGTCACGGTCGGCATGGTCGTGGGACAAGTCGGCGCGGGTCACAGTGTCGATGAAATCCTCGCCGACTATCCCTACCTTGAGCGCGAGGACATCATGCAGGCACTGCGCTACGCCGCATGGCGAGCCGAAGAACGCGAGGTCTTGCTGGCCACCGCATGAAGCTGCTCGTCGATATGAACCTGTCGCCGCGCTGGGTTGGCTTGCTGACCGACGCCGGCTACGAGGCGGCGCACTGGTCAACGCTTGGGGCGAAAGACGCGCCGGATTCGGAAATCATGGCCTACGCCAGCGCGAACGACTGCGTGGTGCTCACTCACGATCTGGACTTCAGCGCCATCCTCGCCGCTACCCACGGTGAGAAGCCCAGCGTCGTACAAATCCGCGCCGACGATGTCAGCCCGGACGCGATCGGCAGTCAAGTCATCGTCGCTCTGCGGCAGATGGCTTCCGAGCTGGAAGAAGGCGCCCTGCTCACTGTCGATACAAACCGCACACGCTTGCGCGTGCTGCCATTGCATCCTCGAGGGTGAACGGCGTGAAATTTTCGACCGGCTTTCAAGTCGGCGTTTCGGTTTTCCGCCCTGAAGCGCGGGGGCAAACCGGAGTCCTTCCCACGATGAATCTGTCCATGAAACTGCGGCTCGGCTGCGAGCCGCGCCACATTCCCGGCTTCTACCACGTGGACATCGCGGATCATGGCCACATCGACCATCGCGGGCCGGTGGAGGACCTGTCCTTCCGGGCCGACGAGTCCGTCGATCTCATCCATGCCTCGCATCTGCTGGCGCAATCCTTCATGTCGAATCCGGGGGGCGCCGTCACCCGGATCGCGGTGGCGCCCAGGCAGGTGTGAGTCCGCGAGCGATGCATGAGGCGCTTTCCCACGGCTATGTGCCGCTGATTGCCGCGGTTGCATCGTTCGGCGTCGCGTATGCGGTTATTTTCTGGCTGCTGCGTTCGGGCCTGATGCCGATGGATAGGCCCAATATCCGTTCCCTGCATGTCCGTGTCGTGCCCCGCGGCGGGGGCATCGGCATCGTCGCCGGTCTGGGCGCCGCGGTATCGCTGGTCGTCGAAGCGCCGGGAAGCGCGGTGTTGCTGGCGGTTGGCCTGGGACTGGCGGTCGTTTCCTTCGCCGACGATGTGGTCGGGCTGGCGACGCGCTGGCGCCTGCTTGCGCATCTGCTGGCCGCCGGCGGTCTGTTGTTGTTCGGCCTCGATCGGCCGGTCGATCTGGTTCATTTGCTGTGGCTGGTTCCGGCGGTGGTCTGGATGACCAATCTGTACAACTTCATGGATGGCTCGGACGGGCTCGCGGGCGGGATGGCGCTGTTCGGCTTCGGCGCCCTGGGCATCGCCGCCTGGCTGGCGGGCGATATGGGGATGGCCGGCATCGCCCTGGCCGTGGCCGCTGGCGCGGGGGGGTTTTTGTTGTTCAACTTCCCACCGGCCCGCGTATTCATGGGCGATGTCGGCTCCATTCCGCTGGGCTTCATGGCTGCCGGCCTCGCCGTGCTGGGCTGGCAACGGGAGTTGTGGTCGGCGTCTTTTCCACTGCTGGTGTTTTCGCCGTTCATTGTCGATGCGACAGTGACCCTGCTGCGACGTTTGCTGACGGGCGAAAAGATATGGCTGGCGCACAATAAGCACTATTATCAGCGCCTGGTCCGTCTCGGTTGGGGACATCGCAAGACCGTGCTGGCCGAATACGCGTTGATGGTGGCCGCATGTGGCTCGGCGTTTTTCGGGGCATGGCGTGAGGGGGGATATGTTGTTCTCGGTGTCTGGTTGCTGGTCTATGTTTTGTTGTTCGGCTGGATCGATTGCCGTTGGCGTGGGCGACAGGGTGGCGCGTGATGAATTTTAACTCCCGCACTTTTCTGGCCTTCCTGCACGACATCGCCGCTTCAGCGCTGGCATGGGTGGGCGCCTTTTGGCTGTATCACAATCTGACGCTACCGACGACCTACCTGAGTTCGGCGCTGACGGCACTGATCTGGGTGGTGCCGCTGCAAGCCCTGATCTTCTGGCGTTTCGGTCTGTACCGCCCGATTTGGCGCTTCGCCAGCCTGCCGGATTTGAAGCGCATCCTGCAGGCTACGGCGGTCGCGACGATGGCCACGCCGCTCGTCGTCGTCCTGTTCGACATGCAAGCGTCGGTGCCCCGCGCCGTGCTGGTTCTCGATCCCCTGTTGCTGCTGATGATCATGGGCGGCAGCCGGGTGCTGTACCGTGCGGCGAAGGAACGCCACCTCGCCTCGCCGCGGCATCTCGATTCCAAGCCGGTTCTGGTGGCCGGCGCGGGCTCCGCAGCGGACTTCCTGTTGCGCGAGCTGGCGCGTAATCCCGCTGGCTACCGTGTGGTCGGGCTGCTGGATGACAACCCGAACAAGGCGGGGCGGCAGATCCAGGGCGTGAACGTTCTCGGCACGCTGGCAGAACTGACAGCCTGGGCGCGCCGCCTGGAGGTAAGCGATGTCATCATCGCCTTGCCTTCCGCCCATCACGGCGTGCGCAAGCGTCTGGCGGAAACCTGCGCGGCGGCGGGGCTCAACCTGATGACCGTGCCATCGCTCGACGATCTGATGCAGGGCCGCGTGTCGATCGCCAAGCTGCGCCCGATCGAGCTGGATGACCTGCTGGGGCGTGATCTGGTCAGCCTCGACGATCAGGGGCTCGCCACGCTATTGACCGGCAGGGTGGCGCTGGTAACCGGCGCTGGCGGCTCCATCGGTGCCGAACTCTGTCGCCAGATCGCACGCTTTCAACCCAGCTTGCTCATCCTGCTGGAAAACAGTGAGCTGGCGCTGTACGAGATGGAGCAGCAATTTCAAGAGCGCCACTCCGAACAAGCCATACTCTGCGTGGTTGGTGATGTGCGCGATCCGTTCCGCATGCAGGAGATCATGGCCGCGCACCGGCCCAGCGTGGTGTTCCATGCCGCCGCCTACAAGCATGTGCCGCTGATGGAACGGGAGAACGCCCTGCAGGCCTTGAAAAACAACGTGCTCGGCACTGCGGTGGTGGCGCGCGCGGCGATCGCCAACGGCGCGGAGAAGTTCGTGCTGATCTCGACCGACAAGGCGGTCAATCCTACCAATGTCATGGGCGCCTCCAAGCGTTTGGCCGAGATGGTCTGCCAGCGACTACAGGACGAAGGCAAGACGCGCTTTATTTCTGTGCGCTTCGGCAACGTGCTGGGTAGCTCGGGCAGCGCGATCCCAAAATTCGCGGAACAGATCGCCACCGGCGGGCCGGTCACGGTCACCCATCCGGAGATCACGCGCTATTTCATGTCTCTGCAGGAGGCGGCGCAACTGGTGTTGCAGGCCGGTCTGATGGGTTTGGGGGGCGAGATATTAGTGCTGGACATGGGCGAGCCAGTGAAGATCGCCGAGCTCGCCAAGCTGATGATCAAACTGGCCGGCAAGACCGAGGAAGAGATCAGTATCGTATACACCGGCCTGCGCCCGGGTGAGAAACTGTATGAGGAACTGCTGGCCGACGCCGAGACGACTTTACCCACACCGCATCCCAATCTGCGTGTGGCGAAGGCGCGCAAGGTCGATGCGGCGGTGGTGGAAGATATCCTGGCCTGGGTGTCGCAGATCGACTGCGCCGGCGACCAGGAGGTGCGCGATCAGCTCAGGCGCTGGTTGTCGGAATACCGGCCGGCCGACGACACCTCGCGCGACGTCGTCGTGCCGTTCGGTCGCCCGAGTCGCGGGCAGACGCAAGATAATGACTTGGAAGGCGATAACCGCACCCTCGGCCATGTGCGACCGCGGATTCCCGGATGATCGGTTCCGCCTGGAACCGGCCCGAGCACCGTCACGCGGCAAGTGTTCTGTGAATTTTATTGTGTTCAAGTTTTTCGGAAATATTCCGCTTTGACAAGCGCGCCGACTACTACGACAAGGCCGGCGCACTGCGCGACATGCTGCAGAACCACCTGATGTAGCTGCTCACCCTGGTCGGCATGGAACCGCCGCCGGCGCTGGAGGCGGACGTGCTGATTGACGAGAAGGTCAAGGTGCTGCGCTCGCTCCGGCCGATCTCCAGGCGCCCGTGCACGCGCACCCTTTCCGCGCGCAATACAAGGCCGGCAAGGTCGGCGGCCTGGAGGTGCCGGGCTACCAGGACGAAATGGGCGTGGAGCCGGATTCCGTCACCGAGGCCTACGCCGCCGGCGGCTGGGGGCCGATCGAGGTCAACCGGCTGTTCGATGGCGAGGATACCGAGTGGCGCAACGGCGTGTGAAACCCGCCGGGTGAGGCGCGTCACAGGGCAATCGCATTTACCCACGAAGTTGGAGGCCCAGAATCGCCGCCGCCTCGGCCTGCGTCAGCCGCCCCGCGTTCCACCCTTCGTACGCTTCTTCGAATCTCATCTTCCGGATCTCCTGTAACAGCTCCGTCCGTCTCATCCGCCACCTCCTTCAGGTGACTATGACGACCGGACAGATCGCGTGCTACAAATCCGGACAACTTAAAAGCTCACGACAATTGCGGAGAACAAATATTGATAACCATCTGAAAATTCGATATTATTCGATGAACTTGAAAACCGGCAACGTCGCAAGGCGTTCGTGAGTTCGAATCTCACCGCCTCCGCCAAAAAAAGTGACCGGGAGAATG
>Ga0194125_10010132_pt1 | contig 12925 bp, 11 predicted proteins | sample TA2KigC250mmetaG_FD_148626 | JGI IMG/M metagenome (GOLD analysis project Ga0194125, IMG submission 148626) | Freshwater microbial communities from Lake Tanganyika, Tanzania - TA2015034 Kigoma Deep Cast 250m | ecosystem: Environmental > Aquatic > Freshwater > Lake | place: Tanzania: Lake... | reverse complement strand
GCTATCCGATCTGCTATTTCTATTACGCTAACTAAATGGATGCTACTACTAATCTTTACAACTAAACGAAGAGGAAGATGGAAAAAACAAACTGCAATTATTGCAATTTTCTAACCGGACATTACTGGGATTACTTTCCTAACTATCAACTTAACGGAAATTTTTCTTTTCTTTACTAAAGAAAAGAAAAGTTTGGAAGGATGAATTTATGTTACGTTTAAGACGAAAACGTCTTATTATTGTATTATCTATACTGCTACTTTTATTAGTGCCTGTCGTTATTTTTCTTACATACGAACTGCGAACATCGCGGTTCCAGTCCCGTTACTTGGTCGGGTTGGCCAAAAAATTGAATTTCTGGATGGAGCCGGGCCCAAGCCCTGCCATCCGCTTCCCCCAGAGCGGGCCTTATGACGAACGTTTAGGATACTCTCGCTTGCCGGCTTTTATTGATAGGCTAACTACAAAAGGTTATAAAATCGAGGCTCAAGCGCGTTTTTCTCCGAGCCTTCTTAAGTTTACAGGTCGAGGCTTTTTTACAACTTACCATGAGAAGAACCAGGCGGGTCTCACTATTCTGGATAGCGATAATCAGGTTTTCTTTGCCAACGCTTCCCCCGAGTGGGTCTATAGTGATTTTAATACAATACCAGATGTTATCGTCAATAGCCTGCTTTTTATTGAGAACAGGGAACTGCTGGAACAGCGCTTTCCCTATCGCAACCCCGCCGTAGAATGGGATAGGCTTGCCAACGCGGCTTTTCATATGGGGATTCATTTAGTGAACAAGAATCACAAAGCGCCAGGCGGAAGCACTTTAGCCACACAAATCGAGAAATACCGGCATTCTCCTGAAGGACGCACCTCTTCAGCTAAAGAGAAATTCCGGCAGATGGTTTCAGCGTCCTTGCGGTCATATCTCAATGGTAGGGAAACTCTGGAAACCCGGCGTCAGATTATCCTCGACTATATTAACTCAATACCGTTAGGCGCTGTTCCTGGGTATGGCGAAATCATCGGTTTGGGCGATGGTCTGTGGGCTTGGTACGGCGCTGATTTCAATACTGTAAATCGTCGTCTTGCCAACAGGATAACCAATGCCAGGGATGCAAATCTGGCGGCCTGGGCGCTCGCCTACAAGCAAATGTTGAGCTTGTTTCTCGCTCAACGGCGGCCATCGTTCTATTTGCTTGAAAATCATGGTGCGCTTGAAGCACAGATTAATAGTTACGTCCGCTTATTAGCTGAAGCCGGTATTCTCTCGCCGGTGGAGCGTGATGCTGTCTGGCGGGCAAAACTGAACCTGCGCCGGAATATTCCGGTGCAGCAGGAAGTCTCCTTCGTGGAACGCAAAGCCGTCAATTCCATCCGCGCAGACCTCCTCAGTCTCCTGGGAGTTTCCCAGATTTACGAGTTGAATCGTCTGGACCTCACGGTGAATAGCACCATTGACACTCGTACCCAAGAAGAGATAACCAGGGTGCTATGTCAATTGCAAGAACCTACCTATGCTGCAACCGCCGGACTACGCGGATATCGCCTTTTAGAACGCGGGGACTCGGCCAAAGTTATCTACAGCTTTACACTCTACGAACGCACACCCAATGCCAACTTGCTCAGGGTACAGGCAGACAACTTTAACCAACCCCTCAATATCAACGAGGGCATCAAGCTCGAACTTGGCTCTTCAGCTAAGTTGCGGACCCTTATTACCTACCTTGAGATTATCGCTGATTTACACCAGCGCTACGCCGGACTTTCGCCGGAAAAACTGCGTGCCATCTCAATCCCTAAAAAAGACCTCTTGAGTCAATGGGCGATTGACTATCTTGCAAGCACAGCTAATACATCTCTATCAGCTATGCTGAAAGCCGCGATGGAACGCCGCTATTCATCGAGCACGGCAGAAGTTTTCTTTACCGGCGGCGGCGAACACACCTTTGCCAACTTCGACGACCAATATAGTGGCGGAACCATGTCTGTGAGTAAAGCCTTCCATAATTCAGTAAACCTCGTATTCATACGTCTCATGCGCGATATCGTTCGTTACTATATATACCAGAGACCAGGTATCGTTGACCTTTTGGAAGACGTTGAGAATCCCAGGCGGGAGGAGTATCTGGCGCGCTTTGCAGACAAGGAGGGGCAGGTATATCTTAACCGCTTCTACCGTAAGTACCAGGGCAAAAGTTCGGATGAGGCTTTAGAAATCCTTCTCCAGCGAGTCCATCCCATTCCCTCTCGCGTCGCCACTGTTTTTCGGTCTGTAGCGCCGGAAGCAGGTAGTGAAAAATTTGCTTCCTTTATGCGCGCTCATCTACCCAACTCAATACTCTCAGAACAAGACGTTCAAGAACTCTATGATAAATATTCCGTAACCTCCTTTTCCTTAGCTGATAGAGGTTATATTGCGCGCGTCCATCCCTTAGAACTCTGGACAGTTGCATACCTGCGTAGCCACCCGAAAGCTAACCAGAAAGAAGTGATTGAGGCAAGCGCAGACGAACGCCAGGAAGTTTATAACTGGCTGTTCAAAACGCGGAAGCGGGCGCAGGATATCAGAATTCAAACTCTTGTGGAGGCTGAAGCGTTTCAAGAAATTCACCAGGCGTGGAAGCGTCTTGGGTATCCCTTTGATTTCCTTGTGCCCTCCTATGCCACAGCCATCGGCAGTTCAGGCGACCGGCCCGCGGCCCTGGCGGAACTGGTGGGAATCATCCTTAATGGTGGGGTATCGTATCCTTCTATGCGCGCCCAAGAGTTACACTTCGCGAAGGATACACCTTATGAAACTATCTTAAAATCCGAAAGCAGAACAGGAGAAAGGGTACTGCTACCTGAAATTGCGACTATAGTCCGGGACACGATGATTGGCGTTGTGGAAAAGGGAACGGCGAAACGTCTGCATGGCACTTTTCTCACCTCTGATGGAAGCACAATAGCAGTAGGTGGAAAAACCGGCACCGGTGATAATCGTCGCGACACCTATGGCTCAAGAGGCCGTTTGATTCAGTCGCAGGTCATCAATCGCACGGCAATCTTTGTCTTCTGTATCGGCGACCGTTTCTTCGGTACTATCATTGCATACGTGCCGGGCCAAGGAGCCGCTAAGTATAAATTCACCAGTGCGCTGCCAGTTCAGGTACTGAAAATCTTAGCTCCGAAACTCATGCCTTTGCTTGAGAGAGAAATCTCCAATGCTTCCTGAAGATTAATCGGCTTTCAAGTGTGATTTATCCTCTATCTTTTCGTTTTAGCCCGCCTAACTCCCCTGAGTGCTCACCATTTAATACTTTGTTTATAACGTGAAGGGCAAAAACGGTTAAGCGGCTAAATGGCTAGACGGCTAAACGGCAAGGGGGCAAAGAACTATTAGCCATCTTGCCGTCTTGCCATTTTCCTTCTTCGCAAAACCAAAGTAATAAATGGTGAATACCGAACAGAAGGAGGGATAATATGGACGTTATCGAATTGACTAAAGAGTTAATTAGTTATAAATCCATTAGCGCAATTAGCAATATTAGGATAGCAGACTTTTTGACGGAAACATTAACCACATTAAATTTTGCAATCGAAAGAATAGAATACAAAGACGAAAAAAATGTCCAGAAAATTAATCTCGTCGCGAAAAAAGGTCGAGGCAGCGGTGGTATCGCCTTATTAGGCCATACGGATACGGTTCCCGCGGAGGGTTGGGATTCTGACCCATTTTCCGCGTTTGTCGAAGACGGTAAATTGTACGGACGGGGCAGTTCCGATATGAAAGGCGCCATAGCGTGTATGCTCTGCGCAGTGGAACAATTCAAGGACGCCGACTTTAAACAGCCTTGTTATATTTTTTTAACCTCCGATGAAGAAATTGGCTGCGGCGGCGCTAGAGCGATTGCGGAAAAATCGCAAATGTTTCACCAGGGCCATCCGCGCTATGGCGTTATTGGCGAACCAACCTCCTTAAAAGTTATCAATTCTCACAAGGGCGCGGTCTTATTTATCGCCACCGCGAAAGGTAAAGCCGCGCATAGTAGCACAGGCAAGGGCAGCAATGCGAATCTTAAAATGATTCCGTTTTTGTCTGAGATGCGAAATATTTATGAAATGCTCACCACTAATGAAGAATATTTTAATCACGATTTTGACCCGCCGTTCGCTGATTGGAATATTGGCATCAACGACGGTAACACACCGCAGAATGTCACAGCCCCATGGAGTAGATGCACGGTCAACTTCCGCCCTATGCCCGGCCATGACACAGATGCTTTCATTGCTAAAGTTCAAGAATTAGCTAAACAACACAATATTCAGGTCGAAGTTAGACGTTTTGGCGAACCGTTGTTGACGCCTCTTGATTCCCCTATTTTGCAAACCGCTTTGGAGCTCACAGGCGAGGAAAAACCCGAAACTGTACCGTATGGAACTGACGCATTAGCGCTCGGTTCTCACATGGAATTAATCCTCATAGGGCCAGGTGATATCACGCAATCGCACACGGCCGGAGAGTGGGTTGAAATTGACCAGTTGTATAAGGCTGTTGATATATATGGTAAGTTCATTAAGAAGTTTTGCAATGCAAAAGAAAAGACGTACCTTTGAAACTCGTGGGCCTGTTGACCCAGAGCGCAACTACATTGTCCCGCGCACGAATGAGATTGCCGATTTAGTCGAACGAATTAAACAGGGTCGATACATCGTCATCTTTGCGCCGCGTCAGACGGGCAAGACCACCTTCTTCCGGTGGGCTATAGAGGCGCTTGAGGCAGAAGACAAAACCTATTTCCCTCTCCAACTTGATTTTGAGGAATATAAAAATCTTGAACCATCCGCTTTCTATGGCTATCTCCGCCAGGATATCCTTGGTGGAATAGAAAAAAGATTTCAAAAACGTCAAGCCGTTCCTTCTGACGCCTTGCTAAAATTTTTGTCAAACTCAAAAATAACCGACCACGTTTCGATGAGAGGCTTTTTTGAACAGCTTGCTGGCTATCTAAAAAACCAGCGGGTCGTGATTATTATCGACGAATTTGATGGCATTCCCCAGGCTGCCGTGAGTGATTTTCTTTATTCCTTGCGCCGCATATATCTTTCTGCCACTCAGAGCCGATGCCCGTATAGCGTTGGAATTGTTGGCGTCAAAAGCATCATCCAGCTCAATTATGACCGTTCGGTTTCGCCGTTCAATATTCAAGATGAGTTCGCCCTTCATAACTTTACGCTTAATCAGGTACGAGACCTATTTGACCAATATACTGAGGAGACCGGACAGGCGTTTGCGCCCGATGTCATCGCAAATCTGCACCAGCAAACGGCCGGACAACCGTTCCTCGTCAACCGAATGGCTCAGATTCTCACTGAAGAGATGGGAATTCCACTTTCCGAGACCATCACTAAAGCGCATTTTGATGAAGCTCACAAACAAATTCTCCAGGAACGGAACGTCAACATCTCACACCTCGTGACTAATATCCGTAGGGATAAGCGATTTGAACGCCTTTTGATGGAGGTTTGCTCGTATGAAAAAGGCCTTCCCTTCAATTTCGATAATGAGTTCATCAGCGAACTGGCAACCTACGGAGTTTTGAAAGCCGGCGCTGACGGTTATTGTGAAATTGCAAACCCGATTTATCAATACCGTATTATGCGGGCGTTTCAGCCGCTGTTCAATGGCCTTGAGCGGGAATACCTCCCCGAAGACACTGACGCGGGGTTTCTCGATTACCTGAGCGGCGATGGGAATATAAATATGCGTTCGTTGCTCAAAAACTTCCGCGATTTCATCGCGCGTGCAGGCTATCGCCTTCTCGAAGTTCCAGAAACGCCCTCTGAATTCGTTGGGCAAGATTTGCTGTTCGCCTATCTTGACACGTTCGTGCGCATTGTGCGCGGGTTCATGTACCTCGAAGTCCGAACCGGGCGGGGACGGATAGACCTAATCATCCTCCACCGAAGTCCTGCGACTTCGGCTACGGAAAAATACATTGTCGAAACCAAGATATGGGAAGGGAAAAGCCTCTATCAAGCCGGCAACAGTCAATTAGCGGAATATCTCAAATTGGAAGGCGTAACTGAGGGATACTATGTTGTGTTTGACCACCGTAAAAAGCCGCAAGCACTGGAAGAGGAGGAGGTAATCGAGGGGAAGGCGATTGTGAGCTATGTGATTCCTGTGATGCAAAAAAGGCCGTCGAATATGACAAAATAAGAGGATTCCTCTTATTTCTTATGATGGAACTTGTCTTAAAATTCCTCAGTGTTTCTTATGATGGAACTTGTCTTTTTAAAAGAAAAGTTTGCAAGAAAAGTTTGGATGGAGGTAAAAACGATAACAATGTTCAAACCCAGGAAAATTGACTTGACCGAGCACGTCCTCGAATTGATTCGGCGGACATCTACGGATTTGCCTGCTGATGTTGTCTCTGCGCTTGAGCAGGCGCAGAAACGTGAGAAACCGGAATCGCCAGCCGAACAGGCATTAGTTTTTATTCTGGAAAATATCAAACTCGCCAAAGCAAATTCGCTGCCAGTTTGCCAGGATACAGGCACATTAATTTATCATGTCTATATGCCCTTTGGTTATTCGATGCAGGATATTATCTCACAAATTCAGAGAGCGACAGCGAAGGCGACTGAGCTTGCCTATTTGCGGCCAAACGCTGTCGATTCGATTACCGGAGTGAACAGCAGCAACAACATTGGAATCGGAGCGCCCACAATTGAGTTTCACCCCCCCCCCCTATCCCCCCCGTCAACGGGGGGGAATAAGGGGGGGGGTCATGAATGGGAAGATGAACCAAACTTTTCTTTTAAAAAGAAAAGTTTGATCAAAAGAAACACAGAGGAATTTCTAAAAAATGAAACTTTGCGCATCAACCTGATGCTCAAAGGCGGCGGCTGCGAAAACGTCGGAGCGCAATATAGTTTACCAAATTCTGCGTTGAAAGCCAATCGTGATTTGGAAGGGGTAAAAAAAGTTGTTCTGGATGCGATTTATCAAGCGCAAGGCCTCGGTTGCGCGCCGGGCATCATCGGCGTCGGCATCGGCGGTGACCGCGGCACATCTATGTTATTAGCGAAAAAACAGTTGTTTCGTAAACTTGATGAACGCAATCCCATCCCAGAACTTGCTGAAGCCGAAGAAGAATTGCTAAAAAAAGCGAATACGCTGAAAATTGGGCCAATGGGTTTCGGCGGCGTAACAACCGTGTTGGGAATACAAATGGGTGCTATGCACCGGCTTCCCGCGTCCTATTTCGTATCAATTGCATACATGTGCTGGGCAGACCGCCGCAGGAGTTTATTTTATCAAGATGGGCAAAGTTATTTTGATGAGTGAAACGTAAAACGTAAAACGTGAAGATGGAGTGGCGAATTATGATTAGATTAAACGTGCCAATCACTGATGAAGAGATTATGAACCTGAAGGTCGGCGATGTTGTTGGACTCTACGGTGTCATTCTGACCGCCAGAGACCAGGCTCACAAATATTTTATCGATACCTTCATCGACAGTGAAAAAATCCCAGAATCAGAAATAGAATTGCATCAAAGGCTTTGCGAAATTTTACGTGGAGGTGCTATCTATCACTGCGGTCCGATAGTGAAAAAAGTTGACGATAGATGGGAATTTGTCGCCGCCGGCCCGACCACAAGTATCCGCGAAGAACCATATCAGGATAGGGTTATCGAATATTTTGGACTCAAGGCGGTAATCGGCAAAGGTGGTATGGGCGCGCGCACGTTGGCGGCGTGTCAAAAACACCGCGCTGTTTATTTACATGCCGTCGGCGGCGCAGCCAGCCTCATTGCGCAATCTGTCAAAGAGGTCGAAGATGTTTACAAACTGGAATTTGGCGTCCCTGAAGCGATGTGGAAGATTCGAGTGGAAAATTTTCCGGTGACAGTAACAATTGATGCTCACGGAAATTCTTTACATCAGAAAATTCAAGAGGAATCGCGGAAAGTTCTTGAGACTTATCTATAACTATGGTATAATCATTGCATCGGAGGTTCCCCATAGTAGTAGTCGGTTGGTAAAGATAAGTCGGAAGTCTAACAACCCAAAGCAGAGTAGCCTGCTCTTTGGGTGATAATAAATTTGGAGGTCATAGAACAATGAAAACTCTCAGATTTACTCTTTTAGCGGTGATACTTTTGATGTGTTCAGGTCAAGTCCATGCGGTTGGTATTGACGAACATACTGTTTTATTGATGTGCTTTGATGAGGGAAAAGGTGATGTAGCATTTGACTTCGCATCGGAAAAGAACGACGGCGCTATCCATGGTCCAACCTGGACGAAGGATGGCAAATTTGGCAATGCTTTGAACTTTGACGGTAGTGACGACTATGTTGAAGTGCCAAATTCGGAAAGTCTAAATTTTAAAAATCAGATGACAATTGAAGCGTGGATTAAACCTAAAAACTGGGTGAACTGGCTGAGAGTTGTCGCCAAAGGAAGCTATCCTAATTTCCAATCCAAACTTTTCTTTTAAAAAGAAAAGTTTGATCAAAAGAAACACTAAGGAATTTATTCCAATATCTTGTATTGCTTGGCGGTAGCCTGGGCCAGATAGGTTTTTGTGTCAAGAATAGCGGCGCTGAAAACAATGCCTACACTGATGCAGGCATAATAAAATTGAACACCTGGCATCATGTTGCTGGTGTCTGCGATGGAAAGCAAATCATGATGTACGTGGACGGTGAACTTAAGAAAGCGAATGGCTTCGCTTTACCGATTGACAAAACCGACAACGTGTTGACTATCGGTTGCAACTATCATGACGCCTCAAGGCTTGAATTTTTCAATGGCACTATCGATGAGTTGCGTATTTCCGATATAGGGCGTTCCCAAGATGAAATTCAGAAAATGATGAAGGAAGGATATACGGCACCTGTAGAATCGACAGGCAAAGTCACGACCACCTGGGCTTCGATTAAAGCTCACTAAAAAAACCTTATTAGTGAATCGCCATGAAAACCGTTTTAGTTATAGATGATGAAGAGAAAGTGTGCTGGGCTTTGGAGCAATTTCTCCAAGACGAAGGCTACAAGCCAATTATTGCCAATAATGCTGAGGAAGGTCTAAGAAAAGTAGAAACGGAACAACCGAACATCGTTATTTTAGATGTCAGATTGCCGGGCATGGATGGTTTGGAAGCGTTGAAACTTATGAAATCGCTGAACCCAAGCATCCACGTAATCATCATGACTGCATTCGATTTTTTTGCAACAACGATAAAAGCAATGCAATTGGATGCGTTTGATTTTGTGGCGAAACCTCCGGATTTAGATGAAATAAAGAAAATCATAGATAGGGCGATAAAAGCGCAAGAATTGAGCAAAGGGCTAAGTCAACCCGAAATCGAACCAGCGGAAAAATACCAGCTTGATAGACTGGTCGGCAAGAGCAGTCAGATGCAGCAGATTTATAAGCTGATTGGCGCAATTACCACAAATAACGTAACCGTGCTCATCGAAGGTGAGAACGGGACAGGAAAAGAGTTAGTGGCGAAGGCGATTCATTACAACAGCCCCCGCAAAGAAAAACCATTCGTCCCCGTTAACTGCGGCGCTTTACCTGATTCTCTTTTGGAGAGCGAATTGTTCGGATACGAAAGGGGTGCTTTCACTGGCGCGGCTGGTCCTAAAAAAGGCAGATTTGAGCTGGCAGACGGTGGAACACTATTCCTCGATGAGGTCAGCACAATGTCGCCAGCTCTGCAAGTCAAATTGCTGAGAGTTTTAGAGGAGAAAGAGTTTGAACATCTCGGCGGGACGGAAACTATTAAAGTGGATGTGCGCATCATAGCCGCGACGAATGAAAACTTAGCGTCACTTGTTCAAGCAGGAACATTTAGAGAGGACTTGTACTACCGCCTTAAAGTCATATCGTTCAATATTCCACCTTTGCGGGAAAGACCAGTGGATATTCCACTATTGGTCAAACATTTTTTGGCTGCGGCAAATATCGAGTTGTGTAGACAGTTAAAGGGATTGGACAACAAAGCATTGGAATTGCTGTTAAAATACGATTGGCCTGGGAATGTGCGCGAATTAGAAAATGCGATAAAAAGGGCTGCTGTGCTTTCACGTTCTGATGTTATCTTACTTGAACATCTACCCCCTGAAATCATAGTCGGACCGCGCAAAGCAGAACGCGAAGCTTCCGCGCTCGAATCTGCATTGGAGCATATCCTGAAAACGAAAGTGAAGCAAGCTATCAATCGGAATAGCAAAAGTCTCTACGATGACATCCTGAATATGGTCGATAAATCTTTGATAAATCTCGTTTTGCAGGAAGTCAATGATAATCAAGTCAAAGCAGCGCAATTGTTGGGAATTAGCCGAACGACGCTACGAGAAAAAATTAAAACAATGGCGATATAAGTGGCAAGGGGGCTAGACGGCAAAACGGCTAAACGGCAAGGGGGCAAGGATGATTGATGATTATTGATTGATGATTGATAAGCTACTTCAATCGACAATCAACAATCGACAATCCAATTGCCGTCTTGCCATCTTGCCTAATTACCGTTCACCAGCGGATATTGCCTACACCTTCAGTATCCAAATAACACGTCCAGAGGGGGGCGGGGATGACAGCTTGGTAAACCAACATACCTTGTTCGGCGATGATTGCCGCGCCTGCATTGATAGCCGCCTGTACTGATGAAACGTCCCCGGTGAGTGTGAGATATGCTTTGCCGCCGATTGCCATCCCAAGGCCGATTTGGAGAAGATGAACTTCAGCAGCCTTCACAGTTATGTCGGCTGCTTCGATGAGAGTTGCAATAGAAAATGATTCCAATACACCTAAAGCATCTAATTCTTCTGGCGCAGTCACATTCCCTGACAATGCCGGAAATACTTCCTCATGAATATTGGGAATTACACATTCATTCACCACAAACGCCCCTCCCATTTGTGAGCCGGCGCGGACACTCGTTGCGACGTCAGCGACATCTCCGCCTATGATTACTATATATTTCCCCGGGCAGGAAGTACGGGCAACCAAAAGTTCGACATTAGCAGCTTTTAACATGGCATCGGTAACTTCAAAACCTGAAGCAATGCTGGTCAATTCAATTAATCCAATTGCGTTTTTTTTCATAAATTCTAATCTCCCGATTGTTATTACGCAAGTTTCAAAAAAGATTCCGTTTCACGTTTCACGCATACGATTTCTGAATCAATATTTGTGATGGTACCATCTATACTGGCGTGAATCCGCGCGCTTAGCTTGCCGCGTGGGATTTCTGCAATGACTTGTCCTTTCTTAACTTTATCTCCCACTCTAATGACCGGTTCTGCGGGTACGCCGATGTGCTGTGAAAGTGGCAATCGTACCTGTTGAGGTGAATAATCTATTGCAACGAAAGGCGCGGGTTGGTCATATTCTGTGAGTCCTAAATGCTTTACCAGTTGTTGGAGCGGGGTGCGTCGATATTCCTGCATGATATGAGGTGTAGGTGGAACTTCCCCCTTCCATTGAATACCTTTCTCGCGAAGGATTTGCCTGGATGTTCTACATGCCTCTTTCGGATATAACTCTTCAGGACACGAATAGAGGCTACATAATCCGCATTCACAGCAAAGATATCCCCACTTGCGCCAATAATCCGCATCCGAAGCTGAATATCCCAAACTGCGCATGACGTTGTGAGGCTGGACATCGTAACCTAACAGATAGCGATGACACCGGTCCGTGCAAAACCTACACTGGTCGCAAGCAGATTTTCCTATCGTAGTCATTACATCCGCAGGTCGGCTTTTGCGTTCAACCAAATGGTGTTCTGCGGGCAAGACGATTACTCCGCTCATAGTTTTCGTGATGGGCGCGTCCAAATTTGGCTCTAAACTACCCATCATCGGCCCATCTGTCAATACGGCGTATTTGCCAATTGTCGGGCCGCCGGCGATTTCTATTGCTTCCTTCAAACTGATTCCGACCGGGGCGATGAAACTCATCGGCTGTTTTACATTACCTGTCACCGTGAGAAATTTTGAGATGACGGGTATATTTTGCGTTGCGTTGGCAATATTGTATAGACTCTCAACATTGTTTACAACAATGCCAATATGCAATGGAATTCCCGCCGGCGGGATGAGTTTGCCAGTTACTTCGTATACTAACATAACCTCATCGCCCGCCGGATAGTAATCGTCGAGCAAGTGAATTTTGATTTCTGTTCCCGCTATAGCCTGTCTTAACGCTTCGACAGCACGCGCTTTTTTTTCTTTTATGCCAATGATGCCGTATGAAGCTTTGGTGGCTTCCATTACCAACTTCAATCCTTCGACCACCTTTTCAGCGAAGCGTTCCATCAATTCGCCATCCTTGTGAATTAAGGGCTCACATTCTGCGCCATTGGCAATGACGTATTCTACCTGGGCGTCAATTTTGACATGGGTGGGAAACCCTGCCCCACCTGCCCCGACAACGCCAGCTTTTTGCACTTTTTCTTTTAAGTTCATATTTTCCCCAAAGTACTATAGCCGCTGATTTCTAGAAAACGCTGATTTTGAGCATTCATAAATTTGCGTGGTTTAGAATCGGCGGCTCTTTTTATCTACACCTCAGACTGTCCGCGTTCGTCCATAAAGTCCGTGGTATCTATTAAGTATAACTTAGTTTCAATGTAATTGTCAAAGGTTTTATTTGTAACCCAAACTTTTCTTCCAACTTTTTCTTTAAGACAACCCCCCTGCCCTCCTTTGGTAAGGGGGAAAGAAAAAGTTGACAAAAAGAAATAAGAGGAATTTAAAGTTTGATCAAAAGAAATAATTGGAAGAAAAAGTAAAGTGGTACTCATCTTTCGCATAATGTTGAAGTGAAAAGTTGCATTTGGTCGTTGAGTTTGGGTATGAAACCCAATTATACTTCCCAAACTCAGCATCCACAGCCTCCTGCCAGTGTTGCAGTTGAGCGTGTGGA
>Ga0194125_10010130_pt1 | contig 12927 bp, 25 predicted proteins | sample TA2KigC250mmetaG_FD_148626 | JGI IMG/M metagenome (GOLD analysis project Ga0194125, IMG submission 148626) | Freshwater microbial communities from Lake Tanganyika, Tanzania - TA2015034 Kigoma Deep Cast 250m | ecosystem: Environmental > Aquatic > Freshwater > Lake | place: Tanzania: Lake... | reverse complement strand
CCTGATAAGAGGCAATGTTTGTTCTCCTGCCATTGACCAAAACGTGGCCATGAGAGATCAGCTGGCGGCTAATCGAGCGGCTGGGAGCAAAACCCAGGCGGAAAAGGACATTATCCAGCCTCGTCTCCAGCAGTCTCAATAAGGCCTCCCCGGTCGAGCCGCCTTGCCGCCGCGCTTTCAGATAATAGTTTTTAAATTGTATCTCGCGGATTCCGTAAATTCTTTTGGCCCTCTGTTTCTCGCGAAGCTCTATCGCAAAATCAGAGGGCTTATTTCTGGCACGACGCACTGGCCCGGGCGCAACTGCCCCCTTCCTCTCAATTGGGCACTTCGGCGAAAAACAGCGTGTGTCCTTGAGAAAAAGCTTTTTTCCCTCTCTCCGGCAAAGTCGGCATTTATTTCTTTTCATCTTGAGATTAGCTAAACTCTCCGCTTTTTCTTTGGCCTTGGGCCATTATGCGGAATAGGCGTGACATCGGCGATCAGGTTCATCTTAAATCCGGCCGCGCGCAAAGCCCGCAAGGCCGCCTCGCGGCCAGGCCCGGGACCGTTGATATAGACTTCGATTTCTTTGACCCCGGCCTCTTTGGCCTTTTTGGCCGCTTTTTCAATCGCCGCCGCTGCCGCAAATGGCGTCGCTTTTCTTGCCCCAGAAAACCCCGCCGATCCGGCCGAGTCCCAGCAAAGGGTATTTCCCTGGGTATCAGTAAAAGTCACAATCGTGTTGTTGAAGGTTGCCATCACGTAAGTTCTGGCACTACTTACTTCCCTTTTAGTCGTTTTCGCTTTTGGCATTTTGTTAAGTTAATTATTATTTTGCTTTCGTGTCTGTCTTGCCCTTCTCGGTTTTGGCAAGAATTTCCTTTTTCATTGCTCCGATGGTCACTCGTTTTCCTCTTTTCGTGCGGGCATTGCTTTTGGTACGCTGACCCCTTACCGGTAAGTTTTTGGCGTGCCTTATCCCCCGATAGCAACCGATTTCCTTGAGGCGCTTTATGCTTTCGCCTATCTCTTTAGCCAAATCGCCACCGATTTTATATTTAGCTAAAACCGCAGAGAGTTTGCCAACTTCTTCTGAACTTAAATCCTTCACTCTCTTTTTACCATCAACTCCCGCGGCGGAAAGAACTGAAATCACATTGGACCGCCCTATACCATAAAGATAGGTCAGGCCAATCCAGGCTGGTTTGTTTTCCGGAATGTCTGTGCCGGCAATTCTTGTCATAGAAAATGCTTATCCTTGCCTCTGCTTATGTTTCGGGTTCTTGCAAATAACAAAAACTCTGCCCCGACGGCGCACCGTCCGGCAGCTTCGACATCGTTTTCTTACCGAAGCTTTCACTTTCATAATAAGTCGCCTAAGTGACCTAAGTTACTTATATCTATAAACGATTCTGCCTTTTGTCTCGTCGTAAGGAGTTACCTCCGCTCTCACCTTGTCGCCGGGCATAACTCTAATATGATGTATCCTCATCCGGCCTGAAAGGCTGGCCAAAATTTGCCGACCACCATCAAGCTTGACCCGAAAAAGCGTATCCGGTAAGGCCTCGACGACTACTCCTTCAAATTCAGTTGCTCCCTGATGAACCATTGGTCAAAATTAAAGGGCCAAGACTGGTAATGGCCACAGACTCCTCAAACAATGCTGCTATTTTAGCATCTTTAGTCTCCACTGTCCAGCCATCACTTGTCAGGACCACTTCGCCGTTCCCCTGGGTATAAATCACCTCGATCGCCAACACCATTCCTTCTTCAAGAAGCGGCGTGTCCTCTGGCTTGCCGGTCAAAAATCCAGGGATCATTGGCTCCTCGTGCAATTTTCTCCCCACACCATGACCGGTTAGACTACGAACCACCCGAAAGCCGGACTCCTCAATCACTCTATTAATCGCCTGCGAAATGTGGCCAACCCTCTTGCCTTTTTGCGCGCTCGCAACTGCTTCTGCCAATGCCCGTTTACCCGCCGCCAAAAACTCCCCCTCTTTGCTATCTGCGGCTTCCTCTCCCAAAAAAACTGTCCTAGAAGCGTCAAGATTAAAGCCGTTAAAGAAAACGCCTATGTCCAAACTGGCAAAATCACCTTCCCGAAAAATATAATCGTCGGGAATGCCGTGGACCACCTCCCGATTAACACCGACACAGGTAGCAAACCTATAGCCAGGCACCATCTTAAACGAGGGCAGACAATTAGCTTTTAAAATCAGCCCTTCGGCAATTTGGTCAACCCTGATTTTGGTAATACCCGCTTTTATCTCCGGCAAAACCCCGGCAAAGACTTTTTCCAGTCGCCTGCCTCCCTCTTTCATGATTTCAATTTCTTCTTTGGTCTTTATGGGAATCATCTCTAAATATTTTTAGTCAAGTCCTAGGCGGGCAAGGATATCGGCAAAAATCGCTTCAATCGGACGCTCGCCGTTAAATTTCTCCAAGACGCCTTTTCTCTCGTAAAAATCGATTAAGGGCGCCGTCTCCTTCTGAAAGACGGCCAGTCTTTTGGCAATCGCCGCCGGCCGATCGTCAACGCGCTGGATCAACTCGGTATGACAAACATCACAGATTTTGTCCTTTTTGGGCAATTTGGTAAGAGTGTTAAAAACAGCCTCGCACTTAGGGCAAATTAGTCTCGAACTCAAGCGCCTAATTGATTCCCGGCGGCTGATATTTATGAAAATAACTTTATCAATTTCTAACTTCCTACTAGCCAGCCACTTATCAAATAACTTGGCCTGAACGACATTCCGCGGGAAACCGTCAATAAGAATCCCTTTCGCAAGATCTTTCTTGGCAAAAAAGTCGCCCAGCACCTCAAGCATGATATCGTCCGGGACAAGAACTCCCCGCTTATTGATAAACTCGTCAATGCGGCGGCCCAGGGGAGTATTCTGCTTCGCCATCTCCCGAAAAACCTCTCCCGGAGAAAAATAGGTTAACCCAAGCTTTTTGACAAGGAGCTCTGCCTGCGTGCCCTTCCCCGACCCTTGTGGTCCAATTAGAATGAAATTCATCTCTCTAGGAACTTCTCGTATCCCCTCATCTGGATCATGTTCTCAATCACTTTGGTTGTCTCCAAAACCACGGAAACCACAATCAAAATCCCCGTACCGCCAACGGCCATTGTCCCGATGCCCGTCAATCGCTGGGCAATCGAGGGCAAAATGGCAATTAGGCCCAGAAAAATCGCGCCGGCCAAAGTTATTCTGGTCAGAATATAGCTTAGATAGTCCGCCGTGGGCGCCCCCGGCCTGATCCCAGGGATAAAACCGCCATATTTTCTTAGCTCGTCGCTAATTTTTACCGGGTTGAAAATCACCGCCGTGTAAAAATAGGTAAAGCCGATCACTAAAACAAAATAGGCCAGGTTGTAGGCCAGGCCGTTCGGGTTAAAGCCTTTGGCAAAAAAAGAGGCAACCAGGCTAATAGTTTTATCCGGCACTTGACTTAAAAACGTCCCCAGCATTGAGGGCAAAAGAACTAAGGAAACCGCAAAAATAATGGGAATCACTCCGGCCTGGTTAATGCGTAGGGGCAGATGGGTGGTTTGGCCACCATACATCTTCCCGCCTCTAATTCTCTTGGCATACTGCACCGTCACCCGGCGAGCGGCTTCGTTAACCGCCGCGATGGAAGCGATGACGACGATGGCCATCGCCACGAAAATAATGAGGTTGAAAAAATTCTCCGGCGAAGTAATCGCAATGGTTTGCCCCAGTCCCACCGGCAACCGGCCGACGATACCGGCGAAGATCAAAATCGAAATGCCATTGCCAATTCCGTATTGAGAAATTAACTCCCCCAGCCACATCAAGAAAACCGTTCCCGCCGTCATGGTCAAAATCATCGCCATTAAAGAAAGGGGGGAGACAATCCCGATGATTCCCTGATTCTTAAGAAGGGCGTACATGCCGATCGCCTGAAGAACCGCCAAGGGAACAGTCAAAAATCTTGTGTATTGGTTAATCAAGCGCCGGCCATATTCTCCTTCTTTGGAAAGCTCTTCGAGGCGAGGAATAACTAACGTCAGAAGCTGAAAAATAATCGAGGCGTTAATATAGGGGTTGAGGCCCAGGGCCATAAAGGAAAAGTTGGCCAAAGTGCCGCCGGAGAAAATATCCAAAAGCCCCAAGAGTTGATTGCCGGAAAATAGTTTTTTGAGGGTGACCAAGTCAACCCCGGGAACGGGAATGTGCGCCGCCAAACGAAAGACAAGGAGTATCCCGAAGGTGAAAAGAACTCTTGACCTAAGATCGGGAACGCTAAAGATCGCCCTGAAAATTTCAGCTATCTTTTTCATCTTCGGTGATAACTTTGCCTCCCGCCGTCTCTATTTTTTTTCTCGCCCCCTTGGAGCATGGCAGTCTGACAATTAAGGGAACATCCAACTTGCCATCGCCTAAAATTTTTACCCCCACGGTTTTTATCAACGAGTGGTCAACAATTTTCAGTTTGGCGAGGCTCTCGCCGGTCACCTCGGCGTTAGCCGGAAAAAGATTAAGAAACTTAAGATTAACCACCTGGGGCTTTCGCCTGGGTTTTAATTTCCCCTTTCCCGGCAGAAGCGGCAATCTCTTAAGCAAGGACTTCTTCGCCTTTGTCCCCTCAAAAAGAAGGGCAATTTTTTCCTTTACTTTCTGCCCTTTCTGACCGCGTCCCGCCGTGTGCCCGCCTTTGCCCGAACCGCGCCCGCGGCCGACTCTTTTCCCTGCCCTTTTGGTAATCTTTGGTAGTTTGTTTAGCTCCATATTCGTGCTTTCTAGGCTTTCAGCCGCTTAAAAGCTTCCATTGCGGCATAGACATTACTCATTTGATTCTCACTCCCTAAAATTTTAGCGGAAATGTCTCTTATCCCTGCTGCCTCGGCCACGGCTCGCACTGCCTTCCCCGCGATGATACCCGAACCGGGCGGCGCTGGCCTTAAAATAATTTTGGCCGCCCCGAGTCTAATAAGAACCTCGTGGGGGATCGTTGTCCCCTTCAGCGGCACCGCAAACAGGTGTTTTTTGGCATAATTAACTCCCTTTTTAACCGCATCGGCCACGCTCGCCGCCTTGCCTAAACCCACCCCCACTTTTCCTTGCCTGTTGCCCACGACGGTCAGGACAGAGAAAGACATTTTCCGGCCACCCTTCGTCTTTTTAGACACCCGGTTGACCTGCACTACTTTTTCGCTAAATTCTTCTTCCATAGATTTAAAATTTAAGCCCGGCCGCCCTGGCGGCCTCGGCTAAAGCCTTAATGCGACCATGGTACCGATAAGACCCGCGGTCAAAAGTTACCCTTTTTACTTTCTGGTCAAGCGCTTTCTTCGCAAGCATTTCCCCCACTTTCTTGGCTCTTCCCTCTCCGTCCCCGGAGGCTTCCTTGCCTTTTAACGCTACATCAGAGGCCGCCCCCAAAACCCTGCCATCACAATCGATAATTTGCCCATAGATATACTTATTCGAGCGGAAAACTACCAGCCTCGGCCAATTTCCCTGCGTTTTCATCTTGGCATGCAGACGGAATCTTCTTCTTTCTTCTCGGTTTCTATATATTTTGATCATCGTTTAACCGGCGCCGCTTCCTGCAGGACCGGTTGCTCCTGCCTTAGCTATCTTTCCCGGTTTTAATTTAATCTGCTCCCCAAGATAACGGATGCCGACACCCTTGTACGGATCGGGGGGCCTGATCATTCTGATATCGGCGGCTACCCGCCCAACCAAGGCCTTATCAATTCCTAAAACTTTAATTTTTCCCTCTTCTACGGTAAATTTTATCCCCTCTTGGGGGGAAACTCTCACCGGGTGCGAGAAGCCAACCGAGAGAACAAGGTCATTGCCTTCAAGCACAGCCCGATACCCGACGCCGACTACTTCTAGGGTCTTCTCCCAAGGATTGACCAGTCCGGCCAAAATATTGGCGAGTAACTGCCTCGTAGTTCCCTGGAAAGATTTGCTCCTTCTCTGATCATCTTTCCTCTCGACAAGAAGTTGCCCTTCCTCGTTTCGGATACTAATTCCCGGCGGAATTCCCAGCGACAGGCTGCCTTTATCGCTCGTAAATTTCAACTCTTTTGGGGCGATAATTACCTCTATACCTTCAGGAATGGCTAACGGTTTTTTTCCTATTCTTGACATAATAATTACCAAATTTTGGCCAGAACCTCGCCGCCAACGCGCATTTTCCTTGCCTCGCTATCGGTCAGTATGCCTTTTGGCGTCGAAATTATGGCAATGCCTTTTCCGCCCAAGACCTTCGGCAGGGCAGCCGCTTTGACATGGCGCCTGGCCGCGGGCTTGGAAATTCTTTTGACTTCGGTCATGGCGGGCTCTTTACCTTCGTACTTAAGAGTAACAAAGAGTTTCCTTTCTTTCGGCTCCATCTTGGCTAAAAAACCTTCTCTGACTAAAATCTGGCTGATCTTTTCCGTCGCCTTCGAGCGAGGCACCTCCACCATTTCCCGCTGGGCGAGATATCCATTTTTTATTCTAATAAGCGTGTCAGAGATAAGATCGTTTACCATGATGCTTTTTTCACCCCCGGTAATTCTCCCTTATGGGCCAGCTCTCTGAAACAAAGACGGCAAAGGCCGAAAAGCCGCAAGTAGGCCCTCGCCCGGCCGCAAAGAGAACAACGGTTGCGGTGGCGTACCGAAAATTTCATGCGTTTCAGGTTTAACTGTTTAATGATTTTTGCTTTTCGCGCCATGATTTATTTCTTAGCAAAAGGCATACCAAACTCTTCCAAGAGTCTTTTGGCCCTTTCTTTGTCGTTACCGCTTATCACCACGGTAATTTGCAACCCCATCGGTTTTCCTATCTTAGCATAATCAATTTCCGGAAAGACAATTTGCTCTCTTACTCCCAGATTAAAATTCCCTTTTTCATCAAGGTTCTCGGGAAGAACGCCGCGGAAGTCCCGCACTCTTGGCAAGACAATTTTTACGAGCCTTTCCAGAAAATCATACATCCCCTTTCCCCTAAGGGTTGCCATAAGGCCAATAGGCTCGCCCTTGACCAACTTAAATTCGGAGATCGATTTTTTGGCTCTTCTGACGCTTGGTTTTTGGCCGGCAATTGCCGCAAGGTCCCCCGCTAATTTCTCAAGGAGGGCTTTGTCTTTGGCCATTTCTTTTGCTCCCTGATTGACCACGATCTTTAAAATCCGCGGCACCGCTAAAGAATTCTTCAAGGAGAACTCCGCTGCCAATCTTGGCTTAATTTCCTTCTCGTATTTATCCAAAAAGCTGCTCATATCGCCTCCTGACACTTATGACAAATGCGGTTTTTACTCCTATCCGGGTTGACTTTCCAGCCTACCCTGGCGGGCTGGCCGCATCTTGGGCAAATCAGCCGCAGGGAAGAAACAGGCAAGGGAACCGTAATGTCAATAATTCCCCCGGGTTTTCCCTGACCCTGGCTTTTCTGGTGTTTTTTATAAAGATTGATCCCGGAAACTCGCGCCAATTTAGTCTTGGAAAAAATCTTATCAATGGCCCCTTCCTTACCCCGGTCTTTACCCAAAAATACCCTAACCTTGTCGCCTTTCTTTAGTTTCATACCAACTCCTTTGCTAAAGAGGCAATTTTGCTAAAACCCGCCTCTTTCACTTCCCGGGCAATCGGGCCAAAAATCCTTGTTCCTTTTAGGGTACCGTCTTTATCGATGACAACGCCGGCGTTGTCGGAAAAACGGATATAGGTTCCGTCGGGCCGCCCCACTTCCTTTCTGGTGCGCACGATGACGACCTTAACAACCTCGGCGTCTTTTACCGCCCCGGTCGGATCGGCCCGGTCCACGACGCAAGTAACGACGTTACCCAAAGACGCCCGATAGCGTCTTGAGCCGCCCTCAAGGTGGACTACCATTAATCTTTTGGCGCCGGAATTATCCGCCGGCACAAGAATCGTTCTTAATTGGATCATTTTTTAATGACTTTAACTACTTGCCACCTCTTGGTTTTAGAAATTGGTCTCACTTCCTTAAGCTCGACCAAATTCCCAAGCTCCACCCCAATCTCATCATGAGCCGCATATTTCTTTTTTCTCGTTATCAATTTTTTATAAAAGGGATCCGGCGCCCGGCGAATCACTTCCACGAGCACCGTTTTTAGCGCCTTGGCGCTTACTACTCTTCCCTTAAGATTTTTCATTGAGCTCCTTTTCCCTAATGATAGTTTTAATGACGGCCATTTCCCAGCGCTTCTTTCTTAGGGCACTGGCGTCTTTCACTTTTTTGAGCCTCGTTTCCATCCTCAACTTAACCAATTCCTTCTGGCAACGCGCCAAAACAGTTAACAGCTCGCCCGGACTCTTTTCTTTTAGGGCCGCCTTTTCCCTCCGTTTCATTTCTCCTCCTTGCTGACCAGCTTTGTTTCGAAGGGCAACTTATCGGCTGCCTTCCGAAACGCTTCGCGGGCGATCTCCCGGTTCACGCCTGCCAACTCGAAAAGAATCCGACCGGGGGCAACCGCGGCAAGGTATCCGACAATCTCGCCCTTTCCGGCGCCCATGCCCACCCCCTGGCCTTTGGCCGTTCTTGGCCGGTCGGGAAAAACCCTGATCAAAATTTTGCCCTCTCTTTTGGTGGCGTGGGCAATGACTTTGCGGCCCGCTTCAATCTGGGCGCTCGTCAACCACCCGCGGCTAAGGCTTTTCAGGCCATACTCGCCGAAAATAAGATGGCTCCCCGAACGAGCGAGTCTCCCTAATTGGCCCCTAAATGATTTCCGATATTTTTGTCTCTTCGGCTGCAACATTTCACTCCTTATAAATCCAAACTTTTACCCCCACATAGCCAGATCTGGTAAGCGCCGGAACGGAAGCGTAGTCGATCTTGGCGCGCAAGGTGGAAAGGGGAATCGTGCCTTTAAAAAATTTCTCGCGGCGGGAAATCTCTATGCCCCCGATGCGTCCGCCCAAATCAACCTTAATCCCCCGGGCGCCGGCCTCGAGAACCCGCTCCATGGTTTTGCCAACCACTCTGCGGTGGGGCATCCGCTTCTCCAACTGCTCGGAAATCCGCCCGGCAACCAAATAGGCGCTAAGGTCTGGATCTTTGACCTCAATCGGCTCAACCGTGATATTTTTCTCCGGGTGCGGAATTTTCACCTGCTTTTCGATCAGTTTTTTTAAGTCCTCAAGCCCGCTGCCGCGGCGGCCAATAACCATTCCCGGCCGGCTGATATAGACCAAAACCCGCATTTTGTTCGCGGAACGCTCGATATCAACTTCGGTAATTCCCGCCGGCTTTAGTTTGGCCAGTAAGAAACGCCGCAATTTAATATCTTCGAGCAAATAATCCTTGTACTTTCGCCGGTTGGCGAACCAGCGCGATTGCCAATTATAGCCGGGCATCACACCCAGTCGGAAAGCAAACGGGTTAATTTTCTGTCCCATTTTTCTCCTCCTTTGCCGCTATCTCTTCCAGAACAACGCGGATCATACTTGTTCTCTTCTGAATAATTCCCCGGTCAAATCTGGCTCCATGGGATTTGTCCATTCTTTTAAGGCGCGGCCCTTCACCGATGTCAATCCTTTTTAAAGTAAACTCTTTGCCTTTCACTTTCGGATTGGAGCGGGCATTGGCGAGCGCCTGATTGATAAGGGAGGCCAGAACCCGGGCGGCGGACTTGCGCAAAAACTTAAGTTTCGCCGCCGCCTCTTCCGGCCGCAACCCCCTAATGGCCGTCGCGACAAACCCTATTTTTTTAGGGCTGATGCGGAGAGATCTTTTTTCGGCGCAAATTTCCATCTTCTAAGTTTTCTCAATCAGTCTCTTAACTACTTGCCCGTGACCCCTAAAAGTCCTCGTGGGCGCAAATTCTCCTAAGCGGTGACCGACCATCGCCTCTCTAACAGCCACTTCAATAAAAACCCGGCCGTTATGAACAGAAAAGCGGTGGCCGACAAACTCGGGCGGAATTTGTGAACTCCTGGCCCAAGTCTTAATCGGAACGCTTTCGCCCCCCGCTTTCTGCTTTAGTACCTTTTTTAATAATTTTTGGTCCACGTAGGGACCTTTCTTTGAACTACGGCTCATTCGCGTTGTTTAATAATTAAGCTGTCGCTGTATTTTCTTTTCCTTCTCGTAATTCTACCACGGTCCGGCTTGCCCCAGGGAGTCACCGGTGAAGGCATGCCCACCCCTGTTCTCCCCTCGCCTCCGCCGTGGGGATGGGAATGGGGGTTTTGGGCGGTACCCCTGACTTCCGGTTTTTTCCCTTTCCTTCTCGCTCTTCCCGCGGTGCCTATAACCTCAAGCTTGTGCTCGAGCTGGCCGACCTGGCCGATCGTCGCCCAGCAATTTTCGGAAATCATTCTCACTTCTCCCGACGGCAATTTGACCGTGGCCCGGCCGCCCTCGCGGGAGATAATAAAGGCGGCCGCGCCGGCCGAACGGACAATCTCTCCTCCCTTCCCCGGCCGAAGCTCCAGATTATGGATGGCCGTGCCGATAGGAATCTGGGAAAGTTTTAGAGCATTGCCGGTTTTGACTTTGGCCGCCGGGCCGGCCAAGATTTCGTCCCCGACTTTCAGGCCATCAGGCGCCAAAATGTAGCGTTTATCGCCATCGGCATAAAAAATAAGAGCAATTTTAGCGCTGCGGTTAGGATCATACTCGAGAGAAGCCACTTTTCCCGGTATATCAATTTTATTTCTCTTAAAGTCGATTTCGCGCAAGAATCGCTTTGCTTCGCCGCCCTGGTGGCGCACCGCTAACCGCCCGGCCGAATCCCGACCGCCATGTTTTTTAATAATGCTTTTTAAGCTCATGCTGATTTTCCTCCGGTTTCAAAATACTCAATTTTTTGCTCTGGCGCCAGTTTCACGATTGCCTTTTTGCGGTCGGGGGTAGTGATACTTAATCTTTTCTTGCCTACTCGTCTCTTTTTCCCCGACAGATTGACGGTTTTTACCCCCAAGACCTTGACGTCGAAGAAGTCTTCAACGGCCTTTTTTATTTCTTCCTTTTTGGCCCTCGGCTCGACCCAAAAAGTATATTCGGAAAAGGCGGTCCGGTTAAGCGACTTCTCGCTGACCAATGGTTTTTTAATTACATCTTTTAGGTCCATGGTTAACTTTTTTTTAAGCCTAAAATCGCCTCTTTGCTAAAAATTATTCTTTGTGAATTTAAAACCTGGTAGCAGTTTAGTGTATTAAAGTAGGCAATTTTTACTTCCGGAAGATTGCGGCCGGCCAAAACGAGAGCCGCGATTTTTTTCGAAGGCACAAGCAACATCTTTTTATCCCTAAGAGAAAGTGATTTTAAAAATTGAGCCAGGTCTTTGGTCTTGGGGCCTATTTTTTCCAGGCCATCAACGACAAGAATTTTCCCTTCGCTCAATTTATCAGAAAGGGCGCCGTAAAGCGCCTGTTTTCTCATTTTTTGGGGCATTACTGATCTTTTTAAAAATCCCCGCGGGCCATGGGCAATGCCTCCGCCGACAAAAATGGGGGCGTATTGGTCGCCGTGGCGGGCGCGGCCGGTGCCTTTCTCGCGCCAGATTTTTCTTCCTGAACCGGCTACCTCTGCCCTGGTTTTTGTTTTTGGCCGGGCCAGTTTTTGATTGGCTAAATAAACGCGCGCCGCCTGGGCCAAAAGCGAGGGCTTGGCCTTCACGCCAAAAACCGCCTCGGGCATGGCAATCCTTTCTTTTTTCTTTTTCTCCCTGGTGCTAGTAACTTCGATCGTTTTCATAATTTCCCCTCGCTCCTTTTTATCATCACTAGCCTGCCGGTCACTCCGGGAATAGCGCCCTTAACTTCTAAAATATTTTTCTCCGCATCCAGGCCAACGACTTCTAAATGCCGGACTGTCACTTTCACCGTACCCATTCTTCCGCCCATTTTTTTTCCCTTATAGACGCGGCCGGGGGTGGTGGTTGAACCGATTGATCCCGGCGCTCTTTCGCGATCGGACTGGCCGTGCGTTTTGGGGCCCCCGGCAAAGCTCCATCTCTTGACTACGCCGGCAAAGCCCTTACCTTTGGAAATGCCGCTTACGTCAACGATATCGCCCACTTCCAAAACATCGCCTGCCTTAACCAGGTCTCCCGCCTTAACTGTAACCTCGCCGTCAAATCCCACTTCGCGCAAAAAGGCGGGTCTTTCTTTTAGCCCCGCCTTTTGGAAAAGTCCTAATTCTGGTTTTTTAATCCTCTTCTCTTTCCTCTCCCCAAAACCGAGTACGAGCGCCGTATAGCCATCCTTTGGGGCAGTTCTCATTGCCACCACCGGACAAGGACCAGCCTGGATCCGCGTTACCGGAATCCGTCGGCCATCCTCCAAAAATTTTTGACCCATTTCCAGTTTTTTGCCTAAAATCGCATTAATCATTTTTTGCCATCAAAAAAGGTGCCGCCGGCACCCCTAACTTTAGACCGTTCGTGCCAATCCGTAAGATTTACTTTCCGGCTAAAATCACCTCCATTTCAAGTTGAGGATAATTATAGAGGAGAGTCCTCCATTTTGCAACAGGCAAAAAAAGAGGCTAAAAGGGAAACGAAAATCTCTTGCCTTGCGGTCGATCTATTTAAAGAAGGCTGAGAAAAAGCCGAAAAGGAGAGATCAAACCCACGCTACAACAGCAAAAAAATTCCCTCTATTACGCCCTATCAGAGAAAGTGATAACAAACGCTATTGGTGTTTTATTTTTCGCTGTGGCCCTGGCTTTATACCAAGCACTCTGGTTTCTTTTGCTGGACAATGGCCAGGCATTACCGGCAAAACCTTTCCCCCTCCCACACTCGCTGTTGGCACTTTCGACCTATGCGAAAATCCAGGCATATCCGGTTCAATGTCCTCCATTGGTCCACTTATTACTGCATCAAGTTTTTCAAATGGCATTTTTGGCTTAAGTAACCTTTCGTGTTGATAAAAATACCATTTTAGGGCCTTGGTTCCTTCTAAAACCTCGGTTATAATTAAGGAGTGAAAAAAACATTATCCGG
>Ga0194125_10010128_pt1 | contig 12928 bp, 10 predicted proteins | sample TA2KigC250mmetaG_FD_148626 | JGI IMG/M metagenome (GOLD analysis project Ga0194125, IMG submission 148626) | Freshwater microbial communities from Lake Tanganyika, Tanzania - TA2015034 Kigoma Deep Cast 250m | ecosystem: Environmental > Aquatic > Freshwater > Lake | place: Tanzania: Lake... | reverse complement strand
CTCTTTCCATCTCATATGAGAGTTCTCCCACTTGCGTGTTTAGAATTCTTATTAACTTCTTAATCTCCTCCTCAAGTTCTGGATTGTCTTCTATGCTTATCTCTTCAAGACAGCATTTTTCTAATTTCTTTATGTCAGACTTTCTAATAGTTTTATTTGCGTTCAGTAAAACCTTATCAGTTTCAGGCTCGTGAAGGGAACTGGACAATTTCTTACCAAGAAGCAATTTTGATATCTTATGAAGGAGTTCTTTCTTGAGTTCCTGAATTTGCTCGGTATAATATTTTTTGATTTTGGCTACTTCATTCAGCTCTTTTTGTAATTCTTCCTTATTCTTTGAGCGCGGTGACTTCCTTGAAAATACGTTAACCTCCACAACTATACCCTCAACCCCGGGCGGCACAGTCAGTGAAGAATCCCTGACATCGCCTGCCTTTTCACCAAATATAGCACGAAGGAGCCTCTCTTCTGGAGAAAGTTCGGTTTCGCTTTTTGGCGATACCTTACCAACTAAGATATCGCCGGGTACTACCTCCGCGCCTACCCTTACTATTCCATTTTCATCAAGATTTTTCAGCGCCTCTTCACTAACATTAGGTATATCTCTCGTTATCTCTTCATTTCCAAGTCTGGTATCTCTTGCCTCTATCTCAAACTCCTCAATATGGATAGAGGTGTAGATATCCTCCTTTACTAATTTTTCGCTAATAAGGATGGCGTCTTCAAAATTATACCCCCGCCAAGGCATAAAACATGCTAAAACATTTCTGCCAAGGGCGAGTTCGCCATCTTTCGTAGCCGGACCATCTGCAATTACATCACCTTTTTTAATCCTGTCGCCAAGAGAAACTATTGGTCTCTGGTTTATGCAGGTAGAGGCATTACTCCTTGCAAATTTTCTTAGTTTGTACACATCCTGTTTATCTACAACTATTTCACCTCCATCCACATATGTTACAACACCGCTGTTTCTGGCAACGATAACACTTCCCGAATCTTTTGCAGTTCTGTATTCAATCCCTGTGCCTATAAGCGGAAGTTCGGTGGTAAGCAATGGAACTGCCTGTCTCTGCATATTGGAACCCATAAGCGCTCTGTTTGCATCATCATGTTCTAAAAATGGGATAAGACCAGCTGCTACGCTTACAAGTTGATTTGGAGAAACATCCATATAATCTATCTTATCTCGTGGCACCTTTGGAAAGTCACCCTTGTATCTGCAAGAGATAAAATCATTTACAAAATATCCCCTTTTATCCACTGGTTCATTCGCCTGCGCAATAAAAAACTGATCTTCAATATCAGCAGATAAATAATCTATCTTATCCGTAACCTTTCCCTTCTGGACCTTTCTATAGGGCGTCTCAATAAAACCAAATTCATTTACTCTTGCATATGAGCTTAATGAAGCTATCAGGCCAATATTTGGACCCTCGGGAGTTTCTATTGGGCATATTCTTCCATAATGGGAATGTTGGACATCGCGTACTTCAAAACCCGCCCTCTCTCGGCTTAGTCCGCCGGGACCAAGAGCACTCAACCTTCTTTTATGAGTAAGTTCTGCCAAGGGGTTTGTCTGGTCCATAAATTGAGAAAGTTGACTTCTCCCAAAGAAATCCTTCATCACGCTTGAAACAAGTTTTGAATTTATCAAGCTATGGGGCATAATATTCTCTAACTCATAAAGGCCTATTTTCTCTTTTGTTGTTCGTTCCAATCTGGCAAGGGCGATCCTAAATTGATTCTGCAAGAGTTCGCCCACGGTCCTTACTCTTCTATTTCCTAAATGATCTATATCGTCTATCTGACCAATACCCTTTCTCAAATTCAAAAGATACTTAAGGACACTAACTATGGTTTCCTTAGTAACAACCCTTTCATCAAGACTCACATTCATTCCAAGTTTTCTGTTCAAAATAAACCTTCCTACCCTACCAAGATCGTATCTCCGTTTGTCAAAAAAGAGTCTGTACGCAAGAGCCTCTGCATTCTCCAGGGTAACAGGGTCCCCCGGACGTATACGCTTAAATAAATCAATCACAGCGTCTTCTTTGGTTTTTGTGCGGTCTTTAGCAAGGGTATTTATAATCTCATTTGAATCAACCTCAAACACATCCACACTTTTGACATCATTTTCAAGGAGTCTCTCAAAAATCTCCTTCGTTATTCTTTGAGAACCCTGAGCAATTACCACCTTAGTATTTTCATCAATAATATCATCTGCTAACACCTTCCCAATTAAGTCTTTAAGACTTAAACGATCCACAATCCTTACCCTATTCAATTGATAGAACTGCTCAAGTATCTCTCTGTCGGAAGAATACCCTAACACCTTAAGAAGGGAGGTTACCAAAAGCCTCCTATGTCTATCCACAAAGGCATATATTACATCCAAGATATCTATTTCAAACTCTATCCAGGCACCCCTATATGGAATTACCCTTGCAGAGAAAAGTCTTTTTCCGGTGGAATGTACCTCTTCCTCAAAGGATACACCGGGTGAGCGGTGGAGCTGGTTAACTACAACTCGTTCATCACCATTTATCACAAAAGTACCCATATCGGTCATAAGCGGCAGTTCGCAAAGATACACATCCTGTTCCTTGGTGTCTTTTGGTGTAACCAGCCTTACCCTAATCTTAAGACTAGCCGCATATGTCATACCCCTTCTTTGACATTCAATGATATCATACTTTGGCTTTCCCAAGGAATAACTGACAAATTCAAGCCTTGTATTTTTATCAAAACTCTCAATTGGAAAAATTTCATTAAAGACCGCCTGTAAGCCCTGGTCCTTTCTTTTGTTGGGTTTAACCTCCTGCTGCAAAAATTCCTCATAAGAACTTCTTTGAACCTCAATAAGATAGGGAAGTTCTAAAACCAGATCTATTTTCCCATAATTTTTTCTTTCTATCGGCATAGTCTTCTCTTATTTATACCTCGCTATGTGATAATTAACCTCTTATTTAAACTCTACCTTTGCTCCAACTGCCTCAAGTTTAGATTTTATATTTTCTGCCTCTTCTTTAGGTACATTCTCCTTGATTGGCTTTGGCGCAGCCTCAACAAGATCCTTGGCCTCTTTAAGTCCTAAATTGGTAACAGCCCTTATTTCCTTAATAACCTGGATTTTTTGTGCACCAACCTCGGCAAGAACAACTGTAAATGTAGATTTTTCTTCGGTCTTAGCCTGAGCGGCGGTCTGAGCACCCTGGGCCATCACTACACCCGAAACAGGCATTTGACTGGAAACACCAAATCTCTCCTCAAGGGCCTTTACCAGATTTGACAACTCTAAAACAGACATCTCTTCTATTGACTTTATGAGCTCGTCTGTTTTCTTAGAAGCCTTTGGTTTTTCTTGAGTCTCCTGAATACCTTTTTCTTCTGACATAACCTCTCTTCCCTCCTATTTTAATTTTGTTTTTCCTTTGATTTTTTCTTCTCAATCTCTGCCAAGACAAAGATAAATTGTCTTAAAAGGTTGTTGAAAATTCCATAAAATTCATAGATGGGTCCATTCAGCACACCCAAAAGCCTCACGATTAATACCTCTTTAGAGGGTATATCCGCTATCTCTTTTATCCGATCCAAATTTAAAAATTCTCCATCAATATAACCACCTAAAATATTGAAAGTCTCATTATTCTTTGAAAAATTGACTATAATCTTTGAAATGCCTATTGGGTCATTTGAACCAAAACCTATTCCCACCGTCCCTGACACAAACTCTCCAAGTCTATCCAAGTTAATAGACTTGAAAGCGCGCATTGCGATTGAGTTTTTTACTACAATATATTTGGCAGAGCAATTTTTTAAAGAGCATCTCAGATTCTGCAGTTTTAACATACCGAGTTTGTTAAAGTTTGTTATAATTATATTTTTATTGCCTTGGAATTTACCAACGAGTTCTTTGATCATTAATTCTTTTTCTAATCTAGGCATCTCTTACTTCCTAATCCACCTTTAATTGGTTTAAATCCAATCTTATACCCGGCCCCATGGTACTTGAAAGATACATACTCTTGATAAATTTAGTCTTTAAAGAAGCAGGTTTTGAATGCCCAATGGCCTCAATAACCACCTTCACATTTTCAGCTAATCTTTGCTCATCAAAGGAAAGCTTGCCTATTCCTAAATGAACATTTGCCTGTTTATCCATTTTAAACTCTACCTTTCCACCTTTTACGTCCGAGATTGCCTTCCTGACGTCCTCAGTTACTGTTTGAGTCTTTGGATTGGGCATAAGTCCTCTTGGTCCTAAGATTTTCCCAAGCCTACCCACCTCTTTCATCATTTCAGGGGTGCTGATTGCTACATCAAATTCAAGCCAACCCAAACTTATTTTTTCTATAAGGTCTAAATCACCTACATAATCAGCGCCTGCCTCTTTTGCAAATTTAGCAGCCTCACCTTTACAGAACACCAGGATCCTCTTTTTCTTTCCTGTCCCATGTGGAAGCACCACAGTACCCCTCACCATCTGGTCAGATTGCTTTGGATTAACGCCCAACTTTATATTTATATCAACAGTCTCATCAAATCTTACATGCGGAACTTTTTTAAGAATAGCTATGGCTTCTTCTATACCATATGTTTTATTGCTATCAAGAAGCTTTTCTACTTCTTTTTTGCGCTTGGTGAGAACTGCCATAGTTTACTCCACTACCTCTATACCCATACTCTTTGCGGTACCTTCTACAATCTTCATCGCCTGTTCAATATCTGGGGTATTCAGGTCTTTTAGCTTTGTCTGGGCAATCTCTTTAACCTGTGCTCGGCTTACCTTACCCGCCACTTCCTTATTTGGGTTTCCCGAGGCCTTAGCTATTCCGCAGGCCCTTTTAAGCAATATTGAACAGGGAGGACTCTTTATTATAAATGTAAATGTTTTATCTTCATAAACGGATATAACCACAGGTAATATAAGTCCTGTCTTATCCTTTGTCTGCTCATTAAAAGCCTTACAGAATTCCATAATATTTAAACCATGCTGACCTAATGCAGGACCTACTGGCGGTGCTGGATTTGCCTGACCAGCAGGAACATGTAATTTAATCTGAGAAATAACCTTTTTAGCCATAAAATAAACTCAAAGGTCAAAACGCAAAACGCAAAATGAAAATCCAAGATTTAAAACATCAAGGCGACTTTCGTATCTTGATTTAAAATTTTGCATTTTGAGCTTCGCATTTTGCATTATATCTTCTCCACCTGCCAGTATTCTAATTCAACGGGGGTGGTCCTCCCAAAAATTGCAACCGAAACTTTCAACCTTCCCTTATTGGGATTTACCTCTTCCACAGTGCCATTGAAATTGGTAAACGGCCCCTCTATAACCTTAACAGGTTCTCCCTTTTCAAAAACAACCTTGGGCGTAGGTTTTTCCTTCTTTTCCTCTGTCTGCTTTAGAATATTCAGAATTTCTTCGTCCTGTAAAGGAACAGGCTTTGAGCCGGAGGAAATAAACCCAGTTACGCCGGGAACATTCCTTATGAAATACCAACTCTGCTCATTTAATTCCATCTCTACTAGAACATAACCAGGAAAGAACTTTCTTTGAGAGATCCTCTTTTTCCCATCCTTTACCTCTGAAACCTTTTCGGTTGGCACTAAAACCTGACCTATCAGCTCTCTTATCTCTCCCTGACCAATTTTCTTTTCTATATTACTCCTCACCTTATCTTCCTGTCCTGTTAATGTATGAACAACATACCACTTTTTTGCCATCTTTAGAAAATCCTAAAAATTATTGTTATGGCGGCAGAAAGCAAAGCATCTATAAAACCCACAAATAGCGCAAGTATCAAGGTTGTAACTATCACAACAGTGGTTGAGCCAATAAGTTCTTCCCTTGTAGACCAGGTCACCTTTTTAAATTCTATTTTTACCTCATTTAAAAAATTTACAATTTTTTTAAACATAGTTAGTGTTCGCTAAAATAAACGCGACGAGTAGGAGACTGTTTCTGCTCCAAACCCATCGCGTCTGCGTTTCCTACTAATTTTTATTTTTTGGCAGGCCTGGAGGGATTTGAACCCCCAACACACGGATTTGGAGTCCGTTGCTCTATCCATTAGAGCTACAGGCCTTTAAAACCGCCTCCTTCTCGGGTCTTAATTTTATTTGATTGACCCTTAAAAAATTCGGTTCTTAACAGACGCTTTATTTAACCTCTTTATGCAGTGTATGCTTTCTACAAAACCTACAGTATTTTTTAAACTCTAATTTATCCGGGTTGGTTTTCTTGTTCTTTGTAGTAGTATAATTTCTCCTTTTACATATACTACAAGCAAGGGTTATAAGTTCACGCATATATAATAAATAGATTACGCTATTATCTCACTTATTACACCTGCACCTACTGTCTTACCACCTTCCCTTATAGCAAATCTGAGCTCCTTTTCCATGGCAATAGGTGTTATGAGTTCTATCTCTAGGTTAACGTTATCACCTGGCATAACCATCTCCACACCCTTGGAAAGGCTGACTACACCTGTAACGTCTGTGGTTCTGAAATAGAACTGGGGGCGATAGCCATTGAAGAAGGGGGTATGCCTACCTCCCTCTTCCTTGGTGAGGATGTATACCTCTGCCTTGAACTTGGTATGGGGGGTTATGGAGCCTGGCCTTGCTACAACCTGACCGCGCTCTAAGTCTTTCTTATCTATGCCCCGAAGCAGGACTCCTATGTTGTCTCCTGCCTGGCCATCATCTAAGAGCTTTCTAAACATCTCTATGCCTGTTACTACTGTCTTGGTGGGCTGGGGCCTTAAGCCTACTATCTCTACCTCATCGTTAAGCTTGACCATTCCTCTCTCAACCCTACCTGTGCCTACTGTGCCTCTACCTGTAATAGAGAAGACATCCTCTACTGCCATGAGGAAGGGCTTGTCTATCTCTCTCTTTGGCTGGGGAATGAAGTCATCTACTGCCTTGGTAAGTTCAAAGATACACTTACAGTTAGGGCAGTCTTCCTTACCACAGCCACAGTTCATAGCATTTAAGGCGGAGCCTTTTACTATCGGGGCTTTATCTCCTGGAAAGCCATATTTTGAAAGGAGTTCCCTTACCTCAAGCTCAACCAATTCTAAGAGTTCTTTGTCCTCTACTGCGTCTGTCTTGTTTAGGAACACTACTATGTAGGGGACACCTACCTGGCGGGCAAGGAGGATATGTTCTCTTGTCTGGGGCATAGGTCCATCTGGGGCAGAGACTACTAATATTGCACCATCCATCTGGGCAGCACCGGTTATCATATTCTTGATGTAGTCTGCATGACCTGGGCAGTCCACATGGGCATAGTGGCGTTTGTCGGTCTGGTATTCCACATGGGCTATAGCTATGGTGATACCCCTTTCCTTTTCCTCAGGGGCATTGTCAATAGAGTCAAAGGTCCTTATGTCTGCTAAACCCTTTTTGTTAAGCACAAGCGTTATAGCTGAGGTGAGGGTTGTCTTGCCGTGGTCAACATGACCTATTGTTCCTACGTTTACATGGGGCTTGGTACGGATGAATTTCTCCTTAGCCATAGGTTCCTCCTATTTTAAACCCTTACGCTAATTTTAGGTTTTTTGATAAACTTAAGGATATTATTTTCTCCGACAATTGTTTTGGAACTTCGGCATAATAAGAAGGCTCTATCGTGGAGACACCTCTACCTTGAGTAAGAGACCTAAGCGCAGTTGCATATCCAAACATCTCAGATAAGGGTACAAAACCCTTGATTATCTTGATGTTAACCTTCTCCTGCATTGACTCTATTTTACAACGCCTGGAATTTAGGTCAGCTATGACATCTCCCATATAATCTGCTGGAACCAAAACCTCTATACTCATTATGGGCTCAAGTAATATGGGGCTTGCGCGTTTAATACCATCTGAAAAAGCAATGGAAGCGGCTATCTTAAAAGCAAGTTCAGATGAGTCTACCTCATGAAAGGAACCATCAACCAAGGTAACTACCACATCTGTAACAGGATAACCCCCTAAAGCACCGTTTTTACTTGCTGTTAAAATACCCTCTTTGACCGCTGGAATAAATTCGCGCGGTATAACTCCGCCTGTAATCCTGTTTAAAAAGACAATACCAACACCTTTATCTGCTGGCTCAAGTTCAACTACTACATGGCCGTATTGACCACGACCACCTGTCTGCTGTATAAATTTTCCCACAGAGGTGGTCTTTTTTGTTATGGTCTCTTTATAGGCAACATGGGGCTTTCCCACATTTGCACCCACCTTAAACTCCCTGAGTAATCTTTCAACTATTACCTCAAGATGCAGCTCGCCCATCCCAGAGATAATCGTCTGAATGGTCTCCTCGTTATATACAACCCTGAAGGTAGGGTCTTCTTCCTGAAGTTTAGAAAGAGAAAAACTTAATCTTTCTTGATCAGCCTTTGTTATTGGCTCTATAGACATCCATATAACCGGTTCAGGAAATTGCATACTCTCAAGGACTATCGGATGTTTATAGTCGCAGATTGTATCACCAGTCTTAGTTTCTTTAAATCCAACGCATGCACCTATATCTCCCGCCCGTATCTCATCCACAATCTCTTGTTTATTGGCGTGCATTCTTACAATTTTTCCAATCCGTTCTTTGATGTCCTTGCTTGAATTATAAACATACTCACCGCTTCTAAGAACCCCTGAATAAACCCTGCAAAAGTTAAGTTTACCAACATATGGGTCTGACATAATCTTAAAACACAGAGCGCACAGATGCTCTGTATCCTTTACAAGTCTTGTTTCTTCTTTTTGAGTAACTGGATTGACCCCTTTTACAGGAGGAACATCAACCGGAGAGGGTAGATAATCGCATATTGCATCAAGCAAAGGCTGAATCCCTCTGTTCCTTAGCGATGAGCCGCATAGAATAGGAATAAAATTAGAGGAAATGGTATTTTTTCTTATGGCAGTTTTTAATTCTACCTGTGTCATTGGTTCATTATGGATAAATTTTGACATAATAGATTCCTCTAACTCAGCAAGTTTCTCAATCAATTGCGCATTATAATCCTTTGCCATAGAGACCAAATCGCTGGGTATCTCCTCTTCTTTAAAACCTAATCCCTTTTCATCATTAGAGAAAATTATTGCCTTCATCTTAATTAAATCAATCACCCCGATAAAACCTTCCTCCGAGCCTATTGGAATCTGAGTTGGGGTAGAATTAGGATTAAGCCTTTCTCTCATCTGTTTAATGGTTCCAAAAAAATCAGCACCAACCCTATCCATTTTATTTACAAAAGCGATTCTCGGCACCTGATATCTATCTGCCTGTCTCCAAACCGTCTCAGACTGTGGCTCAACTCCTCCGACTGCACAAAATATTACCATACCACCATCAAGCACCCTGAGAGACCTTTCAACCTCTACAGTAAAATCAATATGTCCGGGTGTATCAATTATGTTTATCCTGTGCTCTTTCCAGAAACTGGTTGTACTGGCTGAGGTAATGGTAATACCCCTTTCCTGCTCCTGTTCCATCCAGTCCATTGTGGCGGTTCCTTCGTCCACTTCTCCAATACGGTGTATCCTACCAGAGAAAAAAAGGATACGCTCAGTTGTGGTAGTCTTACCTGCATCTATATGAGCCATTATTCCTATATTTCTGGTTTTTTTAAGCTCAAATACAGTTTCCATCTCTTCTAAGATTACCATCTAAAGTGACTAAAGGCCTTGTTTGCCTCTGCCATCTTATGAGTATCTTCCTTTTTCTTAACGGAAGAACCCTCTCCCTTGTATGCATCTAACAATTCCATAGCAAGTCTTTCTCCCATAGACTTGCCCTTCTTCTGTTTTGCAAAATTTCTAATCCACCTGAGAGCAATATTCACTCCTCTTTCAGACCTTACCTCCACCGGAACTTGGTAAGTGGCACCTCCTACCTGTCTTGATTTTAGCTCTAAAAGGGGTCTTACATTATCCACGGCCTTCTGGAAGACCTCAACAGGATCACCCTTTCCTGTCTTTTCTTTTAATATATTAAATGCGCTATATATAATATTTTGTGCCACAGATTTTTTACCCTTTAACATAAGAATATTTATAAATTTAGAGACAAGTTTATTATTATACTTTGTATCTGGTAAAATCTCTCTTTTTTCTGCCCTTTTTCTACGCATCTATTTTATCTTACTCCTTTGGTCGCTTTGCGCCATATTTTGAACGGCTCTTTTTTCTATCAACAACTCCCTGAGTATCAAGAGTTCCCCTTATGATATGATAACGCACTCCAGGAAGGTCCTTTACCCTTCCGCCACGGACAAGTACAATTGAATGTTCCTGTAAATTATGTCCTTCTCCGGGTATATAAGCAGTTACCTCAATACCGTTTGAAAGCCTGACCCTGGCTATCTTCCTAAGTGCAGAATTTGGCTTCTTTGGTGTCATAGTTCTAACTTGAAGGCACACCCCCCTTTTCTGCGGACAGCCTTTTAAGGCAGGATATTTCGGTTTCTTTCTGATTTTTTTCCTTCCCAATCTTATTAATTGGCTTATGGTAGGCATAAGACTATTTTCCTTCTTAAGTTATACACTATACGAGCTCCATAATTTTCATATCTTCATTCAGCCTTCACAACCTCTATTTCCCTGTGCTCTATAAAACCTGTTCCTGCCGGAATAAGATGTCCCATAATTACATTTTCTTTTAAACCAATCAACTCATCGCGCTTGCCACTTGCCGCCGCATCTGTAAGAACCCGTGTTGTCTCCTGAAAGCTGGCTGCAGAAACAAAACTCTCTGTGGTAAGAGATGCCTTGGTTATTCCCAAGAGCAAGGGATTTGCTTTAGCGGGTTTGCCTTTTTTCTTTAAAACCTTCTGATTTTCCTCCTGAAATTTAAACCTGTCCACCTGCATATCGACCAAGAAATCTGTGTCTCCTGGGTCTTCTATAACCACCTTTTTTAACATCTGCCTTACTATTACCTCTATATGTTTATCGTTAATCCTAACCCCTTGTAGTCTATATACCGCTTGCACCTCGCTTACCAGATATTCCTGTAATTTTTTATCACCTGAGACCCTTAGAATGTCCTGTAATACTACAGGTCCATCAATAAGCTGTTGACCAGCAATTACCCTGTCACCCTTATAGACGTTTAGATGTTTCCCTGGCGGTATGACATATTCCTTAGACATCCCGGTTAGGCTTGTTATAACAACCCTTCTCTGACCCTTCTTGGTTGTGCCAAATTCTACCATACCATCTATCTCGCTGATTATTGCAGGATCTTTGGGTCTTCTTGCCTCAAATAATTCTGCTACTCGCGGCAGGCCTCCCGTTATGTCCCTTGTTTTGGTTATTTTTCTGGGTGTTTTGGCAAGAAGACTACCTGCTTCAACACCCTGGCCATCTTTTACAATAATATGCGCACCTGAGGGTATTGGATATATTGCCACTATCTCCTCATTCTTATTCAATATTATTATCTGGGGATGATATTCAGTTTTATGCTCTATTATTACGCGGTCAATAACACCCGTTTGTTCATCAAGCTCCTCGCGCATTGTGAGCCCTTCCTTTATATCCTCGTATCTTACCTTGCCGCTCATCTCTGTCAAGATGGGCGAGGTATAGGGATCCCATTTAACAAGTAATTCATCCTTTAGGATTTTCTGATTCTCTTCCTTCTGAAGCATTGCGCCCTGAGGTATGGTGTAACGCTCTAACTCCCTTCCTGTCTCATCGTTTATACTTATCTGACCATTCCTGTTTAAAACTATTATCTCTTCATTCTTTGTCTTAACAGTTTTTAGATTGTGGTATTTAATAAATCCCTCATTCTTTGTATTTATAAAGGATTGCTCAACAATCCTACTTGCAGTACCGCCTATGTGGAAGGTTCGCATTGTAAGTTGGGTCCCAGGCTCACCTATACTCTGGGCTGCGATAATACCAACCGCCTCTCCCAGCTCTACAAGACGCCTGGTTGCAAGATTCCTGCCATAACACATAGCACATACCCCTCGCTTAGATTCACATGTCAAAACACTTCTAATCTTTATTGTTTCAATGCCTGCTATTTCAATCTCATCTGCTTTTTCTTCAGTTATTTCTTGATTAGCCTCCACTATTACCTTATCAGTTATTATGTCAACAATGTTATCAAGAGCCGTCCTTCCTACAATCCTGTCTTTTAGGCTAACTACGATCTCATCCCCCTCAATAATCGCACTGACAAAAATCCCATTTAATGTGCCACAATCCTTCTCTGTTACTATTACATCCTGAGCCACATCCACAAGTCTTCTTGTTAGATATCCTGAATCAGCAGTTTTTAACGCAGTATCAGCAAGACCTTTCCTGGCTCCATGGGTTGATATAAAATATTCAAGAACTGTCAAGCCTTCGCGAAAGTTGGCGGTTATAGGGCTCTCTATTATTTCACCCGATGGCTTTGCCATAAGTCCTCGCATGCCGGCAAGTTGTCTTATCTGAGGTCTTGAGCCTCTTGCGCCAGAATCCGCCATCATAAATATGGGATTAAAAGGGTCCAATTCCTTAAATAACATATCAGAAACAGTATCGGTTGTCCTCGTCCAGATATCAATAACCTTGTTATAACGCTCGCCCTCAGTTATTACACCCTTTCTGTATTGTTCTTCTACGCTCTCTACCTCACGCTTTGCAAGGGCTAATGTTTTTTCTTTCTGCGCAGGTATTTGCATATCATCAATGCAGATTGATATCCCCGCAAGGGTAGCTTCTTCAAAACCCAAGGCCTTAACCTTATCTAAAAATTCAACGGTCTCCTTATGACCAAATCTATTATAGATATTTGATATAGTTTCTCCCAGTTTAGACTTGCTAAGTTCTTCATTTATAAAACCCACTCCCTTTGGTAAAATCTCGTTGAGTAACACCCTGCCAACCGTGGTATCTATTATTACCTCATTAACCCTTACCTTTATCT